>VTLG01008885.1_pt1 | contig 22109 bp, 14 predicted proteins | sample 4694571 | NCBI WGS metagenome assembly VTLG01 (sample SAMN12604809, study PRJNA352737) | marine metagenome | biome: ENVO:00000447; feature: ENVO:00000209|ENVO:00000569|ENVO:01000036; material: ENVO:00002151; isolation source: viral sequences binned using virsorter ... | reverse complement strand
CTCCAGAACTGGCTGAAGTAGCTGTTACATTGGTACCTGACCAACTCTGTAGCTCTCCTCCATATACTTTTTGATCTATTGTTTCCGTTACAGTTTGGACTGTAGTTGTGGTGGCATTCATTGAGCCTTGAGTAAAGGCTGGTGTTATTTGATTCGCTCTTGCCACGGAGGGGGATAACAGTGCTAAGAGAAGTAGCCATCGTTTCATTCTTCTTTCTTTTTAACCATAGGACAATTAACAGGGGTGTTATTACCTTTACCTTTAGAATTGGATGTGTTCAGGCCAAAGGTAGCGAGGGCTCCCGTAAAAACAGAAGCTACAAAAGTTATGTCGCCGCTTGAACCCTTTTTAATCATAGGTAATTCTACATAGTTAAGGGTGATTATAAAGCCAGCCCAGACAACAACTCCTAAGCGTACAAAGGTACCGAGTATCTGAATCTGCTCTTCTTTATCATCTATGCCATCTTTTAGTTTATCCAGAAGGTTCTTCTTTTGTGGTGTCTCCATTCTTGGTGAATTTCTTTTGTATACGTTTCGCAATTTGCATGATGATAGGTTTAAATATCTTCACGCATTGCTTAAAAAGACTGGTGGCTGTCAATGTCGCCGCAACCGAGATCGCTGCAGTTGTAGCTGCAGTAACCATAATCTCTTCTTCTGGTACGGGCATCCTATAATTTGTAAAGGGTATGTCTACCTTCTTTACTTCTTTTGGTTGTGGTTTACCTTCATTCTCTTCCTCCTCTTCTGACTTAGTACCAGCAAGTGTCCGTAGATCACCTGATGGTACTAACATAGGTTTATAAGAAGGTAGATTCGCCTTTGGTGCATCCAAATTAGGACGTGGTAAAGGTGGTATATTTGGTAATAGTTGAGGTGGAAGATTTATTGAAGGACCTAACTGGGTTCGGTCGGCCAATCTTCTAAGAGGTCAGGGTTTGCAATATCGTTGTATTGCTTAGGATCATATGAGGATCCATCTTCTTTTTTCTTCTCTGTTGCACCATTAGATGCTGTACCAGCTACCGTAGGAGCTAAGTTACCACGAATAGTATCTTGTAGTTTTTTAACATCACTACATGCATTTATCGTTGCCTCACGGAGACCACATTGTGTCCTCACAGCTGTACGATAAGTTGCTGTAGCAGAAGGGATAGCAGTACCCGCTTCTGCTTTTCTAGTTACCATCCAATCGGATTTAGATAATAGTTGATTAGCTGTTTCTTTTTGCTGTTCAACCCAAACTGTCTTTAGTTTGGCAAGATCTTTTGGTTTAACTGAACTCCAGTAAAACGCTTGATCATACCAAGGAGGATCTGCTTCCCAGGTTATACCTCCTGTTGGCACAGCAGCTCGCTGTGATGCGTCTGAGTTACGTAACCAATTAGCTGGATACTGTGTGCCATTTGAATCTGTAAAGGCAGAATCTAAACCTAGACTCTGCCCATTTAGTTTATATCCCATAATAATTAATTAGTTAACGTGCTCGTGTACTTGTTAGTGGAAATTCAGCGAATGTTGCATATACGTAATTAGCTTGTCCATTAGCACCACCATCTGTGACATGTTTGATGCCATTAGAAACTATATCAAGTTTCATGTTTGCATGTTCGGTTTCTGCAAGCGCACCTTGACTTGAATCGAATTCAAAGGCCCTTGATTCTCCTTTATTAAAGTTACCATATGAAGAACCACCTAAATCAGTTAATCTTGCAGCATCTTGTATTAGCCAATCAGCTGTATCATCCCATCGTTTGAAGATCATCCAAGCTGGACGGAATCCAGTATATAGGAATTTACCGCCGTTACCACCAGATCCTGAACCTGTATAAGTTCCAAAGGCACTAAATCCTTTAATGGTAGTCCAACAATAAGCTATATATGTTACATTATTAGCATTTACTTCTGCAGCATTTCCTAATGAGAATACAGTACTAGTAGGTTCGGTATCATTCCAGGCATTAACATTATCAGTAGAAGCTGCATTACTATTAAGTATTAGATATTTTTCAGCACCAAGTGCAGAGTGATATACTCTCCAAGCAGTGTTATCATTCTCTAACTCCTTAATGAGAATTAAGTCAGGTTTAGCACCTAAACCATGGCCAACTGTAGCTCCAGAAGTATTATTACCTGTATATTTAGTGATACTAAAACCAGCTGTAGTATTCACCATCTGATCATTACTACCTACATCTATTGTACCAGCAGTATTAGCTGCTTTAGTACCTCCTTCCCACATATAAGCAATGAATTTATCGTTGACATCATTCAACATATCGTCTGCATTACTAGCAGTACCTATTGTAAAACCATCACTATCGAATGAGGTATGGCTATGATAGGCATCAAACTTATCTTCATCATGATCAGCTTGGAGATATATCGCTTTATCTGCACCTCTTATCGCATCAAATGCCATATGATCATAACCAGCAATATTACGGCATTTTATCCATAATAAGTCAGGTTGGAATTGCACTCCATCAATACTTTGAGAAGCATCATTACCTAAATATAGTCTTGCATCAAAGTGTTCTTTAGCATTTGTAATTGTAGGAGTATATAAATTCTTAGCGCATATACATTTATGTCCTGTAGGTCCTGTATGTTTAAATGGTCTTTGACCGAAATTCATATCTATTCTATCACCAGAGGCTCCACCTGTAAAACATAATGGCACATAGGTTTTAGTACAATCTAAATCACTAAACATAGTGCCCATTGAAGAGCCATTCTTATATAGCGTGATAGTTCCATTATTTGTGCCGCCTGCACTTAAATCAACAGCAACACCTATTACATCACCTATAACTTTCCAAGTTGAACCATAAGTTCCTCCACCACCAGTTGGGCCACGTTTCTCTGCATATCCACTTTGCATTCCCCAAGTATCTTGATTGTTTTGACCAGCATAGGTATTTAAACAAGCATCATTTGTAATTAGGCCTATACCAACCCAAACTTCAGCACCTCCATTACTATTAGTAGCTTCGTAGTACCATTTACCACCATTCATACCCATAGTACCGTAGATGCTCCTGTAACCACTAGTACCATTTACACGTAAATCACCTTGAGATAATCCTATAGATTCATTAGCTCTTAATTGATTTAGTTTACAGTAGTTAGAACTTACTTCTCCACCTATACATGTATCTTCATCTGCACTATCTGTAGGACTATCTACTAATACATCTTGTCCTGTTAGATCTGAAGAAGTACCTGCAAGAGTGAAACCACCTACACCTCTGTTGGTAGGAGCAGCAGTATATACTTTAATGTCATTCATATAACCTTTAAACTTATCTCCACCTCCATCATTTGCTCCGATAACCATCCTTTCTGCATCATAGTCATGGTTACCACCACTATCTCTATATATTAGTTGACCGTCTACAAATATCCATAGATGTCCACTTGCTCCACCGTAGTTAGCTCTCATACAGCTAATATGATGCCAATTTCCTGCTGTGATTAGATTTTGACCATCAAATGGAGCATCAGTGTTGTGCCAATTACCATCAGCTCTAATTCTTACATTACCGTTACCCCAAATTGCTGCACCAAATCCATCATCATTATGTACACCAGTCAGTGTACTAAATATATAACGGTCAGCTTGCATATCATCAGGCCTAACCCACATTTCAATGCAAACATTATTATAGCCGAAATCATAATCAGAGATGGATTGCATACTTATGTAGTCATCACCTGAGAAGTATAAGGATGTTCCATAGAATTTAGATTGAGCTGTACTAGTACTCAAACTATCAACACCACCCCAGACATTCTTCTGAGAGGTACCAGAATTTATATTATGACTCTGATCCGTATTATTAGTACCAGTAGACATAGTAGTACCTGGAATAGCAAGTATTAAATTAGATGAATCAGGATCAGTGTTATGAGTATCAGGACTAACTTTTGTTCCTCCATCTGCAGTAGTTTTCCATATTGTTCTTACATTACCAGTGTTCCAATCCTCAACAGTTTCAGTACCTATCCATAAATTTGATACCTGAAAATCGTTTCTATGAGGTGTCTTAAAGCTACTAGTATATTTAGCTTTCTTATATAGTCTGAAATCATTAATACGGCCATTCCACATATTAGCGAAGCCTCCATTATTCCTTCCAACCCAGAAGTAGGAACTAGTGTCTCCTATATCCCAGTTACCAGCAACGCTATATCTCAGTGTACCATTAATATAAGTCTTAAATGTTCCACTAGATCTAACTAAAGCAAAATGGAACCATTTATTATAAGGGATATCAGCAGATTCAAGTACTTTAACACTATTGCTAACGCCATTTATCGTTACACCATTACTAGGGTGCCAAAAGCAACCAAAATCATTACCCGTTTGGTCACATAAATAGTCATTGCCATCATGAGGATCATTGCTTTTATATAGCCAAGCTTCGAGGGTAAAATCACCAGTACCTATACCCCAATCTGCATGAGCATTTACTCTTACTTGTGGATCATCATCAGTAACTGAGGTATTCCCCCATACAATAGATGATCCATAAAACATGTAGTTATCTGAATTAATAGCTATTTTATGACCATTATATACGGTTTTATTTGTACCACTTCCGTGTATTGTAGCTTCAATTGAATTTGTCGTATGTGCAGAATCTAACGGAAGTGCGAGTATTAAATCAGCACTATCACTATCGTCTCTAGTACCAGAACCTTTTATCAGACCGTAGTCATCTGTTGTTTTGTAGATTGGTAGGCCACCAGTTGAATCTTCAAGCTTATTTACTTGTTGGGATGTATCTATTCCAATTGCATGGTCATTCCCTGTGCTTGAGAAATCAAGATGAAAATTATTACTGATAGCTTCATCAATTAATGGAATACCGTCAATTCTAATTTGACCCCATCTTCCCCAACCAGAGGCTCCAGAGGATCCTTTGTATTGGATTTTAGTTAATGTTTTCTCGGTTTCTGAAGTATCCCAAACATTCCATCGGTTTTGATCACCAGTAGCAGTCCAGGAACCAGCATCATTTATCTTAAATTCACCTACACCTGAATGAACTTCTATGTGATGATATGGAATTCCACCAGGTGGTTCAAAGACCATTTCTGCATAAGCAGTTCCATTCTCAGCTGAAGTGTTAGTTGCTCCATCAAAACCTGAACCAGGATCATCACCACCATCCCAACTACCAGTTGATAGAGTTAGATAATCACTCCATTTTGTACCGTCATTATGGTTTCTTACAACATAAGCAAAATCAGTTTTACTATCTAAGATATAATTACCATCAATCCTGATATTAGATATCTGGACCATGTTGCTACCATTATCTCTACCGAATGTAATTGATTTTAATTCAGTTAATGTATCTCTAATTGTTAACCAATTCCAATTCTCACCATACTTAGCTTTATGATCTTCAAAATAACTTTTACCATTTATCAAAAGATCATTGTCACTATTTCTAGTACCAAGAGTGGTACACATAATCTCAAGGGTAGCTTTTATAGGAATTGGTGTTTCTGGAGTCCATGTTCTCTTATTACTATTAGTATCAATATAGGTACCATTTGAACCTATATTTTTATTAAACATCTCAGTCTGATCTGCCACGTTAGCTGTAGAACTCCATCTTGCATCAGCAGAGTATGTAGTCGCTTCAGTTGTTGTTGCAACTGTTTTAGGACTCTTAGGTTGCCATACTCCAGCTGCATCAAACTCCCCAAAATAACTAGGATCTAACTGTCTACCATCAATTCCGTATATATCTGCAAGCTGACCTTCAAAAGGATTTGCATTACTACTATTTCTATTACCTATTCTAAGTTCAGTATCCTCACGCCATGCTTCGCACTGTTCGTGGTTACCATCCCAGTACTCTTTATAACTGTAGCTTGGTCCAATTAATTTACCATTAACCCACATTTTATGTCGATCATTCTTAGGTTCATGGTTACTATTCTGGTATTTTGCGGAATCCCAAGCTACAACTATATGATACCATGCAGCTGGATCTCTAAATACTTCATGCGTAGAAAAATAAAAAGTAGAAGCACCAGTACCATAATCAGTACATACTAAATTATTAGAACTGATCTGTATATCAAAATAAACTGATGATTCAGTAGTCATCATCGTTATAACACGCTGCTGTACACTACCCCATGGCTTTGATCTTTTTAACCAAAAGGCTATAGTACCAGCTCTTCTATTACCAGCGCTTAATTTACGTGTTAATACTGGAGTATCTCCGTCTTCAAATTTAAGACTCTTTTTTATCACATAAGCATCATCACCCGATGGAGCACTTGTCAGCAACAGCGGGTTACCTAATAAGGCTGCCATTATCTATGTACCTCCTTGTTTCACATTAAGCATATGTTGAACAAATACTACTGTGTCTGAAGGACAGTAATAAGCAAGATATGAAGTAGCACTTTGAGTTAATGAAGGTACAGTACCTCCTACAAAATGTATTTCAGATCCAAATGTAGGTGTAAATGCTCCATTAACCACTTCAATAGTACCTGATTGACCTGCATCTATATTGGTAAAACCTAATTCAAATGTACCGTTAATAGTTATTTTAAAGTTATTAGAAGTATCTAGGTCAAAATCAAAAGCAGAAGTTTTAGTACCAACATCTGATACTTCACCTCGTTGTGAACCTGTCCACGTATTATCTCCAGTTAGAGCTAGGTTACTAGTACCTTTAGCATTAAGTTGTGTTTGTATAGCAGATGTTACACCATCCACATAGTTCAACTCTGTAGTCGTTAAAGTAGCCCCATCAAGTATTTCTACTTCTGTCTGTGTTAGGTCAGCAAGAGCACCAGCTGTACCGCTAGTCATTGTAGCTAGTTCTGTTAGTTCAGCATCTGATGCTTGCTTAGCATCTAATTGTGTTTGAATAGAAGATGTAACACCATCTAGATAATCAAATTCTGTTGAAGTTACACCTGTAGCTTTTAGATCTTTGGCATAAATAAGATCGTCTTTATCTCCAGTAAATCCATCTAATGCTGCTACTTCTGTTGAAGTAAGTAAAGCAAGCGCTGCTGCAGCTCCTGACTGACAACCAGCAAGAGCTGTTAGATCAGCATCAAGTGGTTGAGAAGTAGCTGCTATATAAGCTTTAGTTGATTGTTGTGTAGGAGCTTGAGTATTACTATCTGATGAAAAGTTATCTTCATCAAGTAATGTAAGTGTAGTATCTGTTGATTCTAAGTTACTACCTTCTTTCACATATAAAGCATTCTCATCAGTTGCATAACAGACTTCACCTTCTTCAAGTGCTGCTTTATTAGTCTCAAGGACTGATTTTGTACCCCGTGCAATTCTAACCGGGGTTCTAGGACTTGGTACACCCATTTTAAGTAAACGCTCCTCCGTCGTAAGTAGTTGTTACTGTTGCACTACTTGATGTTAAGGTAAAGTTACCTCCATCAATAACTGGCAACGCAGTTCTATCAAAAGCAGTATTAGTCTGAATACCATTACCTTCACTAACATAAGAAGCTGATTGATAATGTAAGACTGTTGGAAGTGTATCTGTTGTAACTAATTGAGTATAGGCACCTGCTTGACCAGCTGTACCATTTACAGTTACACCAGTTGTATATTCTGTAGTTTTATCTGCTTCTTCATAAAACTTTAATGTATGTCCAGAATTAGATGAATCTGATTGATCAAATCTATATGTTATACCAGGTGTAAATTCCAAGAAAGGAGCTTGTTCTCCATCAATTAAAAATCCATTATTAGATCCAGTTCCATTATATCTATGGAAACTATCCTTAGCAGCTACTTTTACTACATAAGTTTTACCTGGTGTACCTGATAAGAATGGTCTTGGATTAGGCATGTACCTTTCTTCAGAGTCATTAGCGAAATAACTCTTATAAGCAAAGGTAGTACTAGAATGTGTATATTCTAAACGTACTGTAAGACCAGCAGCTCCTTGGAATGAAGCTGGTAATCCTGTAAGTTTAGGAGTAGTACCCGAATTATATGCTTGTATACCTGTTGAATCTTGTACTTCTATGTAGTCATCTTCTGAATAAGTACCTGCTACCCATGCTGCTACCGTAGCTTTAGGGCTATATAGTACAGCTGCAGCCACTGCTGCTTCAGCTGCATTAGCTGTTGTTACAGCATTTGATGCATTTGTAGATGCAGTATTAGCTGTAGAATTAGCGGAAGTTGCTGTTGAACTAGCACTATTAGCAGTGGTAGTTGCTGAATTAGCTGTAGTTTTTGCTGTATTTGCAATATCTATAGCACTATTATAACCACCTGAACCATCAGATTCACGTGAGTTATTTAGCGCTGTGGTGGCATTTGTACTTGCTGTGCTAGCTGTTGAGCTTGCTGAGTTTGCTGTTGAGACAGCGTTAGAAGCATTAGTTGAAGCTGTATTAGCTGTACTAACAGCATTTGTGGCATTCGTAGAAGCCGTGTTCGCGGTAGATACAGCATTCGAAGCATTAGTCGAAGCTGTGTTTGCTGTTGATACTGCTGTTGTAGCATTTGAACTTGCTGTATCCGCTGTAGTTTTTGCTGTATTGGCGGTGGTATTCGCAGTTGCTACATCCTTAGATGCTTCCTGCGTTACATATAAGTTTTGTGTAAAGTTATCGTTTAAATCAGTAGACTTAATAGCCGAACCTGCATAGAAGGTAGCGGCTAAATCGTCTGCTGAAGTAACTCTATATATTCTAATTGCAACATCACTACCAGGAGCAGTGTTGAATCTAACTGTTGTAGCGTTAGCTAGAGTAAATGCTGATGTATCAGTACCTGCAAAGGATGCCTTTACATCAGATGTCTTTAAATATGGGAATGTAAAAGAGTAATCAGTGGTGGAGTTGTTACCCGTATAAGTATTTTCAGTTGTTGCCATAGCGGGTTATTTTTTGTATTGAAGTAATTGATCTCTAGTTTCAAACGCGGCTTCTGTATCACCACTTCTTAATTGATTTTTAACTAACTGTCTTAAATTTTTCTCGGTAGAATGTGGCTTACCATTCTCTTCTAACCAATTTCTATAAGCATATAAAGCATATTCAAATACTTCTGAATGTACGTCACTTAATGCTCTATGTAATAAAGTCTCTTTAATTGGTGTATCTTCTTGTTTACCGCCTAAACCTAAACCTTTCTTATAAGCAGATATTTGAGACGCCCATTGATCATCAGTAGTCTCCATTATTTCTATAACCTTACCTTTTAAACCTCCATGTTTACCTATCCAATTATTAATCCATTGACGTGCATGAGGTTCTAATGGCCCACCGGATACTTCATCAATATGTTTCTTAGATAGTCCATCCCAACCTGTAGCTAATAACCACTGTCTCCAAGGTTCCATACCACCATTCTGTTTGAAAAATGGTGTTAAAGCGTTAGCTGCAGCTGTAATTCCTTCATGGAATTTGATAGGTCTTCCTGTATAAACATCAATCATATTAGGAAGTGCAGGCTGATCTGGGAACATAAACTTATTATAGTTCATTAAATAATTTCCAAAATCATTCTTCACATCTCTCAGTTGTGGTGATATTATATTATTGAGAATACTTCTTATACCACGTTGAGGTAACATTGTATCTGCTGTTTGAGCAAAATATCTATTCCAAGCTGCTTCATCACCAGAGAATAATGATACAAGAGGTTCAAATCCTGCAGTTAAAGTTTGATTAGTGGTATTCATAGTGATACCAGCAACTAATTTACCGAACCAATCTTCAGCTACTGATTGATCTACTCTATTAGCATAATAAGTAAAGTCACCAACCATACCAAGTATCTGACTGAAAGGTTCTATACCATCATAACTAACCCAGTTACCACTGATAGGGTTTTTCATAGATCTAGGCTTCCATCCCATACTAAGCATTCTACTACGTTCAGCAGGGTCTTGAGGACCATTACCTGTTAGATTACCTTCTAGTGCCCATATACCTGCACCAAATACTACTGCTCCACCCATTACTTGACGGCCTATATATTCAGATTGTAAAGCTCTGAAGGCTTCAGGAGTATTATCTAAGCCGTGCTCTGCTAATACTTCTGCTATTTCACCTGGTGTAGTTGCAGCTAATGTGCGTCTAGCTCTAGTTATAGCAGGTCCTATATTACTAACTGGATTAAAGGACCATGTAAGCTCTAAGCCATTAACACCAGTTCTAGGGAACATGAATAAAGCTTTTGCTGCTGGTACATGATTTAAGAATCCTTCAAAATGACTAACATAATTATAATCTAAATTTAATGCTAACTCTTTATGAGCAAAATCTGCAGCTTTATCTCTTAGTAAACCTTGGCTATCAAAGGATTGATTATAAAGATGCTGTTGTAAATCTTTAAATGATTTCTTACTAAATGCTCCATTAGTAGATGATAGCAGTGTATCATAAGCTTTAGCTCTAGCACTACCACTAGCCATTAATGATTTAAAGAAACCATCAATTGCATAAAGACTATTAATACCCCATCTATTACCCTTCCAGTTATTCCAATGTGTTAGCATTTTAGCTGCATTCCACATTGCAACTTTACCATCTTTCCCTTCTTGTCTCCAAGCATCAGCCATAGTTTCCATACTTTGGAATCTTTCCATGTCAGCTGCTTTGAAATCATGACGACCTCGTTTAACAGCTATCTCAGGGTTAGAATTAGCTAAGCGCCAATCAGAACCAAGCATTTTAAATCCACGCTTAAAGTTCTCAATAAAGCCACCATAAGTATAAAGACCACGTTTAAACGTAGCTACATCACCTGAGACAAAAGCACCTGTTAATACAGAGATAGGTTTAACAGTAGCTAAAATAGAGTTACCAGCTAACGCACGAACAGGAGCTAAACCATTAAGTATGCTATTATATCTAATAGCCTGTAACCCTCTGATAAAGAAGCTTGGCATTTCAGGATGTCTATCAAATATACCTTTCTTAAGTAAACCTATATTAGCTTCAGCAAATTTATGAAGTTTATGAAGAGTATTGATATCACCATTAGTAGCGTCATAAGCTTCTGCAAGTGGTCTCATGTAATTCGGATGTTCTTTAGCTATCCTTTCTATCTCATCAATTACTTGGAAAGCTTTATTTCTACCATTAATAAATCCAGATTCAAAAGTATCAGCTTGTGCATTTAACCATTCTGCAACTCTTCTAAAGTCACCTTGTTTAACAAGTTCTCTTAACTCAACACCACGTTTAATAATATCTTTACTAGTAGTTACTTCACTTACAAGTAACTTCATTTTTTTAGACATTATTTCCCACTGTCTGCTGCTCGTTCCTATATCATCTAATAAATTTAAAGATCTAGCAGTAGTACTTATAACATCAGCTGCTTGCTGAGACATCATTGCTGACGCTCTTAAGTTATTAGGATCAAATAATTCTCGATGGGCTTTGGTCCAAGCTTGAGATGCTTCTATCCATTTATCTTCTTTCAGTATTTTATGACCATTCATTACTGTGGTCTTACCTCTATTAATTATATCTTGAAATTGTTTAAACGATATTTCAGGATTAAATAGATTATCAACTAAGTTATCAACAGCTGTATTCAACTCTTTTGCTGGTATCTGTTTACCTTCAAGTATAACATCTGCATTAGCAGATAACTCACGATCAAAGAAACCTCCTAAACGTTTAGCACGATCGGTTATAGTTTGACTATCAGCAAGGCTATCTATTACTTCCTTAGTAGCCGATGGTCTCATTATCCCGTCAATGGTGCCTAGGTTGTTCTGTATGGCGTATAAATCACCTTTAGCTCCCACGGCATCAACATCGAATTCATCGGGGCTTATAGCCCTTTGCTCGGGCCTCGCAGGTTCATTAATAAATGGATCGTATTCAGTTTTATCTGTATACTTTATTTGTTTATTTAAACGGTCAGTAGCTTCACCTTTTTTAGCTAATTCTCGTGCACCGTTACGTCCTTCTACTACTTTAGTTACTTGATCTACAGACTCATCATCTAAGATTGCTCTTAAACGTTTAGCATCCATCTCCATAAGAGATATGGCTTTTTGATCCATATTAACTTTTTTAAGTGCTTTACCAAATGCAAACGCAGCACCAGTTAAATCTACTGCGGCACTCATAGCACCAGCTTCATACATATGAAGATGTCGTCTTTGTTCTGGACCCATACCAGGGTTAGTACCCCAAGGTATATTCCAACCAAACATTTGGTTCAATGCACCAGCAGCATTATCCTGTTCATAGGATTGAGAAGTAATACCAGCTATACTAGTTTCAATACCAGCTTGCGCTAAAATACTACTTAAAGTTCTAGTTGCAGTGTTAATATTTCTAGCTTTTGTAGCACTTGCTAAACCACCTACTACAACTCTATTTGCTACAATAGATGGTACAACAACAGCAGATACATCACGTACTAAAGTATGGAAGGGATCTTTAGATTTAGGGTTATTAGCATCCCACCATTCATCAGCACGTTTTAACCAAGGTACATCAAATCTATTACCAACTGCTCCTAGAGCATCAAAGATAGTATCACCTGTACCCTGTGCTGCTATATTTCCAGCATATTTAATTTGACCAATGACTGGTATTTTATTAGTCCATGCAGTACCAATTTCTTCTGTAGCATTACGAACAGGGGTAATCGGTTCTTCTGTTTCAGGAGATTGATTTAATGTTGTAGTGTCTTTTTCAACAGGAGCTTGTGTATCTGGTTGTTCATATTCAGGGAAACCTAGTTTATCGCTCATGCTCTTACCTCCGCGTATGATGATCTATTAAACTGCCAATTACCACCATTAGCTGTTAATACTTCATACATATCATAAGACCTTTCATCAGGCGGACCTGTGTAGAAACTAGGTAATAGGGATGCTACTTCATTCATCTTTTTAGCTTCTGATGTAATCTCCGGTAGTTTCAATTCTGGCTTACCTGTATTATTAAGTTTTTGTCGTTGGTTATAACCTTCAACAAGTTGCTCTAAAATCTGACGCTCATCCTTAAATAGGTTTTTATTCTCTTCCTTAATTTCCCAAAGTATACGAGGATTAGTACCTCCATTAAGTATAAGATCTTCTAACCTTTTATCTCTTATTATTTCAGTATCAGGTAAAGAAAGATAAGAACTATTATTAGGTAACTCTCTTCTAACTTCTCTTAACTTTGAACGGGAATCAAACCTATCAGCGCTCTGTCTACTAAAGAACGGCATAGTTTTTTTACCTTCTGTTAATCTTTTAGAGAAAGCATATTTACCTTTACCAGCAAGACCATCTTCCCATTCTTTGTCGAATGTTGCAGCAGCCATTGCAGAAGCTTCTCTCCATCTATCTTCATAAGGTAAATCTTTTATATCTTTATGGTTTAAATTAGCCTGTCTACGCCTTAAAAAATCAGCCCTTGCTGTACCTCTAGCGTTAGTAATAGTATAATGAGCATCAGGACCAAACTGACCCCAGTACTTTGATTTACTTTCTAGACTGCCTGTTATTCCATCCAATTCAGACTTAAGGTCATTATGTAAACTTGGGTGAGATTTAGCCGTAGGAGCAGAACCTCCCATTGCTTTTAGATCTTCTCTCCATTTTTGTTTTTGTACTTCACTTACTTCTTGAGCATTAATCCATTCTCTAGTAAAAGTGCCATTCCCTTTTCTCCTTGCTACTACTTCTGTAAGCGTCTTTTCATTAAATTCAAATTGACTATAATCTTCTTTAATTAAGCTAGCCTTTGCTCGTAAAAGCGCTATAGGTTCGTTGTTAGCTCTAGCTCTAGCAAGTTCGTTATAAAGGAATTCTTTAGTTCTTTGTTCTGGTGGACGTGTCTCAACCTCAGCTAACCAAGCTGCCGCTGCAACCGTATTCTTTTTCTTTTGTTTTTGAAGTTCTGCCTCTTTAGCTACAGCTTGGTTTAAATAAGTGCCTTTGGTTTCATTAACAATACGTGCTGCATGTTGTCCCCAATAGTCTCTAAAAACAACACCTCCTTTTTTATCTGCTGGCCAATCTTTAGGTCTATGTTTTGATATAAGTAAAGCATCTCTTTTATCTTCACTAATAAGACCAAGTTTAGCTCCTAAAATAACTTGACGGACAAAATGATCTAAGTGTTCACCTTGTGGTCTTCCTTTCGGTTTAATTGCATTCCAATCTTTAAGAGTCAATGTCCAGGATTTTTCCATATTTTGAAAACCTTCACCTTCTTTATAGTGAAAATTAAAAGGCTGGATAATTCTAGAAATTGTATCTCTCTCAAGCGCTTTACCTTCTGCTTTTTTATTATGTAAGGTTTGACGTTTGACAGTACCTTTTGCTTTATAATCTTTATAAGCAGGTTTTAAATGCTTATTGAATAAGGTCCCTTCAAAAATTGACTTATCATAACGTGCTCTAAGATTTTGCTCAAATTGTATATAACCTTGTTCTAATTGATTCCTTGTTAATTCATCATTAGAGTGTTCAGCAGCATATTCTAAAGCAGCTAAAGAAGTTTGAGTTCCATCTTTTAATGTTATATTATTATTAACCCTTTCTTTACCAATAATAATAGGCATATTTTTAGCTTCTAGAGCAGCAGCACCTTCTAATAAATGCTTACGCTGCCTATTGCTCATACCTACTACAGCATCAATTTCATCTTCTGTCCACCCTGTTTTTAGACCTAGCTCATATTTTAGGTCTCCAGTATCTTGATCATTTTTTAAAGATAAACGTTCTAAACCTTGTTGGCCTCCCTCTGATAGAAGGTGAGATGCTCCTGAAATACTTAGAGTATCTAACAAAGGTTGAGCTGCTTTTTTAGCTCGTTTATCGGCTAATGCGTCAGCAGCTATACCTGTCTTTACAGTGGCGCCTATGATATCAAAAAGTGCTTGTTGCTTTCTTATTTTATTTTCAGACCTTGTTTTTATATTTTTCTTTTCAACCTCCATATTATGAAGGATGTTGTCAGCTACACGTTTATTATCTGCTAAATTAGAATCATAAGCTTTCTTTCTATACTGACTTTCTATTCTTTGATTCTCTCTCAAAGCCTCTAATATTTCATTAGAACGCCTTCTTTCATATTCAGACTCCGCTTTCCAATTTTGAAGCTGTGTTAAACCTTGGTTCCTTATTTCATCAGCTGGATTTGGTACAGAGATTGTGAATTCATCTAAAGATGCACCCGTAGATGCACCATTAAAAATAACTGCCATGATGTTTTATTAAAAAAGTTTTATCCGTCAGCTAAACCTGCTACTGCTACACCTAATGAAGCCATACCAGATCCAAGTGCAGCCATGCCGTGGCCTGTTGCAGAAGCATACTTACGTGGTACTGGGCCTTTACGTGGTGCCCGAGGTTTTTGTATTTTAGGTTCAGGTAATTGCAATGGTTTAGATAGTTCAGGTGCAAGTATAGGACCTGCTGCAAGCATTCCTTTTGCACTTATGTCTGCTCCATATTTATCTAGTTTCTGCTTCTGTTCGCGAGCATTATAAGCAGCATTCTCGCTACGCAGTTGGTCGTTCAATTGTCTGGTAGCAAATTCTTGATCAAGTTGCGTATTATATAGATCATTTAGTATTTCTACATTTTCTATATCTAATTGCTTACCTAAAGATTCCAATTTTGCATTCAAAGCTTGCATATCTAATTTGGTGCGCTCCCTTGAGCTATTCATTGAATGCTGTATTGCTGCTTCTAATCTATTACTTTTAGCAAGTAAAGCTATCTGATTTTTACGAGCTGATCTACCAGTGCGCCCTACTGATTTAGCTTTACCTTCTGCTTCTAAGCCTGCTAATTGTTGTTGCTCAAGCTTAAGAGCTAACTCCTTTTTCTTAGAAACTAAGTTTTGTCTTAATATATCTTTACTAATTCTAGTGGTTTTTATGGTTGACTCACGTTTTTGATGTAGATTAGCAAGTTGAATTCCTATTTTTCTTTCAACTTTATCTCTACTTATTGTTAAATCATCAAGTTGATAACCCATTTTGGTTAACATATCTTGATAGCCTAACCTCGATGAATGCGTAGCTAACTCATCTGCAATTGTATTAAAATTTAATTGTGTTTCATATGCACCAACACTTGCATTATAAGCATCTACTTGATTATTATAATCAAACATCCGCTGTTTATCTTTATCTATCCATTCATTTACTGCTTTCGCATTTCTATATGTTCTCTCTTGTTCTAAGTTCCATTCAGCAATATCAATATCTTCTAGTTTATAGGTATAAGCGTCTTGAGCTTCTTGCCAAGCAAACTCATAATTCAGCTTATCCATTTGATACTGCTGCTCAGCCATCTCAGCAAAACGTTTGTCTTGCTCTTTGCCTGCGTTATAACCAAGTATAGTACCAACCGCAGATATGCCTATTGCGGCCCAAGTAGCTGCCATATTTAAGTCCTCCTATAATAACGTGGTGAGTAATTTCCTTCCCACATCATTGATGTCAAAGACACAGGGAATGGTGAGTCACTAAAGACTCTAAGATAAAAGTTGTCTGTACGTTGATGTATTGGTACAGTAAATACTGAGAACTCATCTAGTGGTACGTCATCAGCTAAGTAATAATCAGCTTCTTTCACACCTGCTATATCTTCCCAGTTTGCTAAGTAAATTCTAACTTCAACATCCTTACCTGGAGGATCTGTTAGAGTTACTTTATTATCAGCTACAGTGAATGCTGTTGTAGCTACTCCATTTATTTTAACAGCTACATCATTAACATCAGTGTAACCTATATATGGAAACTCCGTAGTACCTAATGCAGTAACCGTAGCTGTTACATCAGCAGCTGTTCCAAGTATACTTTTATCAATTGTTATGACATCATTAACTGCATAACCAGTACCTTCTTTATTTACAACTAAAGCTGTCACTACACCTGATGAAAGAGTAGCGTCTACTGTCATACCGCTACCACTATTATTAGTAGTAGTTGGTATCCTAACAACCGTAGTTGTGTTAGTAGGTCCACTTGTACCATTAGCAGTAACATTTAAAGTACTCCCAGCAGCAGCTGTTAATACAGAAAGATTACCTTCAAAGCCTTGTGATCTTAATTTAAAATTAACAACACTAGCAAGTCCAACAGAGAACTTCATTCTAGATATAGTTAGATTAGCTGTGTAATCTGCTATACTTGTTTGCTGTCCTTGACGTTGGTAATAAGTTCTAGGTAATTTAACATCATAGTTATATTTAAAACCTACATATACGTTTGAGGCTTGATCAGTTAAGTCCTTACCTTTTACAGAATAGAATGCACCTGTTCCATCAGAACCACGTTCTGGTGTAATAGTGAAACCTGATTCAGTTATACCTGAGAATGAAGCTTCACCAGCGATAACAAGTACGGGCTCCAATTCTGTGTTATCACTAAATGGTAGATAACACTTAGAAAGGTTATTAGTAGAATCGTACGACACAGAAGAGGTTTTCGCATAGAAATCCATGTAAGGGTTTATCTTTCTACCATTACTATCAACAAGTACTGTTTCTTCTGGAGTGAGAGTTAAAGCAGCACTAAGTAAACTATAGCGTGCATTAGCTCCTGTACCATTCTTAACAACCATATACATAGTATCAGACTCAGCTGATATAAACTGTACAGTTCCTGGCAGTTTCCAGTTGAACCAAGCTCTAATTAATTCTCTATCACCTTCACGGTAAGTACGATAGAAATATACATCTTTAATAGTTCTACCATATAAAGCAATAAAACTATTCTGTGGACTAGAGATTAAGCTATCTACTGTAGATGGTATATACTCAGATACAGTCCTACCTATATCTATAATATCAGGGCTTTCTTGGTTACCCCTAGGTACCATACTAAACACCCTGGTAAATCCACCAGAGTCATATGCTTTAGTTACAAAGTTAATACCTGTACCAACCTCAACTGGATCTATGTTGTTATCCATTCTATAGTTAGATAACGCTCTGATCAAAGCTGTCTTAGGTGATAAGTTCCCATCAGCAGCAAACAGAATAAACTGTTGGTTCTGACTGAATAGAATTAAACCCTGAGCTGTAGGTATAATACCATGTAGTTTAGCAGGTCTAGTACTAGATACGTTTAAATCAATAGGATCACTGTCTACTAAGGTACGAGCTGACGTAGCATATAGATTAGTAAAGTCAGCAGATTGACTCATAGACACATTGTCTTCTGTTAAGAATCCTAGTCTATTGTTATAGAAGAATGCTTGCTGAATTTTTTTAGTAATAAATGATGGATGTTCGTTAGTAACATCATCACCTGCTTTTCGTTTAACCCATAGTATAGGTTGAAAATTAAAGGTATTTTTATTAGTACATACTAATTCATGTACCATTGTCGTCTCTTTAATACCTGTAGACCTATAAGGTGATACTGTTTCTATCCATAGACCTGCTCCATCTATACCACCAGTACCTTCAAATTTAACATAGTAATCATCTTCTATAGCACCTGTATTAAGTACTTTAACTATTCTACCATTCTTTGTTATGTTTGGTAAATCAGTTAAAGATGCAACGTCATCTTGATATGAATATAGAAAATCTCCTTTTATACCACCTTTAACTTCTAATGTAAATTTAGCATTATATTCAAATTCTAATGTAACGCCAATTTTTGTAACTGTTAGATTAGCTACACCAGAGAAATCACCTGCTAAATCAGTTAAGATCTCATCAGTTGTAGCAGTTGAAGCTGCTGTATATGTACCAGTTGTTGTAGCACCACCATCAATTTTAAATTTAATCTCATAGGTAGATGCTTCTACCCCAGTAAGTTTAACAGTTCCTCTGTGACGTTCGTTAAAACTAGGGTCTGCATGCTTCTCTACAGTTTTTAATTTATTAGTAATATAGTATGTATCTTGTATAGTTAGCACATCATAATCATTAGCAGTTAAAGCACTTAAATAATTACGTGGTTCATAACCACCAGAATTATTAGGTAATGAGTTAGCATCTAACCCATTAGCCTCGTAATTGACTGTACATTTTTGATATACACCACCGCTATCTGGTATAGCATTCCATACATGTATAGCTGCATTAGCTGGTGTAGCATTACCAACTATACAACCTATATATCTTTCATCAGAATCTCGGTTTATATAAAACCACTTAGCAGTATCTAGATCTGTGTTATCAAATGCAGTTCCAGCTGAGGGTACTCCATCTTTTAGATCTGATAAGAATTTAAAACCTGGTCTTTTAGTAAGACCGAATGTAGGATCAGGGTAAGCATTGATACAATCTTGTACCTGACCTGGTATTTTTTTATCATCTGGTTGATTGGAGACACCTCCCAGATAATTTGGAACTAATTGAGTAACACTTGCCATTAGCGGTTCAGGGCTTGATAAGGTTTGTAACTATTGTAATACTTCTCTCCCCTGGGGTGACCGAAGATAGTGTAATCACCTTGATTGCACTCGTATTCTAATGCTATAGATCTAGCATAAGCTTCTCTTTGTTGAAGCATTTGGTATTGAGTAGGGTCACCTACTATCCTCATAGATAGAATAGATGCAGCCCTGGCTACAATAAAGTCTTGAACAGGTACAGGTACATCAGACCAAGGATATAAATAAGTTATATCTACTCTGACTACATCATCCCATTCAAAGGTGTGGTTTATTTTATCGTATAATTTAGGTAAATTATCAGTAACATCCGTTCTAATTATAGCTTCTTTCGTATCATCATATTCAGCATGTAGATCCATTGTCAGGACATCTGTTCCTGTTACACCCTGGGGAATAAGTATCCACTTATTATCATCAGGTGCTTTCTCTACATACTTATCAGTATTAAACATCCATCCCTCTGCCTGTACTTCTCTATTTACATAAAGAAATGTTTCCTCAGCAATCGAAACGTCCGGGTTTGAAGTGTCTTTGGTTGTTACAGGCGCTTGACCAACCGACGCCAGTAGTTGATTTATTGCGGCTAGTTCTTTACCAGCGTTAGTTGTAGGGTAAGCCATAATTAATTTATGTTAATAAAAAAAAGGGACCCGAAGGTCCCCTTAAGTTTAAGTGAATGCAGCGTTACCTGTAGCAGCACCTGCATAGAGTTCTACGCAAGAAGCTGGGTTTAGATAATCAGCACCCATTGCCAAGCGTCCAAGGATAACATCACCCTGATAAATCACGGAGACATCATTACTTGTTACTTGTACTTGAGGCCCAATTGCTTCAACAACACCTGCGGCTTCCTTCTGGAAGATAAGTCCGCAAGACTTAGTGAAGTCACCTTGGTTACCATAATCATTGTTGATACCAGTAACAGAGCTTTGAGCATCTTCAAGTGACATTTGTGTGAATGAACCAAGATTACCAGGTGAGGTAATTCCAGGTACTTCAGCACCAGCAGTTCCACCAAGTTTAGTACCGTACTCTCCGAAGAAAGGAACGTTCATAGACTTGTAGATCTTGATACCGGCTATCTCATAGATGCCTTTGCCTGATTGCAATGCATCACCTTGAGAGTCACGGTTAACTAGGTATGCACCAATACCAGATCCGTCTAGTCCTTTAATAAGGCCATAGTACTGACGTGGGTTTAGTACAGCAACACGTCCGTCTTGGCTGACACCCTTTTCATCGAGGGCTGCAGCTGCATCATAGAACGCATTTACCAGAGAGTCAGGGTTGATAGAATCAGAAGCCTGTGCGTTATTACCCACACGAATCTGTGTTCCACCTGGCTCTACATAGTTAGTAGCTGAAACGGGGCTAGCTTGCCGTGCGCCTTTAGCAATTGCACGGAAGATTAGACGGTCATACTTTTCAGCAAGAGCGTAACCGATTTTTCTTGAGACTTCTCCTCTCAAGTCATAGTGCGCCAGAGTCTCATCGAGCTCATACAAGAACGCAGAACTGATTAAGAGATCATCAATTGTGATCGTCTTCTCAGCTACTGGAGGTGCCTTGTCTGAGTTACCTAAGATGCTATTTCCTGGTGTATGATATTCTGCTTTAGTGCGGCCAGTGAAGATGAATTGTAGCGACTTACCATTCTTCAGAGTACGCTTAGTAACTAGATCGCGAGCAATCGTGTTACGTTGGAAAGCTTTGAACATCTCACCACTAAATAGCTTAAGGTACAAAGCTCTGGTATCACCGGTCAGGTTAGACTGACCAATTTGAACCACCTGGGAGGGGTTCACATTACTTTGATGTGCCATTTAAAGAGTAAGTGTATAATTGAACTTGCTCTAAACGTTTAGAATTAAATATTTTTGTGGTCTTTCCCACCGTCTAGACGGCTAAGGGTATCCCCGTAGGGGCCAAAGCCAATGAAAGAGAGGTCCGACTCTGAGGTGCCTCTCCTCCTACTCAACCTGTTAGAGCTTCCTCTAATGATTGAGGTTCGTTATCTACACCAGGAGGTTGTTGATCACTAGGACTAGTATCCACAGGATCTTTAATCTCAGGTGCAGGTACTATAGGCGTTACAAACGCTGGGTCTATTGAACTTTGTTGTGACATTAGTACTCTTCAATTTCGCAAGGTGGACAAGATCTGCAATGCTGATGTTCAATCATATGCAGACCCTCTATAAAAATGAAACACCCTAGAAGTAGAAATACTACAAGCCAGGGTGATTCAAAATACTTCATCAGAAGCTATACTTAACGCCGACCTTGGTACCCCAGGCTGTGTCCAGATCAGTATCCTCATCTGCGGTTAGCAATGAGACCTCACCATAAACTCCAAGCTTATCAGTGGCATCGAATTGGCCACCTACTTTACCTGATAGTCTCCAGTCTGAGTCCTCACCCTGCTCGGCTACTATAGCCGGGCCGCCTTGAACATAAAAGGATCCGTTGGTTAAATCTTTTTCATAGCCTACATGTACATCGGTCACGCTGCCAGTGTACTCCGAACCTACGCGAGCTCCATTGGATTCCACGTTGGCGTAGACACCAGCTGTTGCAGGTGTAGCCAGGGCTGTCGAAGCAGTCAGTGCTGCAAGTGCAATAAGTTTCATAATTGTTTAAGTTGTTTTGGTATAAGGGATACCGCGATACTTTAGTTGGATCTTTTTCATTGATCTTCTCCTTAGTACCTAACCCCCGTTCCATGGTTAGGATTCATGCGTCC
>VTLG01007114.1_pt1 | contig 22109 bp, 58 predicted proteins | sample 4694571 | NCBI WGS metagenome assembly VTLG01 (sample SAMN12604809, study PRJNA352737) | marine metagenome | biome: ENVO:00000447; feature: ENVO:00000209|ENVO:00000569|ENVO:01000036; material: ENVO:00002151; isolation source: viral sequences binned using virsorter ... | reverse complement strand
CTATGACTGTGTACATGTTACCATCGTCTGCGGCACCAGGCACTACAAAATTAACATCACTTTGATTACTATTACTAGATTTATCTGCAGGTATTCCACCAAATTCTCTAAAGTCCCAATATCCTGCACCAGTTAAACCAATGATAGGAATATCTCCATCAGAATCTTCTTCATCTAATCTTGCGTATGAGTTTCCTCCATCTCCGCCTTGACAAGAATACCAAACTCTAAGTAGTCCTAAGTGAGCTACTGCAGTTCCGTCAGATCTAGCGTCTAAAGCTGAGACATCACCAAAAACTGTAGTTCCACCTGTTCCGTCTGATTGATTTACGATTTTGATAACTACTCTGTTATCATTTTGTTGTAAGATAGTTGGTCCTGTTACTGTATCTGCCATTTGTTTCCCTCCTTAATTAAGAAACTGTGGGGCCGAAGCCCCACATTAATTGTTATTATGCAAATGGTGTTGCTAAAGTTCCGTCTCCGAAAGTAAAGCCATTCATTTGCCATACTGCTGTTGCACTGCCTTGTCCACCTGTTGCGATACCTACACAGTCAATAACACCACCTACAAATCTTCCTTTTGTATCAGCGTCCATAACCATTTTATCGTCATCAGATCCATCAGCGTGAAACTGCTTTAAGCTAACTGTACCAGGTGCATCTTTATCAGAAATGATAATTGTAGATGCAGCTGTAAAAATATCCACTGCTGCTGCAGCGTCAATTGAAAAGGTACCTGTGAAAGTTGTACCAATGATAAATTTATATTTTAGTCCAGAAGCTGCAGTTGGTAAAGTTACTACGATACCACCCGCTCTGTTTAACAAGTATGTAGTTCCTGTATCTGCTGCTGTTACTGTTTTAGTAGCTGCAGTTAAGTTTTCTACATCTGTTATCAAGTTATTAACACCAGCTGTTTGAGCTAGATTACCACTTGAGTCAACAGTTAGTTGATCTGTAAATGCACCAGTTGAAGCGTTTTTGGATACTTGTTTGAATCCTTGTTCCGCACGTACTGGTCCATTAAATGTTGTGTTTGCCATAATATTCCTCCTAGAATATATAAATGTAGTCCCTAGGGATATGTCGACTATATGCGTCTACATTTATTTTGTTTTTTTTTATATATAGTGTTGCAAGAATACAACAAATTTATATGAAGTGCAAGAGAGCCTGTAAAGAAAATACGTTTTCTGTGATGTAGCTTTTTACTAAGTAGCTACTGAAACTTGTGGGGCGGCGTCTTCAATTTTGTTAGAACTATGTGCCAATTCTGCTTCTTTCATCTTAATATCAGCAATCAGCGCTCTAACCTTATGGTCAATCCTAACCATATCGAGTGTATACCTACCCGAATTGAGATGCTCCTGTTCCCAGTTCAACTCCAAGGACCTTTTTTGTTTGTACAGGTCTTGTAAGTCCGTCATCTTTGACCTCCTCAAAAGTCAACCATTTTTTTCTCCGATCATAAAAATCGGAATTATCCCAATTAATATCATTTTTTCCTAGTTTGTCAAGGATAGCGTTTTCTATCCCTTGCGAACTATTATCAGCTTCAACTGTAAATTCAGTTATGTAGCCATATGCGGTGATTTTAATTAAGAATTTTTTCATTGGTTTTTAGATGTTGCAAAAAAAATGAGGCGAGATTGTGGCCTCGCCTCATTAATTAATTATTTAGATTACGCTCCTGGTGATCCGAAAATACCTCTAGGGTCTGAGAATCCAAATGAATATCTCTCTCTAGCTTTGTATTTAACGTTTCCAGTTTCGAAGTCGCCTTCCATTGAAGTTTTAACTGGTGATCTAACAAACATTTTTAGTCCATTAGGTACATCAGTTTTAATGAAAAACGCATCTGTGTCAGTTAAGTAGTGATTAACTACATAGCCTTGTGGGATCATTCCCATGTTAGCTACTGCGTTAATGTCATTGTCAGCCGTTCCAGTTCTGCCTGTAGACTTCATCAGTCTTTCAGCCGTGAATTGAAGCGCAGAAGGAATTATCATTTTAGTTCCTTTAGCTGCAATTTTTAACCCTCTGTCATCAGTCATCGCTGCGATGTCAATTAAAGACTGCTCTAACGATGTTTCGTTAAGATCAGCTGAAGTAGATAGTTCATTTTTGAACGTTCCACCAGTAATCGGGTGAACAGCAGAACATAGTTCTACTCCATCACCACCTGTGAAAGATGAGTCAAACGCATTGTTTAACACATTTGCTGCTTTAACTTGTTTTGCGTTAGCCATAGATCTAGCTAATGCTTTTGTATATCTAGACGCAAGTCTGTCATACAAATTATCCTCAATCGCTTCTTCAGTGATTGCGAACGCTAAAGCAAGCGTTTCGTGAGTGTATCTAGCAGTGAAAGATTCAGTTGCTGAATCAAAGTTTACGCTTGAACCTTCAGGTTTTACTGAAGCGTTTGCGAAACCAGATAACATAACTTCTTCTTCAAAAGCTCTGTCAGAATTCTCGATGTCGAAAATCTGAGTATGCTCATCTGCGTAGTTCTTATATTCCAGGCCGAATAGTGCATTCAATCCTGGCTCTAGTTCTTTAACTAGTTGTGCTCTTGATATTGCCATAATAATACTCCTATTCTATTATACGCCTGTTGTTAATTTAAATACATGTTCACCTGTATTGAAAACGCAATATGCGTTTGCATTTGCTGAACTTGTATCACTGTTTTCAGGATCTTTTGAGATTCCGATTTGTTTAAATCCACCTGATGTTCCAGATTCAGAAGTGTCTAACTCTGAAGTTGACATGCCAGTAGTGTCATTTCCACCGACACCGACAAAATCAATAGCTGAGTTATTCATCGCTGCTGTTCCTGTTCCATCATGTTGAGCTTCAAACACAGTGTAAGGGTCAACGTGTACTGTAGCCTTTAGATCAGAAGCATTTGTGCTTGCTGCGTAAAAAGGTTTAAACGTTGGTTTACTTGTTGTCGGATCAGTGTAAAACACACCAGCGAAAACACCCAATTGTTGTGTGTCTCCAGCTGCTGCAGCTTCTATACCGCCCGCCGCTACTGCTTCAACTACTTGACCAGTATATATTGCTGTTCCGTAGTTTGCCGCTATAGCGTATTCTTCCGTTCTTAGTTCTCCACCAATAAGTGATCTTACTGGTCTAAAACCGAACGCTGCGTCTTTGTTTGCCATAGTTTTTTCCTTATTCTGTTTATGGTTTTACCCATAAACGGGTTAATTGTTAATTCGTTGGTAGGGATTAACCCGAGAATCGTTAAAAAATTAACTTTTCTTTGTACCACCGAAGGTTACACGAGTCTGTCGATCATTATTAATCGGCATACTTGGATGCTGTTCCTTCATGAGATCGTTACTTATTGCGTCGTTTTTATCTTGCGTTTGTTTTGCAAAATATTCTTGTCTCGACTTTGCAATCTCTTCTGGTATCCTTGCCAGCAAAAGGCCGCCAACTCCGATCACTCCCTTGTATTTACCAGTTTGAATAGTTGGATAATCAGTTTCCGGATATTGATCAGCTCTTACTAATTCAAATCCAGATCTCATTTTAGCTGACATGTTTGATGAATCATCAAATCCCATACTTTCAGCTCTTAGCCATCTATGTCTAAACCCATCTGGTGCAGGGGGTGCATCTAAAGATGATGGTGGAGTCCAAACTTTTTTCTTTTCTTCTTTAACTCTAGTTTGACTCGCACGGGAAGTTCTTGTTTCTGTTTGTTTTTTCATATGCCTATACCTCCTTCGTGATGTTTAGTTGTTTCGCATATTCTTCTAGTGGCACACCTAATTTTTTAGCGATTGTGACTTGTGACGGTGTGAGTCTCACAGTTTTGCGACCTGGATTTACACTTCGCTTCGCTGAAGCGACTTGTTGTGTAGGTTTGGTCGTAACCTTAACCTCTTGTTTATCAAATTTATGCGGAAAGTCAATACGCATTCTTTTATCTATTTCTGCATAATATTCGTCTGTAGCGGGATCCATACCCTCTTGCTCTGTTAATGTCTTGTGTAAATCAAACGCTGTATATGTCATAGCGTTGTCTTTACCAAACCAAGGGTTCTTTTCAGCCCATTCTTCAGCTCTAGGATCGTATTTAGCGTTTTGAGGAGCCACAGCTTGTTCTAAAGTTTGAGTTGGTTGAGCTGGTTTTTTAATCTCAGCTGCTTTTTTCTTTAGAGACTGCACTCTAGCTTCTTCAACACCTAATCTAGCAATTTGTTTTTGTGCTTCTATTTCAGCTTTAATATCTCCAGCTTCTCTAGCTGTTGCAAGTTTAGCTTCTGCTGCTTGCAAACCAGATACAACTCTGCCTTCCATAGCGCTAACATAACTTGGTTCTAAAGATGAAATTTTATTTTGTAGTGTTTTATGTTCAGCTTGAACTCCTTTTGCGTATTCTAAAGCAGCTTCTTTTTGTCTTTCTGCTTCACGCATTTTCTTAGTAAGCTTAGCAATTCTTTTCTTAACACCATCACTATATTCTTCTAATTCTTTTTTATTTTCAGGACTTTTATCTTCTTGAACTTTTTCAGGTTCTTTCTTGTTCTCATCCACTCGAACATCCAACTGCTCAGTAGGTTTCTCAGATGTATCATCGGGCTTAGTATTGTCTTCATTAGTTTTAACCTCCTCAATAATAGGTTCATTAGATTCAACAACTTGTTCATTTTTTACCTCTTCTTTTTTTTCTTCTGGTAATGTTACATCAACTTCAGGTCCTGAATTATCGATGTCGACCATTTCGTTTGTTTCGTATTTTCTAGTTTCTGGCATAGTTTCTCCTTAATTGTTATATGTTATGAAGTACGGATTCAGGATTTTCTATGGTTCCTAAAACTTCGTCGTCATTTAACAAACGAACTTCTCCGCCTTCGATGGGTAATCTTGATCCTGCGTAACGTGCAAAAATAACCCACTGTCCTTTTTTGCACCACGGTCCTGTTGGAAATTTTTCTTTGTCATGATAGGCCAACGGTCCTAACTTGATTACATAACCACAGTTTGTGGCTATACGTAATTTTTCTAATGATTCTTGTGCTATGATTATACCACCTTTGGTTTTCTCTTTTGGTGTAAAAGGTAAAACTAAAAGTCTCCAGCCGCTTGGCTCAGGTAACTGGGATCTTTGTTCTTCGATCGTTTCTGGATTTAAAGGTTCTTTCTCTTTAACCTTTTCGTACTTTTCCATCAAAGCGTTTTTATGCTTTGGGATTTCCGCTGATGTCGATAACATTTCCTTGCTCATCTTTTTGCTCCTTATTTTCTAGCAGGTTAGAGATTTCCTGTAACATATACTGATATGTACGTGCCTGTCCTAACATATATTGATATTTTTCCATATTGTCAACCCCTCCAGTTATCATAGTGTCACCTAACCTTTGAAGATTATTTTTTATCATCTTTTGCATTTTAGATACTATTGCTAATCCGTCCATTATTTCTCCTCCTCTTTTTTTCTAAAAGAATCTAAAGCATCTAATTTTTCTTCTGCTTGTGCAATTTTATCTAATTGCTTATCTATTTCTATTAAATGTTGTGGATGTTCACCAATCCCTACTGGATTAGTAAGGTATATATTAATTGTAGCATGTGCAGAAGATATCTCTGCTTCATACTTATCTTCTAACGCTTGTATCAATCCGTTTCTCATGTTTTTCTTCCTTTCCTAATTGATTCTTTTCCTTTTTTAAAAATACTAGCTACTTGTGATTTACCCATCACTTTAGCTCTTTGTTCACCAACAGTTAGTATTTGTATTTTTCTTGCAAAAGGTTTTGATACTCGTTTAACTTTTGCAACAGTAGCTCTAGCATCTGCAGGTGTTGCAAATTTTATACTAACTGTATCTTTAGGATTTTCATCCGTATACAATCTTCTATCTGAACCTTTTGGTTTTTTACCTGTTCCTGTTTTTGGATCCGCCATTAATAACTCCTTTTAATGTTTTAGCTTGACCAGCATGTGATCTAGATGCTTTCTTTAAAGCCTTAATCACTTTTTTGATCTTTTTCTTTTTGCCATTTAACATTTCCATCTCCTTCTAGCCTGACGGATTCTTGAGTTCGGATCGTTACGAGTTTTTGCTGATGACCTTTTTAATTGTCCTAGTGATCTAGCGCAGTATGATTTTCTGCGATTAGCAGCTTTTGATCCTGGCTTCACTTTTCCAGTCACGGCTGTTTTTAGTTTTGAGCCAGGATTTAATCTTCTATAGGCTTTGACCCCAGCTTCTGTCATACCTGCTCCAGACTTTGTAGGTCTAAAGTTTTTTTTATTTCTTGGTGGATTAGTTCCTTTTGCAAAACTGCTTCTAGTTACATAATCAGTTCTCATACCAATCCTCCCATTACCATACTTTTTCTTTTCTTAGCAAATGTTGCAGCTCGATCTGGTTTTGGTCCAACGTTTGCTTTAGCTTGTTTTCTTGCTACTGCACCAGCACGCTGACCTTTACTCATTGATCTAGCTTTTGCTATGGGTACACATTTTGGATAATTTTTTCTTTTTTCTCCACCGCTTCTACCGCACTTAGGGTAAGAGCCATCTGATTTTTTATTTGCAATGTCAACCCAGTTTTCTTTAACCCAGGATCGTAAACCTTTTTTGGCCATTATTTAATTTCGCAACCTTTTCCACGTTTAGCTAAACCACCGCTTCTCATAGTTACTCTACCACCACTAGCTTTAAATTTTGTTCCTTTTGGACGTGTAGGTAATCGACCATCAGCCCTTGCTTTTGCAACGTCTTCATAATTATTTATTCCCATTTCTTTATATTTTCTAACTTGAGCATTAGCTCTCATTATTTGCTTCTTAATACCTTCTGGAGCATTTTTTGGGATACCTCTAATTTCAAAATTTTTTGTTTCAAAATCTTTTTTCATTATTTTTTTATCCATAACGGTTTAATCTTCTAGCCATAAAGCCACCACCAGCAGCTTTCTTACGACTACCTTTCTTTCCACCTGGTGTAATTTTACCAGAGCATACACCTGATGCATACATGTTTGCATATGCGCTTGGGTATACTTTAAATTTTCTTTTTGCTGCTGCTTTTCCTTTTGGACAGAGTTTAGCCATTATTTTTTTTTCAGTTTTTTGATTTTTAGTTTCTTCTTATACTCTTGAGTTTTTTTTAACCCTAATGTTGGTTTAACTTTTTTAATTGTTTTCATTATTTTTTTCTATTTAAACGTTTTGCAAGTCTAACTCCTGCATCTACTCCAGCTGCACCAGGCACTGCTATCTTACCAATTGTTTTAACTACTTTCATAATTTTTTCTCCTGTTGTTTTAGCAGCTTGTTTTTGAGCTTCAGTTTTCTTTTTAGTTCTTCCACTTTTAGATCCCGTTGAGTACATTTCTCTCTTCATAGCTCTTCCGCCACCAGCGTAAGCTATACCACCACCCATGAAAGGTGATCGTTTATCTTCTCTTAATTTTGCAAAATCCTCTCCAGTGATTTTACCGAATGGTTTTGCAACGTCTATTTTTTTCTGTTTGCCTTTTAATTTCATTATGATGATCCTTCCGTTTTAGTTCTTTTTTTAGCTATTTGTCTTTGTATTTTATCTAAATCTCTACCGACTTCCTCATCTGATCCTGCAGACAGTCCTCTTTTTCGATAAAATTTTTTAGCAAATTTTACATCAGGGTGATCTGGACCATGAAATGGTTTTCTTTTTTTAGATTTTGGTTTTTTTCTACTTTTACTCTTATCGATAGTGCTGTATGGTTCAAAACTTTTATAATCTCTTCTCATTATGCTCTTCCTCCATTTTTAAAAGCTTTACCTAAACCTCTTTGTGAAATTCCTCCACCTCTAACTAAAACTCTATTTTTAGTAGTAGGTTTTTTTGCTGATTGATCTTTTATTATTGGAGTCGCTGGCCTTTTTTCACCTTTAAGTCTTGTGCTATATCTTTTACCTTCAAACATAAAAGAATCTCTTCCTTCTTTTCTAGCTTTAGCAAACGCTTGACCTCTAGAACTTACTTTAGTGCCTGTTGCTTTTTCAAAAACTGCTTTACTCTTTTTCCCTGTTGCTCTTGTCTCATCTCTTTTTTGTTTTGCAATTTTTTTATCTACTTCTTTTTTAGTCATTGTAGAAAACTCTAATTTACCAGCTGTCTTTTGACCACCCGCAGATCCCTTATCAATAGCAGATTTACTAAAATCTCCTTTAAAAATTTTTTTCCCTTTGTCCCTTGCTTTTTTAAAAGCATCTCTAAATTTTCTTAGTGCCATTATTTTTTGCCTCCGTTTCTAAATATCTGTGTACCCTTTATACCAAAAATTGACGCAACTACAAGTACCCATAAATTAGTGAACCATTTCGGAAGTTCGTGAAAATACTCAAAGAATAGCTTCACTTTCTCCATTGCAGTCGGATCGTCCGACATAACAGCCCACATAAGCACCACTATGGGCGCTGATATGATCACGAGAACAAATTCATCCTTATAATCGTTTTGACGGGCTTCTAAAAGTTTGCCTTGGTAAGATTCTTCTCCTCGGGCCATCTTTTCTGCATGCATTAGCTGTGCATCAGACATAGCCATCTTAGTTTTCTGGCGATTAGAATAGATCTTAGCACCAGCTTGCATTGCTATCTTCGCTAAACTAAACCATGCCATTATCTACCTACCTTTTTCATTGCTTTGTTGTGTGATTTCTTAAATGTCATACCTTTTTTCATATCTTTTTTCATTTGAGCCATATGTTTTGTACTATGATGCTTTTTATGTTTTTTTAAAAGCTTTTTTTCTCTTTTATCGATCACTGTTTGTCCTTTTTTAGTGTACTAGAGAGAATTGTCTTCTCAATAGACGTGTCTGCTCTCAATTGTGCTAGTTCTTCGTTCTGATCTAGCTTCTCATCCACGTTTTGTTGGTTCATCATAGTCTTCATTCGGTCTAAATTCAATCTCTCTTCACCTTCTTGTTTTTTTCTAGCATTTTCTTGTGCTTGTAGGTCTAATTCTCTAGCTCTAAGCATTGCAATCGGGTCATTTCCAAACTGTGATGTAATAGATTTTTCTTCTTTTGCATATTCTTCCATCATTTCAGAGATTAACACAGCTTTTCTTGCATCAATTCTTTGTTGTAAAGCCATAGCTTGTTGTTGTAGCTGTGGGTTCATCTGTGCTTGTTGCATCATCTGTGCCAATTGTGGTAATTCGTCTCTAAACTCTAATTCAATTTGTTCTTGTGCCATCAAAGAAATGTGCTCTAAAATATTTTTCTGTATTGCAGCTCCAACAACAGGTGCATTCTTAACCATGTTAGTTTCTAAGAAGTTTAAATGCGCTGTAATGTGTGATCTATGATCTTGACCAGGAAAAGCTTGGAATGGTTTACCTGCTAAAGCATCAATATGTTCTAATGCTGGATCTTTTGGTGTTGGTGGTTGTGGTCTTATTAAAATCGAATCAATATCTTTTACACCTAATGCCTCATACATGTTTCTATACACTTGATACTGGTTATGTATCTGTGGGTTTGATGAGGCCAGCTGCATTTCCGTTTGAGCGAGGGAGATTCGCTGTGTTTGAGAAAAAATGTTTGGATCTGCAACTGGCATTATATCCACACGATCATCGAAGTCTAACTGCTTAACTTGTCTTTGACCACCGATGATATCATAGGGGTAGATTGGAGGTAGATATAACTTGAAAACTCTTGCTAATAAACTGAATTCTTTTTTCATTGAGGCATATAATCTTTTATGAATAGCAGACATTGTTCTGCTGCCCCTTTCAAGCATAGCAACCGTCGTGCCCACTGCTGCTTGCTGATTCCCATCCCCTACTTGCAAGTCTGCTATTGAAGCAAATCTTTGACCTGCATTAACCACGACGCCCATAAGTGATAATAATGTTTGCGATGGTTCTTTGAAAGGAAGAGTCATGAAAGCATCTTTTAAGTTTCCACCAGGAGCATCTACATCTCTAAACTCTCCAGGTTGAATGGCTTGAGATTCATCTCTCATTTTAATACCACGCATTTTAAATCCAGCAGGTAAGTTCGACAAGGTTCCTGCGTCAAGTAACGATCTTAGGGCTGAAGTGGCTGTTCTCGATAATCCACCAATCATGTGTATTAATCCAAAACCATAAAAGCCAAGTCCAGGTAAAAATTTAAAATGTACGAAGTAGTTAATTTTATTTCTTTGAGGATCACCTATCTCATAGTTTCTTCTAATGGATAATACTTCTCTTGATCCTTCTTCTATTGTTACAATGTAAGGAAGTTTAATTCCTGTTGCTAAACCTTCAGCATCAGTATCATTAAATCCATCAATGTCTAAGTTCACGTGACACTCAAGTAAAGTAAACATTCTTTCATCTTTACCTTTTCTTGTACCGTCAAGTTCTCTTTCTTTTTTGTCTGTTTCTGATTCGTTCATGTAAGATGGATTTAATTCTAAGTCTCTATAGAAACCACCTACTTGTTGTTTTCTTAAATCGTTCTCTGATATTTTAACAATATGAATAATTGATTCTGCATCATCTAATGATGTTGCTGTATAAGGCACAACTAAATCATCAGCAGGTACAAATTTTGAAACTGCTCTTTGCATAATTTCATCGTAGTAAACTTTTTTAAATGCAGATCCTGATAATGGTAAATAGAATAACATTTGATCAAACTCGGCTTCGTATTCATTCATCTGATCCATAATCTGATAGTTCATGAAGTCCTTGACCCTTGACGCCTGTTGCTCTTTTTCAGCTGTAATTTTTCCAACGATCTGTGTACGTACAGGTCCACCTGCAGGTAATAATTCTTTGTAAGCTAGTGATTGAAACTGGGTAACAGCTTCTGCTAATACAGGATGCGTGGCACCAGAAGCACCTTTGAATGGTTCTGTTTTACTTTCGTATTTAAAACCTAGTAAATCTAATCCTGATGTATAAGCTTTTTCCCAATCACCTCTTGAAGATTTATAATCTTGATAGTTTGCAGACAACTCTTGACCGATAGGTGCAAGAACATCATCAGGTAATAACTCTGCTAAGTTTGCAAAGTGTCCTTGATCTTCGCCAGGGTTTACTTGTGAGGGATCGAAGTTAACATCAACACTACCATCTTCGTTAGGTTGAACGTCAACAGGTGCTTGAGGATCTTTTTGCTGTTCCTCTAATTCAATATTAATGTCTTCAGGGTTAGGTATATTTATAGTTTGCTCTACGTTTGGAAGAGCCTTATCTACGTCTGCCATTATTTTTCTCCAATCGGACCACTTTAACCTTTTTATTTTTAATATTCAACCCCTGTGGGTTAGGTCCTCTTTTAGGCGGTGCCCCTGTTGTTAGTTTTTTTCCCATATTACCAATAGTAACTATATTTTCTTGGGGGTCTTTTTTCATCTTTATAATCTTCAGGATGCGAAATCAAACCTCCCTGTCTAAATCTCATAACAGCTTGAGTCATAGAGTCAACTAAATCATCATGCTCTCCATACGGAAAAGCAGCACATTCTTCTATAACTTCTTGAGCAAATTGCTTATGCGTAGGCGCCCATATCATACCACTTTCAAATAAAGGTGCAACTGAATTTACTCTTGTATGCTTATCATTTCCTTTTGATGGACTAAAATTTACCACAGGTATACCCATAGCTCTAAGTTCATAAGTTAATGGTAATCCACTAGCTTTAGCCTCAACTAACACAGTCTCTGGTTGCCAGTAATCATATTGCTCTTTTGCAGCTCTTCTTAGTTCAGGAAACTCTAATCTTTCTTTCATAGCATCTAATAATATTAATTGTGGTGCCGTGTCTTCGTTTTCTTGAAACACGCCCCAAGTTGTAATAGCAGAATAGTCGGCAGTTTCTTTTTTCATAAACGCCGTATCATAAGATTGTATAACATGTTTTAATGCAGGTAGATGATCCTTATCCCAATCATTCCACCACTCACGTTTTATAATTGCACCTTCTTCTGATGTTGGGTTTTGCATCCACTGTGCATTCCATTTACCAACAGATAGTGATGCTTTAACTGCTTCAAGTTCTTTTAGTTCCCAATACTCTGGCCAAACAGGTTTACCTGATGGCATTACTGCAGGAAATTCTACAATCTCCCATTGATCTGCTTTAGTTTCTTTTTGAGATTGTAATAACATTCCTGTTAAATCTTTTGTATTCCATCTTGTCATTACACAAACAATTTTACCACCTGGTTGCAAACGTTGTCGTGGTCCTGATGTATACCATTCGTATGCTCGCTCTAAAGCTTGCATGTTCATAGCGTCTTGCTCTGAGTGTGGATCATCAATGATTAATAAATCTGCACCTCGACCTGTAATAGCACCCCCGACACCTGCTGCGAAATACTCGCCACCTTGAGCAGTTTCCCAGCGACCAGCGGCTTTGCTATCTTCTTGTAATCTTGTTTTAAATATTTTTTGATATTCTTCACTATCAATTAAGTTCTTTGCTTTACGACCAAACCTTACAGCAAGTTCTCCTGTGTGAGTCGTTTGAATTATTTTTAGCTTAGGACTTCTGCCAATCATCCAAGCAGGTAGCAGCGAGGATGCAAACTCAGATTTAGTATGTCTTGGCGGCATATTTACAATTAATCTTTTAACTTTGCCTTCTGCCATATCATTAAATTTTTGTGCAATAATTTTATGATGATAGCCCTCAATGAAATCAGGCCAGATATGTTTAACGAAACTTAAGAAGTCATTTTTTACTTTGTCTTCTTTCTTTTTCTCTTCTAGCTGTAAGTACATCTTCATGAAGTCTTTACGTACGTCAGCGGGTAATTTCTTTATCTTTTCTAAATCGATTTTCATTTTGAAAAATTTTTTGCAGAATTTTTTTACACTTCTGTTTTAAACAATTATTATTGTATTCCTTATGCTTTTACAAATCAATAATGATTTTGGGTCCCTTAAACGTATAAATCCGACATTATATACTACATATCTACTCTACGTATGCACAATAAAGAATTAAGAAATTAAGAATTTTCGAAATTTGAACTTTGAATGAGACCCCTATGGGTCTCTCATTGTGTCAGGCGTCAAGCAACAAATAAAAAAAGCCCGTTGCTATTTCTAGCAACGGGCAACAAAGTAACCTGTTTAATATTAACTATCTATATCTATTTAATTTGTCGTCTTCATTGCTTGACGCTAGATAGATACAACCAATAACGCCTAACCCTAACACGCAATATAGCATTGGTTCTAATAATCTAGGGTCAGCTATTGCTAACATTATTAAACAATTATTAAGCATTGTTATTACCCCGAATTGTATTTTACGCATTTTTTCCCCTTGTTTGATTGTCTATGATTTGCTCATGCTTTTGTCTCTCGCTCATCTTCTTAGCAAGTGCCACCGACTTTGATCCATGTTTATCCAGAAAAGATTTATACGCCATTTTTCTATAATCACGTATCAAGTCTTTTATATATTTACTGTACATATGCTTTTTTTAAAGCTTTAATTACTTTTTTAATCTTTTTCTTTTCCCCGATTAATTTGTCTACTTCATTGTTAAAGTCTTGCCAATTTCTAACAAACCTTCTCAGTTTAAAGGATTTCTTCTCTTCCTTCGCTTTATCATAAATAATTAAAAATTTTTCCAAAAGAATTTCAGAAAAAATAGGAAAGTTTTTATTCTCTAAAAACTCTCTTATTCTCAAAGTTCTATTATAGCTAAAACTATTAATTATATTTTTTGTTTTTTCTTTCATATTTGAATATATAAACACTTTTAAAAAAAATACAATGGGGATAATATAGGATTTTGCCTTAATTTTGCCACAATTTTAAAGGAATAATTGAAGTATGAAAGATAAAAAAATAAAATGTGAAAGCTGTAAAAAAGAAATAAAGTTGAAAAATGCTATTATTATTTTTTCAGTTTATTTTTGTAGGGGGTGCAATGGCTAGTTATCCAATATGGAATAAAATCCAAGCCTGTATATATAAAGCGCCCAAATCATACGGGGTAAAAAGTGACGGAACAAATGAGATTTTAGTAGGAACAAGCGCTAAAAATTCTCATAGCTTTATTAATACAAGAGTAACACATAGAAAAAACGAAGACGGCACTAGAACTTATCATTATTATATTGACGGCAAATTATACGCTAAAGGCGTTTTAATTGGTGATGAGTTTAAAAAAGAATTAGTAGCTTGAGCCCTGATCCGTTGATGACATTAAATTGTGCACAGCTACAACGGATCTGGGGTCAAGTTCCCAATAAGCATATAATTAGCTACTAAAGAAATATGCATTAAATCGGGTTATAGTAGTCTTGACCCCTAAAAGCACAGGCGAGTTATAATTTTTCAAATATCAAGGCACAAGCGGGTAAATCACAAGCGACAGGCGGGGTTTTGACCCCGCAAGACACAAGCGATTGTATCTGGTCGCCTGTATAAAGTTTATAGGCACTAGCAACAGGGGTCTTTTGCTTGATTAGGATAAATGAGTTTTTGGGGTGTTGCACATGAAAACTGATTTGATGAGGTGAAAATTTTGGTTTACGATTACTTTTAATTACTTTCAACTCAACTGTGAAAAAAGTACCTTCTTTATTCTGAATTAGCAAATCAGGTGTGCCTTGAAGTGCTGAATTTTCTATGCGAATTAAAGATAAAGACTTAAATTGATCTCTCAAATATCTATAAAATACACTCTCACTCTTTGCCATAATTTAAAGTAAGGGTTGTATTATAACTTGTCAACAAAATAAGGTATTGACATTATGTTTATAAGGGATTATAAGGGATTATGAAAGCAAAAAAACAAAGGAAACACTATGACAAAATATAATATAATGGCAAGTCAAATTGAAAACGACACAACAGCGTCAATATCAATTTTATTAGAAGACGAAACATTTAAAAATCTTTTTAATAAAGAGCTAAAATCAACAAAAAGCCTATCGGATAGCGTTAAAAAACTATCTAAATACGCTAATGATAATTTAATTTAAATGAAAGCAAAAAAGAAAACTAATGAATGGCTATGGGTAAATGTAAGATTTACACTTTCAGACCCAAATGGAAATACAGTTGTTTTAAATAGTGAAAATTTAAGCGATTGGTTTATGGAACAATGTTTTCTGGAATTAGAAGATTATGTTGAGAAAGAGGGGGGAAAGCTTAAATGAAAGCAAAAAAGAAAACAGAAGATCAAGCTAGAAGTGAATTTAATCAATTAATGTATGATGATGATGAGTTTATCGCACAATGGGGTGAACAAACACTTGAAGAGCAAGAAAATGCTTTTTACGAGTGGTGTTCTAATTGTGATCATTTAAAACACATAAAAAAAAGAGGGATATGATGAATGAATATATTTGCCCAGACTGTAAATGTAATAAAATAGAATATGATGAATTATGGAATGATAAGACTTACTGGTGTTCTAACTGTAAATTAGATGATTTATATTTAGAAGATTTAGAAATAAAACGAAGGGGAAAAAATGAAACAATGGCAAAAAGACAGGCTTAAAGGCATAGAATCTCAAAGATTAGCGGGTACTCACCCTGAATTACTTATTGATGAGTATTATCAAGTGCAAGAAAGCAACGCAAATAGTTATAGCGAGTTTTTAGATCAATTAGACGAGGAACAAGCGAGACATAGAGACCCCCAAAAGATTATAGAATGGAAAAAAATGAGACCAAACAATGAAAAGTAAAAAAATAACAATCATACTCAAAAACTGTCGTGATGATATTGCAAAGACTATATTAATTGATACTAAAATGAATATGCAGAAATACTGCAATGTTAATTGGCAAGAGTTTCGCAAGAAGGGGTCAAAAATAGAAGTTAGAACAAAAGATAACGAGCAGAAGGGATAATATGAAAGCAAATACAGAACTAAAAGAATTAAAAAGAAAATGGAAGAAATTAAGAAATATTTTAAAAGCAAACAGCGAAAATTGGAACAATATAGAACACGACCCCAAAAAAGAATTTAAGCTATTAGTAGCTATGATGGACGGGAAGACTTACGGATTATGAAAGCAAAAAAGAAAAAATACTTTTATACTTACGACGAGTATTCACAAGACACACGAAGTTATGAAATTGAGAGTGATATAGAATTAACAAAATCAGAAATACAAGACCTAGCGTTAGGTTGTACTATGGAAGAAGGATCAACAAATTCAGATAAAAATAGTAAAGCTACATTTACAGGTACTGAATATGGTGATGACGCCCAAGTTGAATACGGCGGGGATTGGACTAAAGATAACGAGCAGAAGGGATAATATGACAGAACACAAAATAAAAGAAAAATCATTTATAATAGCTGATAAAATTTATTTTACTTTTATAGATGAATTAAGTCAGTATGAACAAGAAAAATTTGTAATACCTGATAAAGATAATACAGATGATAAAGGTAATATTGTAGGAACTAAAAATACAGATTTAGGTATTGAAGTTTTTGACAACATAGAAAATACAATAATAGAACTATTAGAACAACAAGCGAGCGAGCAGAATGAATAAACCTACAAAATGGCAATCAGCAATAAACGTAATACATAGAAATTGGTGTAGAGATAATGGCTACCCTACAAATTGGTATCGAGCAAGATATGGTAGACCAACAATGCACAAGCGAAAAAGCACAAGCGGACAAATAGAGAAGGGGGAAAATGAAAGACTATTATGTTGCCGTATCTGATATAACTTTTTATTTATATGACGAAGACGGAAATGCTAAAACAGACAAAAGTGGAAATGAAATAACATATAGACTTAAAGACGGTATAAGATTTAAACCATTAGAATATATCGCAGACGGAGTAGAAATTGATATGTTAGAAAAAGCACAAGCGGACAAATAGAAAGTGGGAAATATGAAAAAAAATAAAGGTGAAAGTTTTGAAATGGAAATAGAGCAATCATGTACTTTATGTGATGGTACTGGTTTTGATTGTGATGAAAGATGTGATGATTGTGGTGGTGGTGGAGAAACATCATCACTAGCACGATTTGAATGGTGTGATGAAACTAATAATTATGTTTGCGATTGGTATGGTGAATATGATTTTGGAGAGGAGGATGACAATGAGTAATTGGAATGCAATAACATTATACGATAACGAACCAAATACCTATTTTCGAGAGACATACTCTTGGAAAGATGGTATCGAAGATTTAATATCTATAATGTATGAAAATGGTTGTGAAGATATGTATAAGGACGCTGAAGTGTTAGAGAAAGAATATAAGAAAGTTAAAAGATTAACGAGAAAAGAAATGTTAAGATTATTATCTTTAACTGATAACGCTTATTTAGATTACGAATTACATTAATCAAGGTATATGTAAAAAAGAAAGCGAAAAAACAGAACAAATAGGAAGGCACAAGCGAGGTTAAAGTTTCTTTTTAACTTTACCCATACGCCAACTTTCTGTTGTCGATACATCTAATACTAATCTATGAGTTTCACGCTGACCAAGAATATTATTTTCCATAAGAGTTATGGCATTGACATCAAAGAAACCATCAGGCGAGTGGAACTCTCCTTGTGGCAACCTGACTTGGACTCTAGCATTTGAACACACAGGCGACTTTAAAAATTTCTCTAGTTGTTGTGCTAATATCTTTCCACTTATCATATGTTGACTTGTACTCGAATTTACTCTAAAAATCAATACATGGGTGTACCAAAAAGATTAACAGAAAAACAAATGAAATTTGCACAATTAGTAGTGTCGAATGAAGGTAGAAAAACAGGCACAGAATGTGCGATTGAAGCAGGATATGAGAAGGACACGGCTTATGTTAGAGCATCAGAACTACAATCACCAAAAAAATATCCACTCGTTGTCAAATATATGGGTGAGCTTAGAGAGGAACACAACAAAAAATATGGTGTGACTTACGAAAAGCATATATCTGAACTTGGAAAGATAAGACAACAAGCGTTGGCTAAGGGTGCTTGGTCAGCAGCAGTTAATGCAGAGGTAGCAAGAGGTAAAGCCGCAGGCTTGTATATAGAACAGAAAATTATTAGAACAGGTAAGCTAGATGACTTATCAGCAGATGAGTTAGAGAAAAGATTGAAAGATGTTTTAAATGAATACTCACCTATACTTGAAGGTGTAGAGGTAGAAGACTTAAAAGAAAAAGTTAAGAAGTTAAAACCAGTTAATAAAACTAAACATTAAATCTTAGTCATTTTTATAACCCAAGATCTAGGTATCGCAATCCTATCACCAAAAGTAATTCCCTCTTCATCTTTATCGTAAGACGCAAACAGCTTTATATAATTTTTAGTTTTTTCATAGACCCAACCTTCATTGACAGGTGTAGCTAAACTCATCTTATCAAACTCATATTCATCAGCCCAATCCGATTCACTAATTGCATCAACCCAATCAACCCTGTACTTCGTGTATGGAATATCTTTTACAGATTTTGTCTTCGTATTTCTTTTTCTTCTTCTTTTTGGCATATCTCTTTATACACCCCTATATGTTTTTTTAAAATTTTTTCTGTGTTTTTGAAAACAAAAGTCTCTCACGGCCCCTAGGTGCAAGAAACCCAATGAAATCAATGCTTATTTGAGGTGTTCATAATGGGTTTTTATCGATGCTCTAAAAGTGTTGGTATTGCTTGCTGGTCACCTCGTCACCTGGTCACCTCGTTTTTCAAACCGCTGATTTGAAAAATTTTACTTTTTAAAAACATATAGATGGGGTGACTTTGGCGTAAAACAGCACTTTTGGTCACCTGTCCCTTGTCCCCCGCCACCTGCCACAAGAGTCTAGAATGATTCTAAACTAATTATGGCAACAATGTGGCAAGATTGTGGCTATTTTTCCACAGGGAAAAGTTTTTCTGCGATAAAGTACGTAGTATATTTTCTCTCATCATCACTCAACAGATTATTTAAAGCCACTAGTTTCTTAATAGCTTCATCAGTAGTCTTAAACTCATAGTTAGCCATATTAGGTGTATATACTCTGTTGTGTTGTTTTTGTAATATGTAGTACATATTTCTCCTTTATTGTTATTAATTGTCCCACAGTATCAAGTATTTAGTTTGATGTCAACTTAATCTTTTACTGCCTTAATTTCGACATATTTAACAAGGTCATGCCCTTTTTTATTCTTGTATCTAACTTCAACAACTTCCCCTGTTTTAAATTCTGTCTGTAAACTACGTAAAAACTTCTTATAACTCATAGCATATAGCGTCTTATTTTCGCCATCATTACCTTTCACTTCGTAGGTGTATCTCATTTAATTAGTTTTAGACGTTTATAATAAAGATCTACTTTCTCTAAAAATTTGTGTTGATAAGATATAAACTCTTTGCCTTTGACTTGAAACTTTTGAAAGTAATTATCTGGCGTACACATTAGTACAACGCCTTGTGTTATCTGTGTTTCATAGACAGTATTGTGAGCCATCGCATAAGCTCCTAACTGTAAGAAATAATCTTCAATCCATTGTCTTTGTTTAGGTTTATTTGACTGTTTAAAATCAACGATACTATCTTCATAATCAAAGGTTCCAACAAGGTCTGTTTGGCCTGCATATAAGCCAGGATAGTATAAAGTGACCTCTGACCCCCAAATTTCCTGAAGATCGCATAAGCCTTGATCTATGACGGTTTGAGCCATACTTTTAGCGGTCTTTCCTTCTTCAGTTAGGTCTAAATGCCCTTGACCCAAAATGAACTTTTCTAAATGTAAGTGCATGTTCGTACCCCTGCTTGCCGCCTGATTCTTGACCCTATTCGCTTCTTCCATACCAACTTTAGCTTGCCATCTAGCAATGGAGGCTCTCTTCTCATCAGATTGTGTAGCTTGTAAGATAGTTGTAACACTTGGTAATTTTTCTTTACCTATGTCATAGGTTCTTAGACCATCTGTTGTACTACGAACGCAAGGTGGGTAGTGGTATAATTTATTCCACTTCACAAGATTATAGCTCCTAATACAAAGCCAGCTATAAACCAAAGTATCTCTTGTCTATAATACAAAGACCATATCTCAAATCTTTCTAATAATTTTTTCATTCTCTTACAAATCCTTCTCGTATCTTTCCATCTTTATCTACGTATAACATATTTATAACGTGTCTTAAAGTCTTATCTCTTCTACCTCTCGCTATCCGTGTGCCTTTTTTCGGTCCTGTTAGTCTATAGTTTTCTGACTTAACTTCGAACAAAGCAACGGTTTGTAATTTGCGGTCGAACGCAACGATATCTACGGGGCCATTAGTTTGACACGAATCGAACACATCAAAGCCTTTATTCATAAGGTAAGCTATGGCTAATTTCTCAGCCCAACAACCACGTTTATTTTTGTTCATAAACTATTTCTTATTCTTTTTATGTCTTCCCATGTACCAATCACCAGGTTCATAATCCCAACGCTTACCGTGATGACCTCTGATATCTGCATACCACATCCTTAGTCTTACTATAAATTTTATGATCATAAAGCGCCTGTATTTCTAAACTGTTTTATCTGATCCTCTACCTGTTTAGCAAGGCTTTTGTTATCTTTTCTTAACTCTATGATTTCTTTTTCTATCTTTTCGTTGTGTTGGTGTAGCTTGGCATTTCTAAACTCTAGTCTTTCTATGGTAGCTTCTAGATCATTGTATCCTTTATCACTCATTTAATACAATTCTCTTTAGCTACATTAACTGTGCCATCTTTCTCCATAAACCAAACATAAGACCATTCTCTATTATCTGGTGTACAAGCCTTACCAAAATGTAGGGTATATTTTGTACAAGATGTTAGCATTAACGCTATAAGTATTATTACTATTCTCATTTCTTTCCTCCTTTAAAAAATAATTTTAAGAACTCGGTGTACGCTTTTCCGCCATCATAATCATCGTCTTTAAATTCTTCAGTATTTGATACATTCAATAGATCGTTAGGCATAGGTACATCTGCATTTCTATATTCTTCCTGAAGTGTCATAGGTTTCATGGCTTTTTCTTTATTCATCTGACTTAAACTTTTGTGTTTCATATTTCATCCTTTCATATGCGTGTTGTTTTATTCCTTTTTCTGTTTGCATAATGGTCAGCATATCCACGCCATTATATGCTTTAACATATGCGTTATGAGATACAGCTACACTTGCACCGCTAGATAGTATTAATATCTCACTGCAACTTGTTAGCATCAACCCCGCTATAATCAAAGTTAGGTTCTTCATAATTAGTTTCCCCTTGACTATCACACATAGTACATTGTGCAATAACTTGTTTTGGTATACTTACAGATTCATTAGGTATCCTTATATACCCATTACCAAAGCACCTAGGACAGATTTTTTTTGATTCTGTCATCTTTATTTTGCTTAGGTTCCTCTGCTTTTTGCCATGCTGCAATTCTTGCTACTAGCCCAGCAACTTCTATGTAAGGTTTCTTTGCTAAATAATTTAGAAACTCTTTTCTGTCTTCATCTGACACTTTATACATTATTTATTTCCTTTCACTTTTCCGTTTAGTTTTTTTACTTCTACGTTAGTAAGTATCTCAATGGTCTTACTAATCGATAGTGTCGCTCCATCCACTTTAACTTTTGATATCTTAATCAAATTGTTATAAACTGAATGTGGTAAGGACACGTTCCTATATTTTGATATATCAGTCATTCTTTCCTTTTGTTGTTTTGAGTCATTATATAGGACAATTAAATAGGATTGTCAATGATTAAATTTTTATTAGTTATGCAGATATGTTCGGGGTTGTATGGTAATTGTATGCCAGAACAACATTTTCTTGAACATGACACTTGGACTGAATGTTCTAGACAAGGTACAATTAATACATTGGCTACCATTGATATGTTAGGTGATGATCAAATGAATGCTAATAGGTTATATATAAAATTTTATTGTCGTCAGGTAAATACAACCTAGGGTTTATACATACTATATTTAAGAGTTAGTTCTTTGTTTTTGTCTATATCTTGTATTGTTTTTAAAAACCATCTGTTGTTATATTCTTTTCTTTCACAGTTAGGATTATCAGAGTGATTAATAAATCCACCTAACGGAGTTCTGATAAGATCATTTTCAATCTGTATGTGTGTCATACCTATTGTGGTATCTTTTGGTATTT
>VTLG01004414.1_pt1 | contig 22113 bp, 36 predicted proteins | sample 4694571 | NCBI WGS metagenome assembly VTLG01 (sample SAMN12604809, study PRJNA352737) | marine metagenome | biome: ENVO:00000447; feature: ENVO:00000209|ENVO:00000569|ENVO:01000036; material: ENVO:00002151; isolation source: viral sequences binned using virsorter ... | reverse complement strand
ATTATGTTTAATGAATTAATAGGAAATTTAAAAGCCTATAATTATGATTACACAAAAGTAGTTAAAATTAACGGACAATGGGTTTATCCTGTGTTTATTATAGAGAAAGTTTCTAAAAATTTAAGAAACGTAAAAGTTAATGCTATACAATTAATTTGCACAGATCCTGAAGTTGCTTCAAATTCAACTAGTTCTCAACATGGTTGGACTACACAAGATCCTACTATAGTTTATGGTTGCACTAATCCTGAAGCAATAAATTATGACGTTTATGCTACAGAAGATGATGGAACTTGTTATTTTGATATACCTGAAGAAGAAGACGTTGGTTCAGATACAGACGTAGACACAGACGCTGAAGATCCTGATGACGAACAAGATTTAACTGACTATCAAACAGGAGTAGTCGGCTCTTATGACGTTTCAGGTAATGTTAGAATTTTAGGAGATGTAAATACAGACGGAGCAGTTAATGTAGTAGACGTTGTGAATATGGCAAGTCATATATTAGGAACTAATTTTTTAAGTCCTGAAGGTGTAAGTTTATCAGACGTTAATGAAGACGGAGTAATAAACGTAGTAGACATGATATATTTAGTGAATATTATACTTGGAACTACAGAAGCACAAGGTTACATAAATTGCGAAGATCCTACTGACATAAACTATAATACACCTTTACCATGTGGTTTAACACATAACATTTGCAACGTACCTCAAGCTAGTAATTATTATAGTAATATGGACGATTATTTTGCAGTTTATCCTTGGACTGATGAAAATGAAGCTGTTTATGGACCATGGGTTGCTTGGGGAAATCCTGAAGTATGTATGTTTGATTTTGGGAATCCTGCTCAAGTTCCTGAACGCAGAGAACTTAAATGGAATAGGTGGTGGTATATACGGAAAGGAGAAATGCACGCTTCAGAATTTATTTTTCCAAATTCTTTAAATTTTGAAATGTCACATTCACAGCAGTTACCTGAATGGGAAGGTTGGCTAAATTCTTTTGGGCAAAATAATTTAATATATTGTACAAGGACTTTAGAAAGTAATTTCATAGAACACCCATATGCTAGTCCTGTGAATGACGGAACTGAATCTTATTACATAGCTGATTCAGGTTATGATTACAGAAATTTATTTCCTGCTTGGGTTCACGTTTCTGATACAGGAACTACCATGATGTCAGATAAATATTATCCTACACTCCCTTTATATCCTAGTGACAATAGATTTTCGCCTAATAATTTGCCACCTATAAGAAATGGCTATTTGCTTGATTTAGGTTATACTGACGTTGATATAAAAACTAGAGCAACTATGGTTACAGACGCTTATTTAAAAGCATATCCATTATATGACAATTTAGATGAATCTCTAGATTTACAAATAGGTACTTTTCAAAATGAATGGTCAGAAAGTCCATATTTATGGGGAGCAGGTGTAAGAGATCAAGAATTTAATTTATTTACTGTAGACGAACAAAGGTATTCTGTGTATAATTGTAGATTTGAAACTAATACTACTGAAAATTCAATTAATTTTTATACATATCCTGATTTTTCTGAAGAAATTTTATACCAAATGGGAAATCAAGAATCTTGTTTAATACAACCTAGTTATGCAGTTAGATTGAGATTACCTAAAAATCATTATTTCAAATTAGACATTGGAAAAATAATATGTTGGTCACAATTAGCTAACGGAACTCACACAGCAACAGGATCTCCTATAAGTGAAGGTGTGCAGATATGGTTGCAAGGTTGTTCAGTTCAACAAAAACACATATTAAATGTAGCACCTGCAACGCCTACTATGTGTGCTCCGTTGTATGGAACTCAACATACAGCTAGAAATACATCTTTTTTCCAAATAAATAATTTAAGAGAAGAAGATTGTAGTATAATTTGGGATAAATATTATGATTCTAATGAAATATTTGACGTTTGGGGAAATTCAATACAAACGGCAGGTATTCCTACAATACATTTTAATACAAGTGCTGAAAACGCTAACATTACATTCGACAGAGTTATGACTTACGAAGGAATGGAAGATTATAATGCTATATTGCAACAAATGACAAATATTTGGGATACAGGAGGGTATGGTGCATTTGATGATAGTATGTTTTTAGACCAAGTAGATGTTGTTTTATGTTTTGCTTTTTTTACTCCATGGGGTAGCGAAGGTCATTTTGAATTAAAAGATGTTTCTTTAGAAGATATGGGAGAAATAGTATAATGGCAGGTAATAGGCAAGAATTTATAAGAGACAGAAACAAAGAAAAGTTTGAAAAATTCAAAAAAGAAAAAAATATTAATATACCTGAAAACGTAGAAGAATTGACGAGTGTAAAAAGTTATATAAAAGATAATTTATTATATATTAAAACTAATGGTAATTGTGCAGGTTTTCAAATTAATTTAGAAGGAGATTGTTTTATTAAACCTACTTTTGAATATCAAGAAAACATATACAGGTTAGATTTACAAAACGGAGTTTTGCTAGGAATTTCTCTGTCATATAACAAGAAATTTGAAGGAGCAGTTCTAGAATTTTATGGAGATGTTACTATAAGAGGTGCATTGTTTACAGGTTGGCAAGGTGAAAAAATAATATCTAAAATTACTACAATAAAAGACACAGGAGAAGTTCAGAGCATAAACACGCCTGTAGAAGAAATGACAACACCTATAAAACATTTAACTCCTAATTTAACTCCAAAATACCATAATAAATTATCTATTCAAAAAGGAAGACATTTTTTTGAGTGGAAAGCTGAATTATTAAATGATTTACAAGAATTAAATAAAGTTTATGTTCAAGATAAAACAACTAAAAGTAGAGTTAAAGGAAGGTTAAAAGAAGAAAAAATAAAACCATATAGCAATACAATAGCACAATTAGAAAAACTAGACAACAGATCTTTTATAGGAGTATCAAAAAAAATTACTCCGTATTTAAAATCAGATAATTTTAAAAAAGAACAAATTTTTGAAAAAATAAAAACTGAAATGGCTAAACCTCCTGTTAAAACTTCTTTGATTAAAACTGAAAAAATAGGAAAGAATAAAAAATGAAAAGAGATGTCCCTTATATACCTAGATTTTACATTGACGAAACACAATACGCAACAGCTATAAATAGAGTTGCTTTTGATAATGTTGAAATTGATTCTGATAATTTAACTTATACATGGAGAGGAGGAGATCAGCAATTTATATGTGATATGAATCCTGCTAGATTTTTAGAATTTCCTGCTAGTACTAACCATGAAATTTTTATACCTACAGGACACGCAAATAGACACGAACTAGAAACAACTAAAAAATATATTGCAATATTAGGTCATAATTTACTTGCTAGTGGATCTGATGTTGAACTAACATTTGGTGATAATAGCGTAGACGACGGATTTAGTTTTGCAAATACAAGCGATGTTAGTATTAATGAGATTATTAATTGGAAAGGTGCTTCAATGACGCAAACAAGTGGCACTTTTTCATATAATGGTTTCAGCATATGTGAAATTATAGCTAACCTAGACTACAATGATTCTGAAGCAGGTATTGAAGTAAATAATTATAAAGATTTAAGAATTAAATTAGAAAACACAAATGCAAATCGTTCGGCAGGTATTGGTGCTGTTTCATACGGATCTGTATATGATATGCCACTCCCTGCTGATTTGCAAATGACTATTGCATATGAATTCGGAAATGATAAAATAGACACTTTATCAGGTAAAACTTTTATTAATAGAAATTGGTTTCAAAAACCAAAATGGGTAAACTATCAAGCACCATGGGGACTAGACACTTTGGAAGAATCAGGATTAACTTCAAATTTTAATCCTATGCCTGAATCAGATTTAAGAAAAGCAGGTCGCAGAATTTATGATTTAAGTTTCAGTTTTTTAAGTGATGATGACGTTTTTGCTACTAATCCTAATGTTACTACAGCAGGTATGCAAGATAATCTATTTGCAGGAGATACAATAAGTTATACGCCTGAAGATAGTAATAATACTAATTTACAATTAGTTGGAAGTTCTAGTATTACAGGAACTGATGACATTTTAACTTTGTATAATGACAACTCTATATTTTCACAACTCGTACAGAAGACAGCAGGATTTTCAATACCCTTTATATTCCAACCTAATAAAAATTATGCTAGACCTGACGGATTTATGTATGCTGTGATAGATCAAAATTCTATTGAAATAGAGCAAATAGGAGTTAATTTGTTTCGCACAAGTTTAAGAATAAAAGAGGTTTGGTAAATTTTTCACACTGTATGCTCCCTCGTATCCTCGCAAGAATAGGCAAGTCATTTTGATTGCCTATTTTTGTTTTTTTACAAAATAATTAATTTTTCCTTTGTATATAACTTAAAATAATTATAAATTTAAGGGTTATTAAACAACAGGGAGAAACAAAAATGAGAGAATTAAAAAATATTAATAAAAGTTTTGATACAGAAACACAAGGTTATCTTAATACAACTGCTAAATATGAAATAGAAGGCAGTATAAAAGTTTATGAAAATAAATTAGTTAGAACTAGAACAGATTATGCAGGTTATTGTGAAAAAACAGATGTTAGAACTAATTGTTTTTATACTTTATATCATAAAAATGAAAATGGAGTTTGGGAAGATTGGGGAAGTGGTTATTATCAAGAACATTTCATTTTCAATGAAGATGGTATAGCAATAGTTCATAATAATATTTTAAGTAAAATTTTAGATTAATAAAACAAACGGGAGGGTGTAACAACCCTCCCATTAACTAGGGAGAAAAAAAAATGAAAAAACAATCTTGGAAACATAGCATAAGTAAAGACCAAAACTATTATAGAATAGATTGGTATAATTTAAGTCTTTCACATTATAGCAAAAGTAAAATTAAAAATGGTATGATAAAAGCTATGAAAGAAGAAATGGGATTTAGTAAGTATTCTGCTATTTATGATATTGCAATGGACACATTTTGTGAGTGTGGTGCAGATATAAATCACGAAGAATTAATTAAGCATATAGAACATATATTTGAAAGAGATTTATACCATTATGAATTAGTAGATTATGTTCAAGCAATTAATGATTATCAAGAATAAACTTAACTAGGGAGAAACAAATGAGAGTAACTAAAAAAAATCTAGAAGACAGAATAGATAATATCAACAGCCAATTATTAGATGTTAAATTAGAGTTGGGTGGTAGATATGGATATTTCGCTGTTGATTTGTTTTGCAAATATAAACATAGCATGATAGAAACTTTAAAGACAGGATCTAAAAAAGAATGTGGTATTTATCTTAAAGGTTTCAGTAATGCTCTAAATCATAAAAAATATTTAAGGGAGGTAAAGTAATGGTATATTTATCTTATTTAAATTTCTTACTTATAGCAGTAATAACTATTGTTCATATTAATAGGCATTGTGAGTATTGGTGGCACGTAGGTTTACTTATAATACCTGCTTATTTGTGTTATCATTACACTTGGAAACTATTGGAGGGCGAATAATGAGAACTAGAGCAGAATTAATAGCAGAAAACTGCAAATTAAATACTGAAATAGCAATTAACATTTTAAAATTGCAAACTTTGTCAAATGAAATTGACGATCTTAAAAGAGAAAACATTGTTTTAAAATTAAAATTGGAGAAAAAATGAAACAAAATATAACTCAATATTCAAGGAACGAATTATCTTTAATAGTTTATAATAATGAAATTTATTATTTCAACAGATTCAATGATAATTTTGTACAAGATCTTAAGCAAGACTTTATATTTACTAGAGAGCAAGAAGAAATACTAATAAGAGATATTAAAGAGGAAAGAGAGGAAACTATTGAAAGTTGTTATTAATAATAAGTTGTATGAAGGTAGTCCTGAAGATTGTTTTAAGCTATGTGATTTATCTCATAGAAAAGATATGATGAAAGCAGGATTATGGTGGGAAGAAGATGAAAAGAAATTTCAAGACAGATATAAAAAAGAGGATAGGTAAATGAAGACAATAACAAAAGCATTGCTTAATGTTCAATCGAGCATAACAGCAATAAGCAAAAACAAAAAGAATGAGCATTTTGGTTATACATACGTTGAAATCAATGCAATATTAGAGCATATATTGCCCGTATTAACTCAAAATAAATTATTCTTACACCAAACACATAGTGTTGATGAATTCGGTAATTTTATTACGCATACAATATTATTACATGAATCAGGTGAATCGATTAAAAACGAGGTTCCTTTAAGAATAGCTAAACAAGATCCTCAAAGTATGGGTGGATTATGCACTTATGGTCGTAGGTATGGTTTAGTATCTTTATTAGGATTACAAGCAGTAGATGATGACGCACACGGATCTATTGAGTGGAAGACTAACGAGCAAAAAGAAGAGTATCAAAAATTATTAAATGATCCATTCTTCAAAGGAAAAAAGAACGAAACTAATAATTGGTTTAAACAATTAAAAACTAAAGCAGAAACTGAAAATGCTTTAACCTTGATGAAACAAAAATTGTCAGACCATTATGTAGAAACAGAAAAAAAATTAGATGAAGAAATGTCTGATTTAGATAGTCAATTAAAAAGTAAAACGGAGGTAGCATAAATGGAAGTAATTAATATGAGGAAAGGTAGTTGGGGAAAGGTAAGAGCATTCTTTGATTTAAAAACAAGCGAAGGAATTGTTATCAAAGGTTTTAAAATAGTTGAAGGCGACGGACTATTCGTTGGATTCCCTAGTGCTAAAGGAAAAGACGGAGAATATTATCCTACAATATCAGCTGATAAAGATCTTAAAAATGAATTGAATCAATTAGCTAATAGTGTTTATGATAAAATACATACGTCTAATGATGAGGTTCCATTTTAAATAACTTAACAGGGAGGGCAGACCACTCCCACAACACTCGACTCTCGGTTTGCCCTTCCTTCCCTAATAGGAGGATAAATGAAAAAATTAAAATTGTGGTTACAGATAGAAGAAAGAAATAATAGTTGGTTAGCAAGACAATTAGGAGTAAGTCCTACGGCAGTTAAATATTGGATAGATGGAACGTCTATGCCTAGAAGAAAACACATAGAAAAAATAAATCAAATAACAGGATTAAAATTATGAAATATAAAACTATATACGCAGATCCTCCTTGGAATGAACAAGGTGGTGGTAAAATTAAAAGAGGTGCTGACAAACATTATTCTTTAATGAAAACTAAAGACATAATTAATATGAAAACGTGGATTGATAATATTTCTGAAGATAATTGTCATTTGTATTTATGGGTAACTAATTCTTTTTTAAAAGATGGATTAAAAGTAATGGAAGAATGGGGATTTAGATATATTACTACAATTACATGGGCTAAAGATAGATTTGGTTTAGGGCAATATTTTAGAGGTCAGACAGAACATTGTTTATTTGGAGTTAAAGGTAAAACTCCTTATAAAACAATAGAAGGAAAAAGACAGCAAGGAACTACATTAATAACAGCTAAAAGAACAAAGCATTCTAAAAAGCCTAATGAAATGTATGAATACATAGAAAGAGTATCTTATGAGCCGTATATAGAGTTGTTTGCAAGAAATAGAAGAAAAAATTGGGACGCATGGGGGAATGAATTATGAGTGGTTGGATTTCATTAAATAGAAAGATCCTTAAACACGACATATTTAAGTTTAGTAAGCAATACAGCAGGTTTGAAGCATGGCTATGGTTGTTATTCAGGGCGAACTATGTAGATAGTGAAGTTTGTATAGGGAATGAAATATACAAGCTAAAAAGAGGTGATATGATTGTTTCTCAATTAAAAATGAGATTGTTATTTGGTTGGAGCAATACAAGGTTATCTAACTTTTTAAAACTTCTTAAAAAAACAGGTTCAATACAATACAAGACAACAAACAAGATGACTATTATAACTATCGTAAAATATGATACTTATCAGATAAACCAATATCAAAAACAAAACAAAAGCAATTCAAAAGAAAAACAAAAGCATATAATTAATAATATAAATAAAGATAATAAAGAAAATAAAGATAAAAGAGAAGAAAAATTTATAAATAAAGTTTGTGCTGAAGGAATGAAAGCTACACCTGTAGTAGATCCTAAAACAATAAGAGAATTTTGCGATTATTGGACTGAATCTAATATGAGTGGTAATAAAATGAAATTTGAAATGCAAAAGACTTTTGATATTAGTAGAAGATTAAAAAAATGGATACAGAATGCTAAAGATTGGAATTTAACACCTAAAGCAGATCTTACTGAATTTAGATTAGATTCAACAGGTTATTGTTACGTTGGATATTGTGAATGTGGTAAATCTGATTTTTATAAAGAGTATGAACTCAAAGGAGATAGTAGGTGTTGTAAGAAAAAAATAAATCCAAGAAAAGATATGAATGTTCCTAAAGTATTTCAAAATTATTAAAGAGGTAATTGATGATTAACCTAGCAGAAGCAATAGATTATTTAATAAAATACAAAAATTACACAGAAGATCAAATATATGATATGACCATAGAAGAAATTATGTCTGATTTTAAAAAAATTCTTATTAATGAAAGTTATGAATAATTATTCGCCAATTATTAAGTCAATAAATCAGCAAGTTAAAAATAAGTGTTGGGAATATTTAAAAACACATAATTTAGCTAACAGAGGTGAGCATGACGGAAATAAAGAAAACCAATTTATTGGATTAGTAGCAGAAATGGAAACTTGTTTTTTACTTAAAAATTTTTATCCTGATCTTAATTTAAAGAAGAATGAATTTGATGGAGGATTTGATATTAAGCATATGAACAGAACTATAGATGTTAAAGCTATGGGAAGAAATTTTTATACAAGATCTGATTATGTAAATAATTTTTCTAAATTACAATTAAAATACAAATGTGATATATTGTTATTCACTTCTATTAATAAAAAAACTAATTATATAGAGTTTTGTGGTTGGATTTGGAAGAAAGAAATAGAAGATCGTGCAATTTTTTATAAGAAAGGTAGTGAAAGACCTAGAGGAAAAGACGATACTATGATAACAACAACAGATAATTATGAAATTAAAAATAGCAATTTAAGAGATATACGTTATTTGTTAGAGGTTCAATTATGAAAAAGAATTTTAAGAGTAATTGTTGCAAAAAAGAGCCTATATATAGTTTAGATACTAGAATTTGGGTTGAGCAAACAGGAATATGCTCTAAATGTAAAAAAAAAGCTAAATTTAAAAGAGTTGTAAATCATATAGGTAGTTTTTAAAAGGAGAAAAAATGAAAATAAGGAGAAAAAATGAAACTATATAATATATTTTATGTAGGATATGGTGCAAATAGTAGGTGCTACGAAGATACAACAGATGATTTTGAAAAATGGCTTGAACGTCATAACCTAGAAAGAGATGAAGGTTGTAAAGAAGATAAAGATGATTTTGATGTTAAATTAATAATCCCAATAATATTTAACAAGGAGAAAAAATGAATAAATGTGGAACTTGTAAAATTGATTTAAAAGGAAAATTAAAAGTAAGAGTTGGTGCTTATACAAGAAAAGATTGTCGCAAATGTTTAAATAAAAAATCATTAGATCACGGAAGAAAAAAAGCAGAAATGAAAAAAAAATTCCCATTATGGTAGGTTTTTAAAAAAATTTTAATTAAGTTATCTTCCAACTATGGAATTAAAAAACCAACATTCAGATAAAATTGATTCTGACATTCTAGTTGTTCCTATTCAAATACAATCAGCAAATAAAATATTAAAACAACATTGGGCAGTAAGAAGTAGAGCGAAAAAAGAATACGCTCTTTTTATTCGCAATCAAATGAAATTAAAAAATATAAAAAAAGCTGAATGTAAAAAATACAAAATTAAAATAATAAGCTATAGAGCAAGAAAATTAGATTACGATAATTTAGTTTTGGGCTGTAAAGGATTGCTTGACGCAATGATAGATGAAAATTTAATATGGGACGACAGCCCTGATTATGTAGATGTAACTTACGAGCAAAATACTCAAAAAAAAGAAAGATTTGCTTTAAAAACATTGACTGTTATAGTCAGAGAAAACATATGAATTCATTAGATTACGTTGATTACATTAGAAATGTAGGTTATTGTTGTGTTTGTTATCACAGAGGTCCTGTAGATCCTCATCACTTAATAAGCGTTGGTATGGGAGGAAACAGAAAAAAACAAAACGTAAAACACTACTCTTGTATACCTTTATGCAGACATCATCATGCGGAATATCATAACAAAGGAAAACAATCATTTGAAAAATATCACAACGTAAATTTATTTGAATTAGCGTTTCATTTTTTATCAAACTATATATTTATTAACTACGAGGACATCAATGAAGATTAAAAACGAAAAAATAGAAAATATAGAATTAGCAACATATAATCCTAGAAAAATTAACGCAAATGAAATGCAGAAATTAATGGATTCATTAAGTGAATTTGGTTTTTTAGATCCTGTTATAGTAAATCAAAACATGACGTTAATAGGAGGACATCAAAGAATAAAAGCGTGGGCAAAATTAGGCAACAAAACTGTTCCGTGTATATTTGTTGATTTAGATCCTATGAAAGAAAAAGCATTAAATTTAGCTTTAAATAAAATATCAGGAGAATGGGATAATTATAAACTAAACAAGATATTAAATGAAATTAATTCATCAGAAATAAATATTAATTTAACAGGTTTTGACAATGATGAATTAAAAAAATTGATTGGAGAGACAAAAGATCTAGAAATAATTACAGGCGACAATGAAGAAAAAAATGATTTAGAAATAGATTACGTTCCTCAAGCTAATGTCAAAATGTTGCAATTATATTTTAACGAAGAAGAATATAAATTTGTTACTTCAACGTGCGTAGAGTTAATGGAAATTTATAAATTAGAGAACATAACAGATGTTATAAAGAAAGTTTTGGAAAATGAATCTGAACGTAGAAAAGAAATTAACTGATAAAGAAGCAAGTGATATAATAGGTCAAATGCCTAATGAAAGCCATTACGATACATTAATAAATAAAAAATGCGTAGTAAAAGATAATGGAGAGTTCGTTTTTGCTTATATACCTAATGCTTTGCCTAATGATTTAATAAAAAAAGCATACAGCAGTCTTAAATCAGGTTGCACAACTACTAATAATAGATCTAATGCTACTTTTAAAGGCTCTACAGCTTATCCAATAAAAAAAGACGGAACAAGATCTCGTTCTCACAGGACTTTAGTTCAAGTAAAATCAGGCGTAGGAGGTTTTTTTGATAGATATGCTAGAATACCATATTGTAGAATGTGTGCTTTTACAGAAAAAAATCCTGATAAATGGGCAAAAATTTTACCAATAATTCATTTAATAAATAAATATTATAAAAAATATAGTCCTGAATTATATAAAAATCAAAAATCAAAAGTAGAAAAAACGTCGCAAGATTTTGTAATTAAAAACACAGCATTCACAACAACTACTTTCAATATGAATTACAGGACGGCTTTTCACAGGGATAGAGGGAATTTAACAGGAGGTTGTGCAGGTATGGGCGTGTTTGGTGCAGGTAAATATAAAGGTGGGTATTTATGTTTTCCTGAATATAAAATAGCAGTTGATATAAGACCGACCGATATAATAATAATGAACAACACTACTTTAATACACGGCAATACAGAATTAATAGGTGAATATGGTGAATACGAAAGAATTAGTCTAGTTTGTTATATGAGGGAGAAAATGATGAGGTGCGGAACTATTAAAGAAGAAATAGAAAGAGCGAAAAAATACGGAGCAAAAATAAGCGAAGAAATAATTTAACATGATGTCGCTTAAATATGGATACGACTTTAGAGACGTAAAGTATCGCAGAGAAGTTTTTTTAAGGTTTTATGAATTTCATTTGAAATACAAAGCTCATCCCGGAGCCGTGTATTATTGCTTTGATTATTTGTTTGATTATTTAAATTGTAACGAGGAACAAAAATTATGGATAATATTTTTGAATGGTTGCACACAAAATATAGTTACTACTTTTATATTGTATAAACATTTCCCACATATAAATAAAATTAATGTAGAAAAACTAGATAAATTTATAAAAGATAATTGGAGTGGCTTGTTTTGGGATATGGATAGAAGATACGTTAAAACTAAAACAGCAGAAATAGTATCTAATTATAAAAAACTTATTAATAATTCTCAAAAAGATTATTTTGAAAGCATACTTAATAAAGATTGCCCTGAAGAAAATTTTAGGAAATTATGGAATGTTGTTATGAAGGATTTTAATTATTTTGGAAGGTTAGCAACATTTAGTTATTTAGAATATTTAAAAATAGGTGGATTAAATATAGAATGTGATTCATTATTTTTAGATGACATTAAAGGATCTAAAAGTCATAGAAACGGAATAGCAAAAGTTATCGGGAGAGACGATTTAGAATGGAAGAAAGGAAACGACGTAATATACACTAAAGAAAATATTAAAATGTTTGAAGAAGAAGGAGAAAAACTATTAAAAGACGCTAAAAAAAGAATTAAACATAAAGATCTTTCTTATTTTACTTTAGAATCAACATTGTGTTGTTATAAGAGTTGGCATAGACCTAATAGACGTTACCCTAATGTATACAATGACATGTTTGCTGAAAGAATAAAATGGAGTTTAGATAGATTAAAAGATAAAGACGTAGAAATTTTTTGGGATTTTAGGAAAGATTTTTTACCTAAAGAATTAAGAATAGAAGATAATCCAAAAGACGTAGGAGTTAAACCTATAAAACAAAATCATTATTTAAATACAGGGCAAGTAATAATGATGGATATAGAATGGGAGTGTTTTAAAAATGAATACAATGAATACACAAAACCTAATTAAAACAATAGCAATAGGTGGTGTTCCCGCAACAGGCAAAACTACTTTAATAAGAAATTTAAAAATTAAGTTAGGGAAAAAATCATCTTTTAAATTCGGTAAATTAAGAGGTGAATGTTATGAAAACATATTTATATTAGGAATATATGATGAAAAATTGTTTAGTGGAACTGATAGATTGTCAATGGCTGTTCAACCTGACGCAGTAGATTTTATGAAATATTTAAAAAAACAAAATAAAAAGTATTATGTTATATTTGAAGGAGATAGATTGTTTAATAGTTCTTTCATAGAAGAAATTAAAAAATATAGCGAATTAAAAATTTATATGATTACAGCTTTTAAAGATATTACGACGCAAAGACATATAGACAGAAAAGACGACCAAAGTAAAAAATTTATTAAAGGAAGATATACAAAATTAAATAACATATACAATAAATATATTAATGAAATAGAAACTTTAAGCAATAACAACGAAGATGAATTAAAAACTAACGTGGATAAAATATGGCTAGACCTAAAAAATACAATATAGATACAAAACAAGTAGAACAATTAGCTAGTTTTGGTTGCACAAATAAAGAAATAGCTTCATTTTTTGGTTGTTCTGCTGATTTGCTAGAAAAGAGTTATTCGGAATTTCTTACAAAAGGCAGAGACAAAGGAAAAATCAAGTTAAGACAACTTCAATGGAGATCTGCTGAAAAAGGAAATACGTCTATGCAAATATGGTTAGGGAAACAGCTTTTAGGGCAAACAGACCAACCTGCGTTTTCTGATGAAGAATTAATAGAAGGTTTTGATCTTGAAGAAATTTGATGTATTTAAACACCAAAATTCTTTCGTTAGAACTAAAATTAAATTCCCTGCGTTAGTTGCGGGATACGGAAGTGGTAAGACAGTAGCCTTCTGTTTAAAAGCACTTGTAGAATGCGGAAGGAATCCTAATAAAACAATATTATTAGCAGAGCCTGTATACCCTATGATAAAAGATGTTTTACAACCGACACTAGAACATTTAATTGAAGAATTAGGATTTAAATTTGAATACAAAGCTAGTGATATGAGATACACTATTAAATGGAAGACAGGCAAAGCATATATTATATTAAGATCTGCTGAAAATTGGAGAAGGTGGGCAGGATTAAATTTGGCTTGTTTTGGGATAGATGAAAGTGCGTTATTAAAAGATGATAGTGCGTGGAAAATGGGCATATCAAGATTAAGAGACGGAAAACATTTAACAGGTTTCACGACGACAACACCTGAAGGATTTAATTGGGTATATGAAAAATGGTTTGAAAATCCAATTGATGGTTATAGATTATATCACGGCAAGACTATGGATAATAAGTTTTTGCCACAAGAGTTCATTGACACATTATTTAATAACTATGACGAGAAATTAGTTGAAGCCTATTTAAATGGTAGGTTTGTTAATCTAACTAATCAAAACGCTTATTATAACTTTGATAGGAGCAAAAATGTCGCACCAATACGCTACGATAATGATAGACCAATCATATTTTGTATCGACTTTAACGTACAGCCTATGTGTGGAATTGTGCTACAGCAATACGAAGGAGAGCCAAAAATCAGAGTAATAGATGAAATTAAAATAACTCATTCAGGTTCAGGTGAGTTAATGACTGAAAGAATTTCAAATATAGTAAAAGAAAAATATAAGCCAAATAAATTTTCAGAATTAGATTATTTTAAAAAACGACCTAGAAACATTTACTTGTGTTATCCTGATCCTGCAGGAAAGCAAAGGAAAACAACAGGAGATACTGACCACAATATTTTAAGGCAACAAGGATTTATTGTTAAGGTAAAGAAAAGTGCTCCTAGAGTTATAGATAGGTTAAACTCAATGAACAACGCTTTTAATAGTATGTTAATAGATCCTAAATGTAAAGGACTAATTAGAGATTTAGAACAGGTAGTAGTAAAGGGAATAACTAGAGAGCTTGATAAGAGCAATTCAGAGCTAACTCACTTCAGCGACGCTCTCGGTTATTTTGTCGATTATGAGTATCCATGCAGAAAACCTGCAACTCAAACTTTTATGGCATAATGGTCTTGGAAAACTGAAATGTTAAAGAAAAGAATAGACAATAGGAGAAAGAATGATATTCAGTAGTGCAGACCAAGTAATAAAAGATTCAATAGAAAAATTAAAATCAGTTAATTCAGACAAACAAGATAAAGTAAAAAATATGTGCATAGACTATTATCAGTATGCGAATACAGATAGGTATATAAGCCAATATTTTAGTGGATCTTTAACGCAAGAAATTCCTTTATATACTGTTAATATGACTAGAAGATTAATTGACAGAATAAGTTTAGTGTATAAAAACAGACCTGAAAGAGAAATAGAAGACGAAAGATATTTTGACATAACAGAAGATAAAGATTTCTTATTAAAAAGAATAGAGCGTATGCACAATCTTCTAGGAACTATTGCCGTTCAAATAGTATGGAAAGAAGATAAATTTGTTTATATACCTCGCTTTATATTTGAACCTGTGTTTGATTATGACGATCCTATGAATCCAATAGGAATTGTTTATCCTGCTCAAAAAACAAAAGACTCTATATACCAAACGAAAGAAGATGAATTTATTTATTGGGACGCAGAGCAACATTTTAGATATGATATGGACGGAAATATAATTCATATAAATGAAGACGACGTTAATCCATACGGAGTTTTGCCCTTCGTTTTCTTACAACCTAATCATATAATAGACGAATTTATGAATGAAGGCAGAGGTAAAGACATAGTAACAGCAAACAGACAGCTTGATGTTGCTATGACTATGTTGCAACATCATATTAGAAAAGCAGGTGGTCAATTCGTTATTGAAGGTCAAGTAGATACTAACAATATTGAATTAGGATTAAATAAAGTTGTTGTTATAGATAATGGTGATATGAAGAATTTAAATCCTAACGTAGATATTAATTCTATAGTAGAAGGAATTAAATTTCAATTACAGCAAGTAGCTATCAATCATCATTTATCTTTTGATTTTGGTTTAAATGGATCTAAATCAGGTGTCGCTTTGAAACTTGAAAACGTAGAATTATTAGAGCAAAGAGAAGATGACGTAGAAAAATTCAATAGATTAGAGCAAGAAATATATAAAAAAGAAAAAATAATCGCAGAAGTAGAAAATAATATAGGATTGCCTGAAGATATGTCTGTCAATTATACTGAAATAGACTTTCCCGATCCTGAAAGAGATAGAGATAATTGGGAATGGAAATTTAAACACGGACTTGCTGACAAATTAGATTGGCTTATGGCTGAAGATCCTGATGGATTCCCAACTAGAGAAGAAGCACAAGCATATTTGATTGAAAGAAAAAAAGTAGTAAATGGAATAAAAGAACAAAGCACTAACGAAGCAAACATATTTAAAATAGGCGAAAAAGTGGTGCCTAAAGTTGAAGAATAATGTCTCAAGATAAACATATAAAAAAACATCAGGAAACATTAGAAGTTTTAAGAGAGAATGTTAGAAATAGGAAAGCAGAATTTTTAGAAAAGATAAACATAGACGATTTAATGATGAATCCAAAAGAATATTTAACTAAAGTTTCAAAAGATTTTTACAATAGCGAAGAAGAAAATATAAAAAAAGCTATTGAAGGTGGGAAAAATTTAGCTAAAAAAATTATCAAAGGAACTAAATGATAAGAGCCAAATTAGTAGGAAAAAAAAGAATTAAATTTGTTAATAAAAAAATAGCAGAAATGCTTAATGATTTAGCTGATACTTTTGTTAGTCAAACTAAAGTTAATCTTGAAAAAAAGAAAGATATACACGGAAATAAATTTAAACCTTTAAAAGCAAGTACAATAAAAGCTAAAAAAAAGAAAGGTTCTGCATCACCTCGAACACCTTTAGTTGATTCAGGGAAAATGAAAAAAGTATTTAGGAGTAAAACAGCATCTGCTAGTAGTTTAGAATCTCATGTTACTACAGCAGAGCAAAGAAAAGAAGTTGCTGAATTTCATAACGAAGGAGGAGATAATCTCCCACAACGTGAATGGTTTGGGATAGGCACCAAAACTGAACGTAGATTCAATAAGATGATAAGAGCAAAAATAAAAAGCATAGTAAGGTTTGAGAAATGACGAACTATGAAGACGCAGGTACTTTGGTTTTTAATTACATTGAATACAATGTATTAGAAACTATTGCTGAAATAGAACTTACTATACAAAACTTAACATTAGCAGGTGCTGATCCTATGGCAATTAGAGAATTGCTACAATACGACCTAGAAAACAAAGGTAGAATATTTGGAGGGCTAGTCAATGGCGTAACAGGTGCTACTAATTTAGGTATTACAAGTGCTTCACAAATAGCTGAATTGCTAACGTATGTTGAAGAAGGTTACACTAGGTACAAATGGGTTACAGTATCCAAAAATCCTTGTTTTCAATGTGCTGAAAGAGCAGGTCGTATAGAGTTAAAAGAATATTGGGAAGCAATAGGCTATCCACGCAGTGGTTTTTCAGTTTGCGGACCACATTGCAAATGTCATCTTGTTCCGTTCGATTATAAAGGTAAAGAAACTATAATATTGGATTAAGATGAATTATGAATATATATTGTCCTAACTGCTACAACAACTCTTTTCAAAAAGCAGGTTTTTATGAAGGACATCAAAGATGGAAATGCAAAGCGTGTAAGCAAAAGACTATTTATCCTATAGAGGATTTAGAATTAATCACGGAAAATGTCAAACTTGCTAAACAAAAGCAGTCGTACCAAGACATTAATCGTATAGAACGAAAGGCATTCCGTGAGCACGTTCGAGTAGAAAATGCTGTTGCTGAATACAATAAAGAATTAGTAAAGATTTTTGACAAATATGATTTTTCTAAATTAACAAAAACTTATAAGCAAAATTCTAAAGCAGTCGGTGTTATACAATTTTCAGACGTTCACTTTAATGAATTAGTAGATCTTGAACACAATCAGTATGACTTTAAAATAGCTTCAGCGAGGTGTAAGCATTTTGTTTCAAAAGCTATTAATTATTTTAAGTCATCAGAAATATCTAATGTGTTGTTAGTTCAATCAGGAGACTTACTTAATTCTGATAGAAGGCTAGATGAACTTTTAAACATGGCTACTAATAGAGCAAAAGCAACATTCCTAGCTGTCGATATATTTCAGCAAATAATACTTCATTTAAATAAACACTTTAACGTATCTGTATGTGCGGTAACAGGAAATGAAAGTAGAGTTAAAAAAGATTGGGGATGGAGTAAAAATCTAGCTTCTGACAATTATGATTACACAATATTTAAAACACTAGAATACTTATTTAAAGATACTGATGTTAATTTTATAAACGGAGATCCTACTGAATTAGTTGTTGAAGTCGCAGGGCAGAATTTATTAATATTGCACGGCAACGGATCTATTAAGAAAGGAATAGACACAAGCGTAACACAATTAATGGGCAGATATAAAGCTAGAGGTGTTAATATTGATTATGTTATATTTGGGCACGTACATAGTGCTAGAGTAGGAGATAATTTCAGTAGATCTAGTAGCATGGTAGGAGCAAATGATTACTCGGAAAAAGCATTGAATTTAGCAGGTAGAGCTTCGCAAAATTGTTATATATTTTATGAAAACGGAAATAGAGACGGAATAAAAATAGATTTGCAAAATTATACTAATGGTTATAACATTGAAGAATCTTTAGAATCATATAACGCTAAAAGCCATGACAAAATAGAAAATTCAACAACAATATTTAAGGTAGTAGTATGAAGATAGGTGATTTATTATTACTTAAAGGTTATATAAATAAAAAACAATTAAAACAGGCTTTACATAAACAAGCTGAACAAGCAATTAACTATGATAGACCTGTTCATTTAGGAAAGATTTTAATAGAAGAAGGTCATATAACAGTAGAAGAAGTAGCAGAAGCATTAAATGACCAACAAATTAGCAAAACAATAGAAAAGGAAGAAAAAGTTATGGCACATAGAATAGGTGAAGATACATCATTTCAAATGGATTTAAAATTTTTAATAACTATAATGTTTGTTGTTGTATCAGCAGTAGGTGTTTATTTTACGCTAACAGGAGCAGTAGAAGACAACACTAAAGAAATTAATAATATTAAATCTATGGGAGATTTAAAAATTATATCTTATAAGCTAGAAGAATATGACGAAACATTTAAAGATCTGAAAGCATTAAATACTACATTATCTCCTTTGGCTACTGATTTAACATATATTAAAACAGAATTAAATAAATTAAAAAATAAAAAGATTAGCATACCTGAAGTAGATTTATCAGGCATAGACGATTGTAAAGACAAATTAGATGATTTAGCTAAAAAGCTAGACAAATTTGAAGAAAGATTAACAAAAGTAGAAAAAAGTTCTAAAGGAAGGTTTTAATAATGAAAAATGGAAGATATAAAAATTATATTGCTTATGTGGTTACGACTTTCAGTTTGGTCTTTTGTAATTTTTTCGATTATTCGACTATTTATGTTAGTGGCACAATGGGCACACCCTCTATAAACGGACAGCAAATTTTTGAAGATGATTATAATTACACAATTGGATTAAGGAAAATAGCTTTATTTCCATATCAATCAAGAAGCAGATTTTACAAAGGAAATGAATCATCTTTGTCTGACAAAGCTGTTATAGGTGCTGTTAATGGTTGGGAATATTTATTTAAGTATTCTCAAGTACGAAACAGAGGAAATGAATTTAAAGACGCAGAAGTATGGCTAAAATGGTCTAATGATAAATATGTAGTTAAAACTAAATACACTAATAAAGAAAGTAGAGACTTGGAGTTTGCTGAATTAGATTTAAGGTATAGAAAGAAATTTTGGATTTTTAATTACACTTCAGGTGTAACTTTTAAAGGACACCCTGTCTATGGACACCCTGCGATAGAAGACTATGAGGGTTATTGGTGGGAACTAGCTTATGAATACGGCTATACAGATTATCTAGTACCTTTACACGATTTGAACGGAAATGATGAAATTGATAATTATTATATATGGATTGAAACAGATCCTGTTACAGAAGAAGGTTATTGGGAGATGTTTTATGAGGAAGCTAGTTATTATTGGGAGAACGCTGACTCCGTTGCAGTTGCATACTCTGATTCAGAGTTTTACGAATATCATTTGCCAAGCGTTATAGCACAATACAATCAGGATAATAAAATAAAAGAGTGGCAAGCAGAAGCATACGCAGTTATAGGTCTAGATGTTTTACTAGGTACAACACAAAGTAAATTTCATTCACATATATGGATTAATTATTTCCCTTATAGTTACGGATTAACAGACAAAGCATATAAAGGAAAAGATAAACAGTATGACGTGGGAATAATGTTAGGAACTGATTTAGGAGATCGTATTGGTATATTTATAGAAGGAATTAAAACTAACTTTTACAATAAAAATGAATATTATGTATCAACAGGCATGAATTGGAGGTTCTAAATGTTTTGGAAAAAGAAAGATAATCAATTAGACAAATTAGTAAAACAAATGAATCAAATTTATAAGAGTGTTAATAAATACGGAAAGTATATTGAAGAATTATCTAAAGACGTTGCTATATTAAAAAAAGATTCACATCCACCCGTATTTACAAAAGAACAATATGATAAATTAGATGAAAGAGTTAAAACTATGGAAGCATTTTTCGATAATATAGAAAAAATTTCGTCTGAATATATAAAAGATGTTGGAAATTAATTTTTTTTAAACTATAATAAACAATGTGGAGAAAAGCAAAATGACAAAAGATGCAAATGCTTCAGCCGTTGAACAGAACAACGAGACTAAACCTGCCGACAACGAGAATGTCGTAAATCAAACTGCCGACACAGGTAACGATACACCTGATAGTGTTCCTTATGCTCGATTCAATGAGGTAAATAAAAAATATAGTTCTATGCAAAATGAATTGCAGTCCTTAAAACAAGCTCAAGAAGACGCAAGAGTTAAACAAATGGAAGAACAAGGACAATACAAAGAAAGAAACGCAGAACTATCTGATGAAAATAAAAAGCTAAAAGAAAAATTAGCTTATCATGATGAATTAGAAGCAAAAGAACGTGAAAGTTTATTAATGGATATGTCCGAAGAACATAGAGTTATCGCAGAAGACTTATCAACTCCAAAATTAAAAAACTACGCTAAATTAATAACTAAAAATACTTCATTGAGGACAGATAAATCTGCTCCTGTTCGTGGTAATAATTTAGGTATTAAAAATGACGCAGAAATTTGGAAGATGGATAAAGCAGAGCGATCTAAAAATTGGACAGACGTTATTAAGCATTTTAAAAAGAAATAACTTAAAAATTAAAAATAAAACGATGTCAAAATGAAGGCTCTTGAGAGCAGTTGAAAGACATTAATTAGATTAAAGGAGAGATTCAATGGAATCTTTATTATTAAATTCACTTAATCTAGATTGGATCGCTTTATTATTACCTGCTATTGGCATGGGTGCTATCACTGTTGGTGGTGACGCTACTACATGGGCAGGTGATGTTACAGGCGAAACAGATTTAGACAAAGCAATTCCTGAATTATGGGCATCTGCAATTTGGGGATATTTTGAAAAAGCATTAGTGTTAAGACCTTTATGTGATGATTATTCAGCACTTGTTAAAGGTAAAGGAGACGCTATTAACATACCAACACTACCTGAAGTAACAGGTCAAACTGACAAAGCAGAAGGTACTATGGTTGTGTATGGCGATGAAACATTAGTTGATACTAATATCTTAATTAACAAACATAAATATGTAGCAAAAATGTTTGAAGATCTAGGTGTTATACAAGCTAATGAATCATTATTCGCTAAATATGCTCAAGGCATGGCTTATCAATTAGCATTACAAGTTGATACTGATATTATGGCTGAATTAGACGCAGGACTAGGAGCAACACATACTCTAGCTACTGCTGATAATACTTTAACTCCTGCTGACGCAGAATCAGTTGTATCAACATTGTTATCTAATAACTTACCATTATCTGAATGTGTATGGGTGTTAAATCCTCCTACATACGCAGATCTATTAGCACAAGGCTTGTTGTCAAATCAGCAAAGTGCTACTATTGGTATGAATTTCGAAGCAGAAACTGTTAGAACAG
>VTLG01002650.1_pt1 | contig 22114 bp, 23 predicted proteins | sample 4694571 | NCBI WGS metagenome assembly VTLG01 (sample SAMN12604809, study PRJNA352737) | marine metagenome | biome: ENVO:00000447; feature: ENVO:00000209|ENVO:00000569|ENVO:01000036; material: ENVO:00002151; isolation source: viral sequences binned using virsorter ... | reverse complement strand
TGAATCCCGACACATTATCTATGAAAAGTTCACCTTCCATATGTTCCATTTCATGTTGAAATATTTTTGCAGACATTTCTTGCAAACTTCCTCCCTGTTCTTCTCCTTCGTTTGTTTGAAACTTCATTGCAATTGCTTGCGCTCTTTCAACTGCAACATATAGGCCAGGGAAGGACAAACACCCCTCTCTTATATAGGTTGTCTCTTCACTCCATTCCAAAATCTCTGGATTAAAAACTACTATTGGATTTTCATCCATAAACATTGCAAATGCGGTAACAGGAATCCCGATTTGATTGGCAGACAATCCCCATCCTTCATGATGAATCATATTTTCAACTAACTGTTTTTCCAATTTCTCAGGATCTACTTGAGGATTTTCAAAATCAAATCTCTCTGGCATTTCTCTTAAAAAAGGATCTGTCTCTTTCACCAATTCACATATTAAATCACTCATGTTATTTCTATTCGGCTAAATTGTTTTTCTTTCACGAACTTAATCGTGCTTAAAAATTTATCAAAATGCATCTGTTCCTTCTGCATCTAAAGATGAATCAAACACTTCATCTAAAATCAAAAGATTCGTATTCACACTATTCTTGAGTTTCGCAACTTGACGCCATGTGAACAATAATGCCAAGTCAATTCGCATTTTCTCGCCTTCAGAAAAAGAAGCATAAGAAAATTCATCCCGATACTGAGATTGTATTGTTTCGTTGAAATTTTCGTCTATTGAAAAGTTAATGAGAAAATCTAGCTCATTTAAATACTTGTTGACATACTTATTGATAATCGGTACATACTGGCGAATAATTTTCGTTTTAATGCCCGTATCTTTCAACAATTCATGTGCATATTCATAAAGTTGTTTGGTTTCACTCAATTTAGAATAATCTTCTAAACTTTCTTTTAATGTCTTCTTTAATTCTTTTAATTCATTTTCTACTGTATTATCAAGTTTTTTCTTGTTTCTCAGAGAATTGATTTCTTTCTGAGTCCTTTCGATATTATCCCCAAAAGAATCTATCTTCGACTGAGATGCTACAATTTGTTTATTTTTTTCAATAATATTTCTTCCTATTTCCCCATACTCTTTCAATTTCTTTTCTAAGACATCAATCTTTGTTTGAATCTTATCTAGTCCATCTTTCTTCTCATCAATTTTTTTAGATATGTCAATAATCCGTTCTTTTTTAAACACATCATCAATGTCTTGTTTACATTGTGAACACGTTGAATTTTTTTCATAGAAATTCAATTCTTTTTCTTCTCGTTGTAGTTTATATTCTATTTGACTTTGAACTTTTTCAAATTCAGATGATTTTTTCTTAACAGAATCTTCATCTAATAATTTATTTCCAAGAGTTCCTAATTCAGATTGAAGTGCGGCCATCGTATCTGAAACAGTACTTCTATTTGACTTAAAATGTTCAATTTCTTTTTCTTTTTGAGATATAATAGAATCACTATCCTCTTTTAATCTTTTAATATAATCTTCTTGAATTTCAATCTTCTGTTTATACAACCCCTTTTCTATTTCCAAAGTTCCCATATCATTCTTCAGATCTAAATTTTTTGATTTCAAAATAGAATTCATCGAAGAAAAAATTTGAATATCTAAAAGGTCTTCTACTATTGCACGGCGGTCTGATTGTTTCAATTGCATGAATGGTTCAAAAGAAGAATTTCCCAAAAGAACTATTTGAGTAAATGACTTATAATTCAATTTAAGAATTACTTTTTCTAGATATTCTTGATAATCCCGAACATTAGCCGTTTGGTCAAACATTTTCCCATCTAAAATAATTTCAAACAGATTTGGTTTTGCACCCCTTCTAACCGTATAATTTTTCTTTCCGATAGAAAAATCTATCTCAACCAACAACTCTCTCTCATTAATCGTATTGACTAATTGAGGTTTATTGATACTACGAAAGGCCTTTCCAAACAACCCAAATGTCAATGCATCTAAAATTGTTGATTTTCCAGAACCATTTTCTCCAATTATTAAAGTTGTGGGTGATTTGTCAAAAAAGACAATTGTAGGTGTGTCTCCTGTAGAAAGAAAATTCTTCCAAGAGATTTTTTTAAATATAATCATTCCGTTTCATTAAGAAGTTGTGGTTTATTTCCATGTTCAAATCTATATTCCGCACTAGACATTGCATCTTTTAACATGATATTGATCATTTTATTAATAGTAACATCTCTCTTGTGTGCCTCTCTTGCAATTCTCATAAAATCTTTATCTTTTAATTCTAAATTAACTGCTTCCCAAGGCTCTTCTTCTTTTCCAATTTCAACTGATTTCATATTATCCCTGCGGCGCATTTCATCAATATCATAATTAGTCATTTTATATTCTCCTTTCTAAAAATATTAATATCTTGAATCTTTTGGAAGGCCTTGAATTTCTCTCATATTTGCTTCCTGTTCTTTTTGATTTTTCATGTCTATATCATGTTGAGTTTTAGATTTGAATATTGCATTAAAAGATACACTTCTACGTTCTGGATCTCCCACAGAACAACGATAAGGATAAACTGCATGATATTGATGTGATCCAAATATAAAAAAATCTCCAACTTTTGGAACTATATTGAAATTCGGAGTACAAAACTCTTGATCTCTTCCCGCTGCATTTGTAAAAAGAATAGATCCATCATCATCTGGTCTATGTTTTTTTATTGGCTCATCAAATTTTGGAACTTTTAAATACATAACAGAAGAAATTTGACATTGTGTATGTAAATGCATTGGATTGTATTCATTTGGAAATTGTGAGACAATCCACATTGATAACATTTGAGTTAACCAAGTTTCTGCACGAATAGATTCTTCTTGAACTGGGTTCATTTGACTTTTACATTGAATTACAAATTGTCTAATAGTATCCATAAAAAATGACATTATACCCGCTTCTTCTAATTTTTCATGTGGTATGAGTAATTCGGTTTCGATTTGTCCTGCAAGATTATGACCCCAACTTTTATGTTGTTTTTTATCATCAACAATCTCATCTGATATTTCTATCATTTTTCCAAGAACTGGATCTGGTAATTTGGTTGCCATAATAGGAGCAGACCAAGGTTGTAATAACTTAGCTTCCATATTATATTCAATATTCGTTCTTGAATCTACTTCTGTACGAGGATGAATTTCTTTATTGATTGCCTTTTTTGCGGCTCTTTCGGCTCGTCTTCGTTCTTGTCTAGTACTCATACTGTTTCCATTGTCAGTGCCTCATTATAAAGATCTTGCATTAATTTATTGAGAGTTTCTTTATTATCAAACTGTAATCCATCAACACAACTTCGTATCACGCTCATTGTATCTTCTACATCTTCCATATTCTCAATATCTTCTCCCAAATCTTCAATATCAAAAAGATTATCCACTACTGAAATATGACCTATACCAACATCAAACAATTTATCCATCAACGCTTCGAACAAATATGAATTGTTTTTATTACGAATAATAATTTTCACATAAGAATCTTTGTATTTTGATAAATCACCATAATCTGTTTTTTCATCATCATAATAAATTTTATGAAACATAGAATAGGGATTTTCTATAAACTCCGTTTCCATTGTTTCAGTATCATAAATGTGAAATCCTCTCTTATCATTATAATCTGCCCATGTGATTTCATATGGATTTCCCAAATAAGTAATATTTCCTGTCTCAGATTTATGATGAAAATGACCACTGTACACCTTTTGAAATGCTTTGAACATTGATGGTGAATGTCCTTCAATTGCAAACGAACCTTTATGTTGTTCAATCCCTTCAATTTGAAGATGACCAAATGCAACTGGAGCCCGTGTCTTTTCAATCAATTCTCTTGATTGCTCTTCGTTTTCATTGCATATCCAAGGAATAAAAACTGCTTGATTTTTCCCATCCAAAGAAATTTCAGTCGGTTCATCATATACTGTAATTTGAGACATCCCCCTTGTTAACTCTCTCATAGAATTAATTGATGTAGTATTCTTATAATAGATATCATGATTTCCCACAATGATATCCATACAACATCCCATATCTTCCAAAGGATCGAACAAAATATCCTTCATAGAATTCAGTGTTTTATAGTTGATAAATTTTCGTCTATCAACCACATCCCCAAGATGTATTACTTTTCTAATTCCCCTTTCCTTTAGAGTAGGAAAGAAGATATTTTCATAAAACTTCCGAAAAAAATCTGAAAAGATGAGACTGTCATTTCTTGCGCCGAAATGGGTATCGGTCAGTAAAGCTATCTTCATGCGTAAATTCCACCTTCCATATAAGAAACAAGTGGTGATAATTGTGCAACATCATCATCTTTATTCACTTCTCGTGTTTTTTTCTTCTTTCGTTTTTTCTCTTCAAATGTATTAATAAAATCATATATATTTGCACGTTTATCGGCTGTCATTGGAGATGTTCCCGATGAAATACTTGACGCTTCAGTTCCTTTCATTTCTCCCATATCAACATAATCTTCAATTGAATTATATTCGTCCATTGTTTTGTACTTAATATACAATTGTTTTTTCTCTTTTTCAATTCTTCGTAAAAAAGCATAATATATAATTTGAGTAAAATATGCAAAAGGATTAGTTGATTTTTCTGGATTAAAATTACTTGCATACATGACACAATTTTCTATTCCATCGCTTACCATCTCTTCTCTAAATGCATAATTAATAAAATTTGGTCTATGTGATAATCGTTCCGCTATTTTAAGAAAACATTCTCCTGCATAATCTGGTAATACAGGTAATTCAAGGTCATTATCTTTCGCCTTTAAATATTCTTCACGGTAATCTCCCATAACTACCAAAAATTTCTCATTATCAACATAATGTTGTTTCTTCCTAGCCATACATTCCTTTCTATATTTTTCATATTACCATTATATCAAATTATAACTATTTTGTCAAGTTTTTCAAACCCCTTGACAAATACATCAAAAAGTGTTATAATGAGTATGTGACGGTTTGAAGTGGGAATATACTATCCTTACATTGGTATTGTATAAATGTGATAAGGAAAGTGTTCACTTGTATAAATCTTTACTCTTTCTACAAAATGATTTAAAGTATAATTCTTTCTTCCATTATAAGTTAAATCATCTGAAATATCATAAAGGGTTGCAGTTGTTTTAGTTTCAGATTTTCTCAATCCCCTACCTATTGATTGAAGATTTCTAATACGACTTTTAGAAGGAGAGGCAAACACAATGTTATGAAGATTCCTAATATTGATGCCAGTACTGTATACACCATAACTCGCACAGATAACGGCGTTTGATTCTCCTTCAACAATTGATCTGACTTGTTCTCTTGATTCTGCATCTGTCCCTCCATAGACATAAAAGAGTTTTCTAATAGAAGCATCTAGAATGTCTTGTAACATTGAATGTAGAATATTGCCGTGTTTTTCCACCAATTGAAATAATATTAAAGTATTTCCAGCAAGTCCATTTACTAGATTACAAATATACTTATTCCGTTCTGGATAGCTCACTAAAAAGTCAAGTTCTTCTTGATAATTCATTTTTGATACTATTGCACTTGCTTCTTTTGAATATTTTAGCACAAGACATCGTATCATTATTTCTGATAATGTTTTTTTCTTTATAAGTTCTTTGGTACTCGTTACCCTCTTAGTTGGTCCAAATAACCCCTCTAATATTAATTTATGCACTTCAACTCCATCAAGTGTACCAGTTGTACCAATTCTATAAGGTGCATTTTCTAGATTTTTCATTATTTTAGTAAGAGATTGTGCTTTGTAAAGATGGGCTTCATCTCCAATTACTAACTTGAAATCCGAAAAGAATGGTTTTTTTAATTCATATAAAGACTGCCATGTTGAAATTATAATCGGTTTATCCGTTATTTTTTCTTGACCCCCAAAAATTTTATGGACAAATTTTTCAACTTCAAATCCTTTGTCTGCATAAGATTCAAAATCAGAATACATCTGACTAACTAATGAAAGGGTAGGAACAATGATTAATGATTTTTCGGGAAAATAATATCTTATCAAATAATAAATTATGAGAGATTTACCAGACGCTGTTGGTGAAAGAAGCACACATCGTTTATTGTCAATTGAGTGTCTAACTGCAAAATTTTGATAGTCTCTTAATTTATATTTACATGGAAATGATGTGAGAAATTCAAAATAATCATCGTTTGATATTTTTTCAATTGGGTCATTTGTTTGATCAATTAATTCATATTCACGGTCAGATGCAAATCGTTGTACTTCATTTTTCAATCCATAATATATTCTACCATTATCATTATTGAAAAGATAAACATATCCATCCCACTTCTTTCTGCGAAACATTGGCATGAATTGATAATTCTTTGGACGAAATCGAAAATACTGATTCAATTCCATCCTGACGCCAGGTTCGCAAGAGAGCCGCAGATATACTTCGTTCTCTTTTTCCATTAGGATTTGCACGACTACCCAAGTCCAACTTGAAATTTACTCCAATCAATTGCGTTTTTGATTTGCCAATTTCTATTCTTGATGTTATCTAACACTCCCGATAGATAATCAACTTTATCCTCTTGGTCATTTATCAATGCTTCAAATTCTTGCAATTCACTATCTGCTGCAACATAATATTTTTCTCTTTCAGATTTTGATAAACGAATATCATGTTCTGGTCGTTTTCCTTTTTGAGCAATTACGGCCTCCCATCTCTTTTGAAATAGAACTTTCCATTTTCTTTTAAATTCACGAAGCGTTCTCTTTTCCTTCGTGTACATTTCCATATATTTTGCGTGTAGATTTGGAATTTTTATTGATTCACCATCTAAATTCTGGTTATCAATGGGAGCATCCTCTTCCCATTCTTTCATAATGTTTTCAAGTTTCATAGTAATATTAATTATTTAATAAATTTTTAACCTCATAATTGGTATATCGAAAAGTAGCAGTTGCTTGAAAAAATTCCAAATCAGCTGCAGAACTATCAAATTCAATAGACGATACATTAATGGGAAATGCATCATAAAAATGAAATTCCATTTGTGGATTCATTGCACTTGTCAAAAGAGTAAGAACAATAGTTGATATAGTTCCACCCCTTGCAGTTGGATTTGTTCCTCCCGCCTTTAACTTACGATATTTCTCATGTCCTTCTGCAAGACCCAATGCAATAATTCTATCATATATTTCTATCCAATTTTTTAGATGTTCATCAACAATAAAACGAATAGATAACTCTTCAAAACTGACTCTTGAACCAGCGACAGGAACAGTTGCATGAGGATTGAAAATCTCAATCGCATCAACAGAAACGCCAGGAATACTTGCGCCTTGACAAAACCAAGTAAGACTTGGTGCATCTTCCATTGTCAGTCTGAAACTGATGTTGGAAAGATAGTTTAAGTTGTCTGGTATTTTATTTGTTGCGGCCATAGAATTTTACCTTTCTATACTATTTATTCAGTAAATTTTCAAACTCAGCATAACTCATGTGTTTCCCCACATGAAGAATTTTATTTTCTGGAAATTCTTCTTCAATTCGTTTATGTTGTTTGATCCATATTTCAGGATCGGATTCGGTATCTTTTAAATTTTCAAATTGGGTAGTAACTGCACTTAATGTACCAAGATAATGAGATGATCCCAAATAGATATTATCAGCAGTTCGATCTAGATAATAATCAAATCCAATACAATAGATAGTTTCGCCTGGATGATGAAGACACGCCAATCTTAATGCAGCCGTTCCAGAATTGTATGATGTAGAAAAATGATTTTCATTCCACCATTCTATATTTTCTGTTTTTTCTTCTGGATGTATCCAATATATGATAGTAGTTCCTCCATCACCAAACATAACAAACTCTTCTGTTCGTTCTTTTGTTTCAAGAAGTTTCATATTTGGTGGAATTGACATTTTTATCATATCATATTGTATTCCTGGCAAACGGTCAAACATTTTAAAATGACATTGATTTTTTACAGAATATCCACTTCTACAAATGTCCCATGTCATTGGACCATCACCACACACTAAATGTGTTGGAGAATAATCACGATATATGGCATTACATCCATAAGTGATTTCATTGTCTAATTGTTCTAATTTTATAACTGAACGAGATGAACCATTACCGATTACAACTATCATAATACCTCACAAGAAAATGACTACAAACAAAAAAAGGGAGTAGATTTCTCCACTCCCTTTTAGAAATCCTACAAGTATGTAGGTCAAGAATTACATAAGGTTCGAAAGACGAACTTTTCTGTAGTACTTGTTGGTGTGTGCTCCAGCACTTCCTGTTCCTGTCAACAGTGATGGAACTTGACCTGTGGCCGGATTTGCATTCTCTGCGAATGGATTTGCAATTATTCCATATCGTGTTTTGAAAGCAATCTTTGGTTGGAAACTATCACTATCAACCGCACGAACCATTTGAAGAGGAACGTATGGGCAATAGAAAATTCCAGCGTCCATAGGTGAAGAACCTTTGTAACCCACACAGTAGTATTCAGCTGCATTTGCATCAGCATATGGGTCAACATAAACTTTATAGCGTCCATTAAGAACACCAGCGAAAGTAGATGCTGCGGTATCTGTATTGAGATCAGTACTCATTGCAGGAGCATAATCTAACATTCCTGCCATCTGAAGCGCAGATGCAACATCGGATGAAGTCATGATGAGATTACCTTTTCCTCTACGAGTATCTTTACCAATCTGATTTGCATCTTTTTCAATCTGCATCATCAGACCTTTGAACTTTTCAACCATCCAACGTCCATTGGAATCAGTATCAAGGTCAAAAATACCAGCAGTAGTTGTTCCAACTTGGGCACCAACATCAGCTGCGATATAAATTCTACGAACAACTTCACGATTGATTTCTGCAAGAATTTCAGCAGACAGAATATTTGCAAGTTCTGCTTCTGCATCCAAACCATGAACTGCACGTAAATCTTGTGCAAGTTCCATTGAATAAGAACCTTGGAGGGCACGTGTACCTGCTGCAACCGAAACTTTCTCAATTGAGAATGACATTGAATTAGGTGTTAACGCTTCTCCTGCACCCATAGTATGAGCAACAGATGAAGTATATTCTGTTCCACCTTCACCAGCACCATCGGTCTGGATTAAAAGACCAGGCGTAGCGGCTTCATCTCCATCAGTACCTCCACCGTGACCATCTTCACCAGATTGTTGGTCCATTTCTGATGTCCATTCTTGCATTGTACCACCATCTGTACCAATCCTAGCTCTAAGAGCAAAGATCAATCCAGTTGGGCCGGACATTGGTTGTACACCACAAATATCGTATGCTACGAGTTGAGGCATTGCACGCCGAACCATTGAAATCAAAACAGGGTCAGCGAAATCCTGAGTTAATTGTGTTGAACCACCAGCAGCACCACCAGTAACAGGGGCCGGTGCATTAACGGCCATAATTGTACCCGGCGCGGCTTCCATCAACATACCACTTTGAGAACTATCTTGAGAATATTGTTGTTCGACATTTTCAAGACATAAAGCAGTCACCGCTCTTCGATGTGCATCCTTAATCTCAGGAAGATCTGGATGATCTAAGACTGGCGCCCACTTTTTGTTAATATTTTCTGAGAGTTGCATTTTTAAAACTCCTTTAATTGTTTAAAAAACTTTTGTTAAAATTTATTTACGAGCAATAGCTTTACTATATGCTTCCATGATGTTTGACATTTCAACAGGAGTTTCCTCCGAAGTATTTTCTGCCATCACATCTTCTTGTTCAACATTTTCATCTTGTTTAACGCCATTAGGGAAATAACTTTCCTTAATAGTTTTTATTTTATTCTCAAAACCATCTACATCTTCTTCGTATGTTACACCTTCTACGAGAGACTTCATCTTTTCTGTTTGTGTATCTGCAAGGTCTTCACAGACTTCATCCAAGATTTTGTTTTTGCGATATTCGTTAAGTTCGTCTTTTGTTTTAACGTTCTCTTCGATTTGAGAATTTAATTTTTCTTCAAGTTCTTCGACTTTATCGTAAAGGCCTTCAACAATATCAACCTTCTCATCTGGAACTTCAATATAATGGTCAGTAAAGAGATCTTTAAGTCCACCAATGAACTCTTCAGTAATTTCACTTCTCAGTGAACCTTCGAGTGCAAGTTCGTTTTCTTTCATCCACTCTTCAACTACGTAGTTGAGATATCCATCGACTTTATCAGTCAATTCGTCACGGAATGAAATTATCTCTTCTTGAAGATTAGATTGATATTCTTTTTCAAGGTCATCAATCTTTTCTGTCGCTACTTCCATAACCTTCTGATGAACTGCGGCTTCGAAAATTGTCGATGCTTTTGTTTTGAATTCTTCAGAAAGTTCTTCGCCCTGTACTAATGCATCAATGTCTTCTTTGACATTAATTTCAGGTATTGCAATTTTGATTTTCTTTTTCTTTTTACCGATAGCAACCTTGTCACCTTCTGGTGATGCATCAGTTGGGGATGCTCCTCCAATTTCTTCTGCTTCGGCAACACCCATAAGTTCTTTCCACTTAGCGGAAACTTCTTCTTTTTTCATGCCGTTGACTTTATCGAATAGAGTTTTGATCATCTGAGCTTTAGTAGAAGGAACTCTTAATTCCTCTTTTTTTACTTGCTCTTCTTCTTCCTCTTCTTCGTCATCATCATCGTCATCTTCGTCATCGTCTTCTTTGACTTTAGACTTCTCAGAAAGTTCTACTTCTGGTTGCTCTTCTTCTTGTTCTGGAGCTTCAACAAGTTCCTCCTGTTCAGATTCTTCCAGAACTTCTTCTTGATTATTATTTTCTTCAGTAGCCATTGAAACTCCTAAATCGTTATATTATTTCGTTACTGTTAATATTTATAAAATCATAGTTTTGACAATAAATTTTTGAACTCACTCAATTTTACTTCCTCAAGTCCCTTGGAAGAGGTTTTTCGGATATTATCCCGAGCCCTTTCAACATCTTGTGCTTTTAACAATCCATTATCCCAAATCCACTCTACACCTTCCATAATACCTTCAACAAAAGCATTGGGAGCAGAAGGATCTGCGACAATATCTGCAGCAGTTGCAAGATAAAAATCATTTTGAACTACTTGCGCTTTTTTATCGGGTTTTAATGTTCCCATTCCTCTGGAAGAAACACCCAACCTTGCACCTTCATCAATCAAACATTTTACAATTTTTCCATTCGGTGTATCTAAAACTTTTGCTCGTCCAACAAAATTCTTACCCTCTTTTCTCAAATCAGTAATCATGTGAGAAGCACGATCAAGATTTACAGTCGGCCCGTCTGGATGTCCCAATTCACCGAATGCACGTTTTGGTTCTACATATTCTTTAACATATCGATTTACTTCCTTTTCAAGAACAGGTAAAGGATAAACCCTTCCGTTTTTGTTCTTTTTTTCCGACTGCATGAAGATACCTTCAATAAAGTACTGTTTGGGTTTATCACCCTCTTCAATTAATTCATACTCTACTGATTCTTGTAATTCGCAAATTAGTTTCATGTCTCCATCCTACTTTATTACGTTTTCTAATGCAAAATCCATGATAGTCATGAATGATTTTGTGTCTTTATTCATATTGGTTTGCATTTTTTTCTGTTTAGAACTATTTAGTGAGTCGAAAGTTTTAAGTATACTTTTTGCAGATTCGGGGTCAATTGGAACTGTTGTGCCAGATTTGAATTTAATATCCATCTCTTTTTTCTTTTTTACAATAGTCCTTAATTGGTCTACCACATCTTCCTCAAGAGAATTTCTTGATATATTACTATTATCTTCTACTTTTCTCTCTTTAAGAGGAAACCCAATAGATTTCCGAAATTCTCTATATGATTTCATTAACCTGTCCACCCACTATCTTTAGAAAATTCTATCATAATAAATCCAGTTGCATGACCACCCACACATTCAATATCAGCTGAAGTTGCGGTAGTGTTTGTTGCATTACCAGCGATTGCCGGGCCATCATAATATCCCGACCCCACAAGTCTAATTGCAGATGTGTCAGAACTTGCACCTTTAAACTCAATTAATGCCATTCCACCATCATCTTCACTAACATCTCCACTTGTTAATGCCCATCTTATTCTGCGAATATTGAGTTTGGCACCATTTGCAAATCCATTTAAACCATCTGCATCTAAAGCAGTTCCATTACCATCATGGTTACTAAGATCCAATAAAATTACTAGTTTTCCAGACCCAGTTGATGCTTTGCCTGTATCTATTAGTGTTCTAGTTGCAAATGCCATCTTTATTCCTCCGTTGTTTCTACTTCTGGTTCTTCTATTGGTACTGGATCAGATTCTACTTTATCTGTAAATATTTTAGCAGAAACTTCTTGTTTTTTAGTCGCAAGAGAATCAACTACTTTATTTGAAATAAGATGTCCAAAAGCATCATTTATTTTTAATGGATTTCCTTGCATTGCATAATCTACAATATCTACTGTTTTGAAATTTCTTTGTGTTTCTTGTTCTGCCATTTATATCTCCAAAAATTATCTATTAATATTTATAAACTTTTGAGAATGAAGATTACATTTCATCTTCGTCCTCCCCACTGTCAATTTCACCTTCCGTTTTCTCTTTTTCCATTTGAGAATCCAATAATTCAATATCTTCATCAGATTGTCTAAGAATATTTTTTCTAAACCATTCTCTAGAATAATACTGTCCCACCCAATCTTCCATATTTCTTGCAAGGTCTATTCGTTGAGACATAGTTTCTTGTTGTTTGAATTCAGTATAATAATGGTCTGAAGTAAATGAATAATGAATTTTATCTTTGACCTTTGACCATTCTGCAGCAGTCATTATATTTTTCAAAATTAACTGTTTTTCTATTATTTCATCGAAAACGAGTGAAAATCTTTTTTGTAATTTTTGTATGAATTTACTGAAAAGAAGTTCGTCCCTTGTAATCTCACTTTCTCTCCCCAAAGAGAAACCAGAGTCGGCCTCCAAACGAGATACAGGAACGTGCATTGACTTATACAATTTTTTCTGAAAATATTCAACATCTTCTAGTTGACCTAGATTTTCTCCGCCGGGAAGTGTGGTAATTTCTGTACCTCTTCCACCTTCTCTACGAGGCAACCAGTAATCTTCCAACATTGATTGATGTCTGCGATCATCTTTGACTTCACCAGAATCCGAATCGTAAACCAATCGATTCTTATAACGAGTCATGATATCACGAATATATTGTTCGGCTTTGAGTTTTGGTAAGTTTCCTACATCAATATAAAAAATTCTTCGTTCTGGTGCTCGTGAAATTCTGTAAATAACAATTGCATCTTCCACCATTCGTAACTGATTCAGTGGTTTTATCGCTTTGTGGAGATAAGACATTACCATATTTTTTTGTGGATTCAATATCCCAGAAGTAGTATATGCAATACTATCACCAGAAATCATTATTCCAGAAGAAGACCGTTTATCCATTCCCGCTTCATTATAATGATAATGAGGAATTATTTCTATTTTTGTTTTTCTTGAATCGGCAGTTTTTTCCTGTTTCACATGTTTCATTTTTTTTATTTTAGTAGCATCCAAACTTCGGAGTTCTACTATTCCACGTTTAGGATCACTTTCATCTATCATGATATGATAATATAATTTTCCCTCAACATACCATCTACGAAAAATATCATGTCCATAATTATTAAAATTAAGAAGATCCAATATAGAAGAAAATTCTGTTCTAACTTTTTTCTTAATTCCTTCTGTTAATTCTGTTTGATCAAGAATTATTTGTACTGGAGGGTTTGTTTCATCAACCACTATAGCTTCATTTACAATATTATCAATTGCTATTTCACAATCTGAAGTTTGTGACATTTCACGATATTTAAGAATAAGGTCAACTTCATTCTTATATTGTCCTTCAATGTCAAGATAAGAACCATATGCACCCGCTCCAGATACCATCTGAGAACCATCATCATTCTCTGGAAGAGTGAATACAGGAACATTTGCGCCTGGTTTTTCTTGACTTTTTCTTTCAATTTTGAAACCGAATATTTCAAATGCCATGATTTAATCTCCTAAATTGTTGATTCCCAAAAATCATATGTCCAAGTACAAGTATATTCTTCAATATCTTGTGTGCCCCAATCTAAATTAATAGTAGATAATACAGTAGGAAATGCCCCTACAAATTTATATGTTTTTAATTTATCACCCTGTTTACCAAATTGTATAACTTTTAATGTCTGTTTATACTTTGAATTTTCACCTTCATTTATTCCAAATCCATTACTTCTAGTATTTAGTTTATGATTTGACACTAAATTCATCCATTCTTCTAGTGATTTTCTTATTCCAAAATCTTCATCATTAATTATGGTTGTATCCCATGTATCAAAAGTCCTATCCCCTGCAACTTTTATTGATTTCCCATGAAAAAATACTTCATGAGTGCCAATATTAGAGGCCGGAATTGTTGTCCCTTTGATAAGAAATTCTGCTTTGGTGGGTGGTGAGGTTACACCAGTGGGATATTGGAGTTCAACCTTGAACAAAGAGGGACGAGCCCCTCCTTGTTTAAGACCTGCTTTGAACTCCGTTACTGAAAATGCCATTCATTATAAATCCAATTATGTCCAAGAAATTTCAGAATTATTTTCTTCTTGTGAAGATCCATGTGTCCAATAATCATATGCCCAAGTTACAGTATATTCTTCCACAGCATCACTTGACCAATCAAGTGCAATTTCACTCAATTCAGTTGGCCACATATTATAAAATTTGTATGATGATTTATCTAAACCATCTACACCAACCTGAGTAATTGTTCCTTCGCCTGGTGTATCTGTCATTCCAAGTGCAGTAGAACGCATTCCATCTGCATCACCAGAAAGACGATACATCCAATCCATAATTTTATTACGAATTGAAAAATCTTCATCATTTAAAATTGTTGTAGTCCAATTGTCATAAGTACGAAAACCTGTCAGTTTATACGCTCTCCCTGCATAATTTATAGGAAGAGGAGCAATATTTGCAGCAGGAATCGCTCCCGCTTTGACAAGAATATTCTCTGTCGATGAGAGAGAATAACTCCCAGAAGAGTCAGTAATACCTATTTTGAATAATGCTGGTCTTGCACCTCCAATATTAGATGAACCGAAAAGATTGCTTTTAAATTCTGTTACTCCAAACGCCATTGTTTTCCCCTATGCGAAAGTATAATAGTTATATGTCCAAGTAACATCAAATTCTTCAATATCACTTGCTGTATCATAACTCAATGCAATTTCTGCGATTGCACTTGGCCAGCAATCAAAAAATTTAATTGTATGAAGTATTTCATCACCACCCTCTTTTCCATATTGATTGAGAGACACAGTTCCAGCGAAACCATTAGATGTAACATGGTCTGTATTCATTACATTATTTCCAGTATGATTTATTTCTTGCATCCATGTTTCTAATGCAGCTCGTTCATTTCCACCTTCAGTTTGAATGATTGTTGTAGATAAATCTCCAAAAACCATGTCGCCTGGAATTTTAACTGTTCTTCCAAAATACTGTCTTTCAATTGGAGTTACAGTCAAGGGTGGAAGAGCAGACACTCTACAAAAATATTTAATATTTTCCAATGATGTAGTTGATACTCCATCTGGAACAGAAGATACCGTCAAATCAAATAAACTTGGACGGGCGCCCCCCGAAGCGAGCGCACTTTGAAATGTTGATAGACTAAATGCCATTTGATTTCTCCGATTATTATCGTTTTAATTATTTATATCAAACAGCACCTACAACCTCAGAAAATTCAACACCAGAACGAACGGCGACAAAATTCAACTGTATGAAGTTGATAGCTCTTGATGGTTTAATAAAAATGTCTCCTCTAAATTGATTAGAATCAACAACTTGTGCTGTATTATTTGAAGAATCGCAAATAACACGGAAATCAGTGATTCCACCTCTTCCTTGAATATCACGCAAGAAAGGTTCAACCATTGAAACAAACTGAGAACGTGTAAATTCATCATTGAATTCAAACAACTGAAATCTTGCAGCATTCGCAATCGCTTTTTCAAGTAAGATGAATAATCGTCTTACATTAATACGGTCAAATGCAGATGGTTTTGTCAGTTGTGTTTTATCACCATAAAGAACAGTACCTTCGCCTGGGAACGCAACAACTGGATTTATTTGTGCGGCATAAAGTTTATCTCTTTCCGCTAATTTTGGATTAAATGGAAGTTTGACAACACCTTTAATTTGTCCTCTTGTGAAACCACCTGGCGAAAAGAAAGGATCTCTATCTGCATCTGTTCTTGCACAAAGACCAGCAATATCACCATTTAATGGAACAAAACGAAATTTATCGTTATGTTTATCATATTGATACTTCCAACCAGAATCCATAACCGCATAAGAAGAATTCATGTTTACAGTATCACGATAATCAACTACATTATCTGTAGCGACAGATGAATTTGTAACTGCTCCACCAATAACATCTGAACTTTGAGGAGAGAAAAAGGCGACACAGTCTTTGCGATATTCTGCGATATTTTGAACTACGTGTCTTACAACTGTTGAACTATGACTTCCTGTTGGAATCAAAGAAACATCCACATCTTCTGCTGATTTAAACATATCGTAACCACGAATAAAATCACCATTTGAAGGAGCGGCATTTCCGTCTGTTCCACCTTGAAAACTTGTTGAAAGTGCAGATGTAGGCATGATAAATGCATTTTGTGTACCACCACCTCCACCTGTAATAGTTTGAGCAAGTGCTGCAGCTGCAGTAATACCCCATCCATGAAAAGTACCAGCAGTACCACCACTAGGACTTGCAACTGTTACTCCACCTCCAGTATCAACTGTTTCGGTGGCGTCTGTACCACTTGAGATTGGAACATTAAAAATTGGATGGTCTAACCACCACACAAAATCTGAATTATTATTTAAATAATCAGCATAATAGATGTTTTCTCCGTCTGCGCTTTTTGCACCTTTTATTACCGAAAGATTCGCATGTGCTTCAAGAACCTCATCTAATTGACCCGACCAATTTCCATCTTCATCAACTATTGCAACATGAATTTCATCCGTTGCTAAACTTTTATCTTCAGCATATACTGATGTAGTAGGTGGTCCGTCTGAAAATGCACCTGCATATTCCCATTTTCTTTCATATGCTGCACCAGAATTTACACCAATAAATTTTTCTTTTACTGTAATATCAGTATCACTTCCAATAGCGGTAACTTTTCTTGTTTCTCCGCCCACTATAATTAAATCGTTTACACAAAATTGTGCAGAAAATACTGTACCTGTTCCTGTTACTGTTTTTGAATCAGCAGTAGTTGCAACTGTTCCTGCCATTTCAGCTTGAGGTTGTGAAAATGTTGAACGTGCTCTTTTTCCCCATGTGGTTGCAGATGAAATATTACCTATTGTACCACTTAAAGGAGTTCCTGTTGCACCATCATCAGCAGTTACTGCCGTGATTACAATTCCTGCGGAAGCACCATTGATATCAATGATATCTCCCACTCTGATTTCTTTTCCGAATGCGGTACTGGTTCCAGCGATAGCTCCACTTGAACTTGTCCATGCAACTGTTCCTGAACCACCAGTAACAGCTGTTGCACTTTGCATTGCAGGAGCATCAGCAGGACACCATGAAATTTTAAATGTATTACCTAAATCTCCTGCCCATTTTGCAGCAGTTGAAGCAACAAGACTTGTTGCATTTGTACCACCAAATGCAGGGTCATATGAATCGTAATAATCATCTGATGTTTTAATCTGAACATCTTCATATGTTGCTGTATTTGCACTTGCATTTTTAGGTGATGCAGCACTAGTAACTGTAGTATTCGCTGCACGAACTACATTTATTGCACCAGAATATGTTAAGAAATTAGCAACAGTAAAAAATTGTTCAAAATTATCATCGTTTGGTTTTTGAAAAACTTCTACCAAATTATCTTCGTCTGTTATCAGTGTAACTTCTTCGATTGGACCCCAACGAAATCTCCCAGCAAATCCGCCAGTTGATGTTCCAGCTGCGACTACTACATTAGTTAAGTCTATTTCTGAGGTGTTAACGCCGGGACTTACTAGAAAGGCCATTGTGTTCTCCGTAAAATATTGTGAGTTTTTATACGTTAATTAGATTACTCTACAGAATATTTATAAATATCAGTAATTGATGAATAATATTTAGTGTACGGTAAATATGAAGTTTCCTCAAAAAGCAATAAATCGTTTCAATATAAAAGTCAATAAATCAGATAATTGTCATAATTGGAATGCGGCCAGACAAAAACAAGGATATGGAATGTTTTCCTATGATGGAAAATCTATGCCTGCACATAGATTTGCATATCTTTTACACAATGGGAATATTGAAGAAAATATGGTTGTCCATCAAACTTGTGAAAATAATGGATGTGTAAATCCAAACCATCTCATTCTTCAAACTAAAAGTCAAAACAAAAAAAGTTATACTTCTGTACGTATTAGTCGTGAAATGATAGAAAAAGAAAGTGTAAAATTTCTTTATCGACTACGTAACATTAGACCAGAATTAGAAAAAGAAATAGATTCTCTTCTTGCATTATTAGTTACTGAAAAAATAAAAGATGAAGAAGATGATTTTGGGTTTAAATCAGAAATCAAAAAGACTGATTATCTCTAAAAATATTCAAATTGATTTTTATCACCGGCCGGAACCCAAGTATTTTTGTCGCCAGGTATAGAATATTCATCTGGGTCATTTCCATCTTCAATGAATCCAAATGGAACCAATTCCTCTTCTATTATTTTCATTTGTTCTGCAAACATTTTTTCACGAATATCTTGGTCAGTCATTTCTCTAAAATATCGTTGTTGTACCAACCAAGAAAATAACACACAAGTCATTACCAAATCATCATGAGCACCATCATCCGCTTCCCATGATGTATTTTTTCCAATAAATGTTGTCATCTCACTTATTGTATCAAAATCATCAATAAGTAAATTATCTCTTTCTATTAAATCTTTAAGAGTCGCACATCCAATTCGTTTGACTTGTTTTGTTGTACGAATTCCCATCGATACATTTTTCGCAAATCCCCCTCCAATTTGTTGGCCGTTTCTTCCATGCATTGTTACCATCATCATATTTTCGTATTCAAGGTCATGATAAAGTATGTCAGTAACTTGTTGTCCAATATCATTCACCTCTACCAAAACAAATGCTTCATTATATTTTTGTGCAGTTGTGTAAATAATATTTGGATATAACATTGGAGAGATATCATTTTTCCGATATTTTGCAACCTGTCTGTATGGTTGTTTAGTTACATCAAATACTGAAAATGCAGAATAGTCAAGACCCACCCCCCTTGCAACATCACATATCATAACATATGTGTGATTGGATATTGGTTCTTGATAAACATCCAAACCATCGTTTATATAAACTGGTTTCTTAAAAGGCATCGACATAAGTTTTTCTGTCGAAATAAGTGTATTAGAACTTCCTAAAAATGAACACTCAAATTCCTGCTGAAATTGTCGTTCAGAAGTATTCCGTATCGTTTTATCTTTCCACTCTTGATCTCTATCTGGAACCTGTGACCAATGGACTGAAATGGGAGAATAATCATTTTGTTTTTCTTCTGCATCCGTCCATAATTTGTAAAACATATTCATGCCGTTTGGAGTAGAAACGATGAATACTTTTGTAGTTTTACCAGATGAAATTGTAGGATATACTGAACTAAAAAATTCTTCTGAAATATTATGAGGAACAAATGCGAATTCGTCTAGGAAGATGATGTTGAATGAACCACCTCGAATTGCAGAACCAGAAGTTGAACTTGCAAGAATCTTTGAACCGTTTTCCAACTCAATATTCCCTTTATTCCAAATCAAAACTCCTTGTTGCAACCACTTGGGCATATGTTCGTATGCGAGTTGCAATCTTCCAAGAAGTTCCATTGCAGTAGATTTTTTGTTCGCAAGGACTGCAACCGAAACATTTTCGTTAAAAAGGATGTAATGAAGAAGATATGCAAGGATAGTAGTAGATTTACCAGATTGTCTGGCCATTTTACAGATTACAAATCGTTCATTATGAAACCTGTCAATCATGTCCTTCTGATAATCTCGTACATCAAAATCAATTAAACCTTCATCAACCGAAACAATTTTTATATGTTCAGTAACAAAATGAAGGGGGTCTTGTTGACAACGGATATATTCGCCTACCTGTTCCTCCGTCCAATCTTGTTGGATGTATGCGGCCTTTAAAAGAGGATTTCCTAAGTAAGTTCCGTGTTCTGTCATTTATTATTTTGGTAATGTCAAGTTTTTTAAAAAGTTTTTTATCCTGCCATTTCTATAACTTCAAATGTTTGGCCATTATATGCGGAATTACCAAAATTTACCGCATTTCCATTAGATGATCTATAGAATGGTGAAAGTATTCTTGTATTCGTGAACATATTTGCTGGTGAAATCATATAAGTTATTGTAGTGCCAATTAATTGCTGACTGGTCTGACCCATATGTATACCAGTATATCCAGTTACAGAATCACCAAAGAAAGTATCTGGTGCTTCTCCATCAGCATTATCGTGATATACTTTTATTTCCATATCAGCTGCAGCTACTGTAGCACCTGTTACTCCAATTTTGAGTATAAGTGTACTTAATGAATTTTGTGGTGTAATTGTTATTCTTAAATTAGAACTTATTTCAGCAAAGTTTGTTGATGTATAAGAAGAACCCGCTCCTAAGTTTTGTTTTATCTGATGAGATATAACTGCACCTATAGGGCCTCCAATTCGACCTGTTCTCCCTTTATTCTCTACACCACCTATTATTCCACTCATTATTTCCCCCTATGACCAATCTTGGTCTATGTAGCTTACATACCAATCGACATTACCAGCAGAATTATATGCTTCTAAATGATCAGTTCCTTGTAGCACAATCTTTTCATTCCAAACGAATGTTCCGTTAGCTGGTAACGATTGACTTTGCATAAGTTGAATGTCCTGACCACTACCATCGATAACCACTCGTAGGTTTATAGATTCAGCCGCATTGCCCTGATCATTTGCGACCACAGAAATAACTGTGTAAAGATGACTAGCAACTCCATTTATTAATACCGCCCACGCATCACTATTTGCATGAATATAATGTCTTTTTAAAACTTCTGATCCACCTCCACTTGGTATAGCCATTTATTTTCTCCTTAAAATCTTTATATACCAAGTACAAGTGCTTGGTGTGTAGAACTCTGCATGAAAGCCCCCTTTTGTTTTACTTTAGTATTTGTATTAGTTATAACCTCAGTTGCAACTCCACTTGCAAGATGACCCATCACATATATATCAATTTTATCTGAAGTATCTACACAAGTAAAAGTTATTGTATTATTTGTAGAATTTACTGTTATTTCTGATGAATCAAGAAGAACACCATTTCTAAAAACTTGAACTAAATCACCAGATGTATTGGAAATTGCATATGCGTTACTTCCTGCAACTGCCGTTGGAGTATGTTTTACTACAGCTGTTCTATCCGATGTGGCAGAAATATTTCCAATTACTTGAATTGTAATTTCATCAGAAGTACTTGCACAAGTAAATGTGACAGTATTATTTGATGTACTAAGTGTTACATCTCCATCATCTAAGAGAACACCATTTTTAAAAACATTAACAGTATCGTTTGTGTCATTCTGAATTGAATATGCATTACTTCCTGCAACTGCTGTTGGTCTATATGTTGTCATTCCAGAAACAGATATTGCATTTATAACATGAATTGCTATTAAATCTGAAGTATCTGTACAAGTAAAAGTAGCAGTATTATTTGTTGAATTAAGAGTTATATCCGCTGCACCTAAAAGAACTCCATTTCTATAAACCAACACACTTGATGCCGAATCATGTGGAATTGTGTAAGCATTACTTCCTGCAACAGCAGTTGGTGTATAAACTGTTACATTTGTTGCTTTGTCTGTGGAAGCTAAAGTAGAAATTTGGAAAATAGTAATTTCATCACTCGTATCTACACAAGAAAAAGTTATTGTATTTGCAGATGCATCA
>VTLG01000995.1_pt1 | contig 22116 bp, 25 predicted proteins | sample 4694571 | NCBI WGS metagenome assembly VTLG01 (sample SAMN12604809, study PRJNA352737) | marine metagenome | biome: ENVO:00000447; feature: ENVO:00000209|ENVO:00000569|ENVO:01000036; material: ENVO:00002151; isolation source: viral sequences binned using virsorter ... | reverse complement strand
ACATTGCAGCATCATGTGCTCTTTGTGCTCTATTTTCAGAAACATTCATTAAGAAGTTTGCTTCATCTCTGTACTGTTGCCACATTCTATTTTGTGCATCTACACTAATACCTAACAATGCTTGTGCGTTAGCTTGTTGTGAAGCATTTATTGTTACAGTATTTTGTTGATTTAATTGTCTTCTCCATATAGCATTAGACTGATTGATAGCTTGTTGTTGAGCATCAAAAGAACGATCACGAAGATCATTAATACTTGTTGTAAACTGTCGCATAGAATTAATTTCATCAACATTAAACTGTTCTTGTGCTGCTAATCTATTAACATTATTTTGTTCTACTGTTGTACCGAGTGTTTCATAAAATTGATTAACTTGGTTTTGAGATGTAGCATTAAAATTGTTTGCAGCATTTTGAGAAGCTGCTTCAGTAAATAATTTTTGTGTTTGTTGTTGAAAATCTAGTGTAGCTGTTTGTTGTTCATTTGTTAAATTCTGTGTATCTATAGCTAAGAAAGCTCTACTGTTACCTACTAATGCAGTCATACGTGCATCAAGATTAGCACGATCCATAGAAGCAAATACAGCAGCGTTAGCTAAAGCTGATTGCTGTTGATTATTTAAATTTTGTAATTGTATTGTAGAAAACTTATTTGCATCTGCTACAGCAATAGGCATAGCTGATTCTTGTAATGCTTGTATCATAGCAGCAGAAGCTATTGAAGAACCTCCTAAACCACGTTGTTGCATTATTGAAGATACAACTCTTACTGGTCCAGCAGCCCATGCAGGTAGTTCTTCACCTGTCTCAATACTCTTATAAAGTTCTCCTAATTGAAACTGAACTGTACCTCTATTATCTAACTCTTGTGTAGCAGCAGTAGCTAATGCTTCAGAACTTACTTGACCTTGTGCTTGTGCAACATCTACTAATGATTGTGTAGATAGTTGTCCTACGGCTGCTTGTGCTGTAGGTAATGTTGCTATTTGTTGTGCTGAAGTTTGTGCTGCTGTTTGAGGAGTAGGTGTTGTTACAGTTAAATCTGTAGTAGGAGCAAGTGTTGCTTGTGTATCAACAGTTCCAAGTTGTGTAGTAGGTGTAATTAGTTCTTGTTGTTGTACCTGTTGTTGAATAGGAGCAACTTGTGTTTCAGGACCAAGACTAAAACCTCCTTCTCCTACTGGACGTTCTCTAAGACCTGCTGTAGCTTCTTGTTGTCCTATGACATCTGCAAATCTTTGTTCCAATACGTTACCACCTTCTTGCATTGTCATAGGTGGTTTAATAAGTTTTAATCTTGCCATCATATATTCCTAATTTGATAATTTATTAAAATCAATTATACGTTCCCAACCGTACCCTGTAGTAACATCTTGTATGCTTCCTGTAATCTTATCTAAATATAACATATTCCATGTACCATCTTCTTTATGAATAATAGATAATACAGAACCATTATATGCTATTCCTTTAGAAACATTGTCTTCTTGAATCCAAGTATTACCTGTTACTGGAACACAAAAAGTATTTGGTCTACCTTTAGGTGTAAGAAGTAAAGACCATTTACCTTGTAAGTTTACAGTTATAACAATTAAAGAGCCTTCGTCTATTCCTTGTTCAGCTATTTTCTCTCCAAAAGAATTATCTAAACTTTCTAGTATAGCTGCTCTTTCATTACACATAACTTGACCTTGAACAAAGGTAGGGTAAGCAGCAACTACTACAACAACGATCCAAATAAATATTAAATATGTTGTAACTTTATTCATTTTTTAGTCTGCATCTGCAACTGTATTGCCAGCATTAATCCATGCTTGTACTTTTTGATATTCAACATTTCTAGCATCTAATGGAACTGAGTATTTTCTATCATTTGTATCTATCACAATGTAAGATGTATTTTTTGCTGAACCACCAGCTAATGTTGTCGCATCCCATTTTACTGATTTTACTTGCATCATAATTTTTCTCCTTACCAGATTTCTGCTAGATATTGCATATTACCACGAGAACCAGAAGAAATGTGGACATATCCAGCACCTCTTGTTCTGTCATCATCATAATCCCATTTCATTGTGCAATATTTAACTAATGTTACTGTCGCATCTTGTCTTGCTGATGACTGGATAGTAATGGTAGGATTACTGGAGTTTGAATTTGCTCCATCAGCAAAAGCATAAGTTCCTACTTCGGTAAATGTTGGTGTAGTTCTCATACCCATACCTAAAGGAATATTTCCAAATGCCGCACCAGTAGAGTTATCACCAGCAACAGTAACCATTTCTGCATTGTACTCAAAAATTTGATAAAACCTTTCGCAATTCATTTGTTGTACGTGTCGTTTTTCACGAACAAATGCTGTGGCTTCATCACCTTTTTCTAATTGCACATCTGTTATAAATAAAAAATGTCCAGCAGTTGTATCTGTAACATCACTCCAAATAAACACAACAATGTTCGCAGCACTACTTGTATCAACTGTTGCAGTAACTGAATATTTAGCAAAGCTAGTGGTTACACTTAAATTAGCTGGAGTATTTTCGTAAGTGTAATTACTTGCTAGTGTAGGATTAGTATCTTCTGTACCCCAAGCTGCAATCATATCATCAGTTAAATCATCTGCTGTTGATGACCAAGCAATAATAGCACACTTAACATTATCTAGTTTAGAGGCATCACTTACTTTTGCTTGAAATGATAAAGTTACTTCGTTGCCAATTAAGTCTTGGCAATCAAATGATTCTATCGCTTGTGCTACACCAAATTTTTTATTAGCAGTTTCAACATCTAGTTTCATAGAATGTAAACCTGCATTACTTGGTACAGTTGTATCTTGGCTAACGTCAATAACATCATTAGTATCAGAAAATATTTTCCATCTGTCAAGACAAAACTCAGTATCGTTGTTTGCTAAATCAGAAACACTGTTGGTACTGCCAGTCATATTTCCACGTTGATTTATAGCCATATCACCATTAATTATAGCATTGCCTGTAGATAATGTAGTTGCTGTTGCTGCAGCTGCTTCAGCAATAGTATTTGCACCAATTCTTGCCATTTTATGTTATCTCCATAACTGATACTGTTACATCAACAGCACCACTTCCTGTTACTGTTAAAGAATCTGTTGCTTCCATAACTAATTTTGAACCACTTAAAACTGCTAATGTATCATTGGCTGGTATTGCTGTAGCTGTTAATATCTCTACTGTTTGGTTGGATTCGTTATTTGCACCTGCTCTTGAACCTGTATCTGAAGTAAGAGTTACAGTTGTGGTAATAGCACTTCCTGTAGTGTTACCTATTGCACATCCTAACACTATTGCTGTGGTGCTACCTGCTACTGTATAAATTACATCAGCACTTGTTACGCCAGCCTTAGTAATTACTTTAAATGTATTTGCCATGTTGTATCTCCTATCCTAATGCAATGGCTAATGCTGTCGCTTCTAAAGCAGCATACGTTGAAATATCTGAAGCTGGTATTTGTTTTGTTGTTGTACCGTCAATTATAAGAATAGCATCTGCGTCATCTATGGTAATTGATGATGTTGATTTAGCAGAACCATCTAGTAAGTTTAATTCTGCTGCAGTTGAGCCTACAGTAGTTCCACCTATAGAAAGTGCGTCTGTTTCTAACGTACCATCAAAATCACCATCAACAGCATCTATATTACCTTTAAATATTGTCGCACTTACTGTACCTGTACTTGGATTATAAGCAAAATCACCATCTGATTCTAATCCAACATTTCCTGTTGCACTTGCATTTTCAATAAAAGTTATAAGATTTTCTTCGTTTGTGTTTTCATTATCTGCTACACTAACATGAGTTGCATTTACAGCAGTAGTTGCGTTAGTTACAGTAACTCCTGCTATAACTGTATTTAAAGCACTTCCATTAACTGTTATAGCATCTGCTTCTAATGTTCCATCTACATCTACATCACCAGATATATCTAATTCTGTTGCTATAATTTTATCATTAAATGTAGCTGCACCTGCTGCTGACATATCTAATGTTAAAGCTGTTATATCAGCAGCGTCATCTGTTCCTTTAAATATAATATCTGCATCACCTGCTTGAGCATCTATTGTAATGTTTCCAGAAGAAGTTGCAATAGTTACAGCTCCATCACCAGCAGCTATATCATCAGCTGCAACAGCACCACTAATAAAAGTATTTAACTGAGAAACTTCAACATACTTTGTAGTGCCTCCATCATCAACAAGAAGTTTATCACCAGAAGCAATAGTTATTCCTGTACCATCTGTAGCACCATCTATTTGAATAGCAGCAGCACTTACTTTATCGGCTGTACTAATAGTAGCTAGTTTTGAATCTGCTATTGCAGCACTTGAATTAATATCTGCATTAACAATAACATCACTTGCTATTCCAAATACACCTGCATTAGTAAGAGTAACATCTCCACTTGGTACAACAGGATTATAATTTGTTCCATCAGCTACCATTATAGCTGTATCTGTATTTGTTCCTAATGTAATATCATCTCCTGAAACTGTTAAATCACCAGAGATTGTTAAGTTACCAGCAGAACTTAGAGACATCTTTTCAGCAGCAGCTTCAGAAGCAGCCGTTCTAAAACTTAATTTTGTAGCATTGTTTGAAGAACTAAAGTCTCCTTCAGATACAGCAGCTATTCCAGCAGCAACAAGTATTGCATCAGTACCAGTTGTTTCATCAGGAGCTTGAAAGTCTATACGACCAATAACATCATTAACAGCTATATCTGTCTCACCTGTTTGAAGAGTTAAGACTACAGGTTTATCATCTCCAGTTGCTGTATGTTTTAAATTTAATCCTGTATCTGCAACATGAGTAACAGTTATTTCTTGGTCATCACCAAATTTAAGAACAGCACTATCTGAATCTAATAATACATCATCTGTAATTGTAAGATCATTAGCTACAGTTAAGTTACCTGCAACTGCCATAGTTGAGTTGGCAACAGTAGCATTTGGTGTTACAGTTAAATGAGTTACATAAGTACCAGCAGAGTTTATGTCATTACCTAATGTTAATGTTCCACCATCTGCAATGTTTAATTTCCATTCATCACCTGCATCATCACCCTCATCAGCCATCAAAGTAATAGCTAAACCTGCACCTTCAGTAGCTGCAATTTTTAAAGAGTCTGTTGTAGTTTCATCATAACTTATAGCGACATTTGAATCTGTACCAAATATTAATTGTTCATCATCAACAATCATTATATCATCAGAGAACTTAAATTGGTCTTCATCTTCCATCCATGTTAAAACACCATCAGATGTTTCTCCATCAAATGTTACTGCTATATCTGTTCCAGATGCACCATTACCTATAGTTATTGCTGTACCTAATAATTTAGTTACTGGTCCACCTTCAGCAGCTGTACCATCATGTGTATGACCTGTTGAAGCCGCAGCAAATGCTAATAACTGATTAAATTCATTATTAAAATCAGAAGCATTGATGACTTCGCCATCTACAATTTCTGAACTACTTTGTCTTGTATATGTATCACCCATTACATACGTCCTCCGGGAGTAAATTCTAATTGATATGAATGTAAAGTAAATGGATTATTAGAACTATTATGATTAACTCTAACTGCTACTAAAAATCCTGACCCCTCTACTGATTGTCTAAATACAGGATTACCACTTGAACCAAAAACAGCAGAGGCATAAGTAGAACCTGTTGACCCAAATTGTGCTATTCCACCGGGAGAAGAAAGGTCAAAAGCATCTGGTTGAGATACGTCTTGACTATCTGCATCATATCTTATTCTTAATTTTGCTTCAATAGTTCCTTCTACTTCATAATTTAACACAACACGTTGCATTAATTTTCTTAAACCTGCATCTCCAAGAGATAAGTCTGGAGACCTATAAACTGCTACAACATTATCACCATCAAAAGTATCTGTTGTACTTTCTTGTTGTCTGACATATCCATCAAAACCACCTTCTAATACAACTTCTTTACCACTAATAAATCCTGAAGACATAGCAGCAGGTTTAAGTCCTTTTATATCTGCAAATTCAAAACCTATTTGTCCAGTTTGAAAGTTTCTTTTTAAAGTTGCTAAAACACCCGGACTAGAAGCTACAGCACCAGCATTTGTAGGATAAAATAATCTATATTGACTTTTACTTCTAACAATAGCTGAAGTAATATTATCTGTATTTGCAACTACTTCTGTTATTCTTCTTTGAATTGGTTTAGAAACTGTTCCTAATTCTACATCACCAATTCTTTCAGTACCAGCAATAGTTCTTAAACCATCTAAGGATAAGAATAATAAATCACCACCTAGTTCTTGAACAGAGAAACCATCAGCACAACCTAATGTTTGTGTAACAGAGTCTACTCTAAAATCTGCTATACTTGTTCCTGTAATTTTAAATATTTTATCTTGTCCAAATACATATAAAATATCACGAAATACTTTTAATGCTACAACACTTGTTGGAACTCTAATAGAACCTGCACCATTAGCTGCTGAAAAATCTGTTTCTGCAAATGGAGCAGTAAAAACTACTTCTTGTGGATTACTAGACATACCAGCAAAAAACATATGGTTTTGAAATACTGCTACTGAAGCCGGGTCTGCTGGTGCTCCTGTTGTATTTATTAAAGTATAGGTACTTCCATCATAAGTTGCAGCTTGATTAACGTCATCTACCATAATAATTTTTTCAGTATTATTAAAATTAAATATATCAAACTTATATCTACCAGCAGATGTTCTTGTACCTATTGTAGCATAACTACTACTTGATGTTGCAAATGTTACTATGTTACCTGCTGCTGCAACAACACCATTATTAAATATTTGTAATCCTAATAATTTTTCACTACCATTAACTTGATTACTATTCCATTTAGCTGTACCACTTAGTCTACGATAACCCCCTTGTACGGAAGGTTCAAAGTTTTGTAATGTAATTGCTGCTCCCGGTGGTAAAGATAAATCATCTCTATCAAGTATTAAACCTCCGCCTAATGAAACTACTACTGGTTTTATTTCTGATGTATCAGGCATAACTATCCTTGTGGTCTATGAAATTCTTCAATAAAAACTGTAACTTCTAAATCGTTAGCAGCTCCTGCTTGTACTTTTAAGATATCTCCTTCTTCTAAAATAATATGTGCATTTTCTAATCTTAAATAACTATCAGCAGATATACTTGTTGTACTTAAAAGTGAATACGTAGCACTTGCAGAAGTATCGGTATATTTTAATGTAGCATCTACAGCCGCACTACCATCTACATTTGTAAGAAATACATCACGAATAATAGAAGTAAAATTTGTAGGTGTTGTATAAATAGTTGTTAAATCTGTATTTGCTAAAGCGACAGAAGCATTTTTAAGTCTACCTAACATTACACGGCTCTTAAGTATTCTTTTTTATTTACAAGTTCTACTCTCATACGTTTAATTGTATCATTATATTCTTGTAAAGATACTGCTGCTGTTGCTTTATCAGACCTTAATAACGCTACATAATATTTAGCTCTAGCAATAACTATATGTTCAAATCTAGAAGGAACGTCTGATGTATCTGTATCACTTGATAGTTCTGTTGGAAATTTATAATATTCATAAGCAACAGTATAGGTACTTTTATCTGGTACAGGAGATAAACCATATTTATCATCTTTTGTAGGATAAACAAAAACTGGTTCATCTAATCTATCAATACCTGTTTGTGTATCTTTTTGTTTAAAACCTTCTTGAAATTCATCATAAGATAAATATTTTAATTTTTTAGGTTGTAAATCTTCTGTTACAACTACATTAGTAATATCAACTTGTGTATCTACTAACTGACTAAATGTTACATAGGTTGATGTTCCTGTAGCACTAAATGTAAAACTAAAATATTTAATATCACCAATATCATTAATAGTAATAGTTTGACTTGCTATTTGAGACCCATCTGCTGATGTACCTATTTTTAAAGTTAAGTCTCCACCAGAAGGATATGTTGCTCCAAAAGCAATTCTATATTGTTTATTTTTAACTGTAGCTATTTCTTGATAAGCAATAGCATTACCATCTGAACCAGCTGTTAATCGCAATCTACCACTTAAAGATGCTGGAGGTTGTGGTCCTGTGCTGTTAAAAGCCGCTGCACCTGTTCCAGAAGAACCATCTGTCCATCCTGTAATATTGCTTGCAAATGTTCCATTACTAATTAAGTTTTGTGGTGATAACATAAAGCTATCAAAATCTACATTTTTATTATTAGATTGTAAAGAATACTCTGCAACACCTGCTTGAGTTTGTTCACTAAAATCAACATGAAGAAAGGGCCATTCAACTTCTGAATTTGATATATCATTAATAGCTCTATTAATACTATTTTTTGCAACAGTTTGTACACCTCTAGAACTAGAAAGAGCTGTTAAAGTTGTTTCATTAAGGTCTTGTAAAACTCTATTTGTATAGTTTAAAAATGTTAAAGAACCCATTTTTATTTTTCCTTTTTAACCATTTTAAAAACCCCATTTAGTTACTAAGTAATTTTGAACTAATGCAGTTTTTGTTAATAAGTTTTTAAATACTGGACTACTTGAATTTGTTTTTAATAGTTTAGTATTAATATTAGCAATTTCTTCTACAGCTTTTAAAATATAAGATTGTTCATATGTTACTTTAGATTCAAACCAACCTATAATATTTTGTCTACAACCTTTAGTAATAGGCATAACTTTATGTGGATATATTATAGGAAATATTACAACTTCTCCTTTACCAACTTTATATCCAATTTCTCCAGCTTCTGTTTGTAAAACAAAATCTCCACCTTCATAATCATCAGTTAAACTTATACTAAATCCGTAATTGTATAACATTTTACTATCAGATGATTGAAAAGAATCTACATGATAATCATAAAAATCATTTACATTATAGTTATTATAAATTCTATTCTTTATTTTTATAGGAGCATATATTTTTTTTAATGTTGTTTTACTTTTAAATAAATTTCCTATATACTCATCTACTTTATTATTAATTAATGTTTCTTTATTTTCTTTTATATTATAAATTTTACTTAGTTTTTGTGAATGTTTACCATCTACAAATTTTTTATTATTTAACTTACTAAGTATATCTTCTACTTCTTCATCATTAAATATTTTATATATCATTTATTTACCCCACAATTTTTTCAAGTATGTTTGAACTAATGTGGATTCAACAAAAGTATCTTTATCTTTATCTCTTAAATATAAATTAACATCATATAAATTTTTTAATATAAATGCTTGTTCATATGATACATTAGAAGATAACCAACCTAGTATATTTTCTCTTGTACCTTTTGTAACTGGTGTAACTCCATGTGGATATATAATTGGAAATACTACTGCTTCACCAGCTTTTAATTGTTTTGACACAGGTCCAACATCTGTGTGCATTAAAAAGTTACCACCTTCATACTCATCATTTAAGTTAATAGAAAAACCATAATCAAAAAAAACATTATTAGATTTTGGCATTGCTTTAAAAGCATCTATATGAACATTGTAGTAATCATTTTTTTGATACTTATTATAAAAATTTACTGATACTCTATTAGGACAGTAAACTGAATCTATGTACGCATGGTTATAAAAAATATCAATTAAATATTTTCTTATGTGGTCAGGTACAGAAGTCGTTTGTTGGTTTTGTTTTACATGATAAGATTTATTTAGTGGTTGTGTTTCTCCACCATCTTGAAAATGTAATCCTTTAATACCTTCTCTACAATACTTTACATCTTCTTCATCAAGAAGTTTAATAAAAAACATATGTATCTCCGTTAATTGAACTTAGCAAAAAGAGGAGGAGTTTTTAAGGAACTCCTCAAAACCTGTATAATACTAAGTACCAGTTGATACTGTAGCAGACTCTACTGGATTTCTAGAAATATCAGCTATTGCGATATGTGCTCTAAATCTCCATGCAGTAGTTTTGGATGAACCACCATCAATTACAAGTACATCAATAGTGTCAGCAGCAGTTACAAGAACAGGGTTACTGTCTTGAGCACCAGCCGCAGCCATTAAGAATGGAGTTGCATATCCAGCAGCTTGGTCTGAATCTGCACCATCAATGAACATATCAACATCACCACCAGTAATTCCCACATCAAAAGTGATTTGTTCATTACCAGAAGCTTCAAGGTTTTCAACACATCCGCCAATAATCATTGTATCAGCAGGTATATCAAATAGTTGAACGACATCTCCTTGTTCTAAGTCTGTGTTGTCAACAGCATCATAAACTGGTGATGTTACAACATAAACTTTATTTGCACTTGATGGATGTCCAGCTGTTCCTCCACCACTATGAGTTGCATTATATGTAGCCATTATATATTACTCCTCTTAAGTGTTAAGGTCAGGAACACCGGAGAGAACTCCAGTAAATCCTGTGCCAGAGCCACGAAGAACTTTACGTCCAAATACGTGAAGACCACGTACTATGTCGGCAAAGCTGTCTGGGTCACGAATAACTTCTGTTTTAGCAATATGTGATGCAGTAGCAACCGCACTCATATGTCCAAATAAGACGTTAGTTTCACCACTTGTTGCAGAAGGACCGAAGGTTGCTGTAGCATCAGTACCTGCACTACCCACTGCAATAGCGTTTGATTGATATAAAGTGAAACCGTGTACTTTACGAGCAGTTACTGCACCATTCATAAGAGCAGACATATTCTCACCAGTTACACTTGAATCCATCAATTTAGCGTCTGCTTGACGAAGTATTTCAAAAAACTGAGGTGGTGCTACACACCATCTTCCGTCTTCTGGAACATCATTCTCATCAAGTAAACGAGCTGCTGTACTAAGATAGTTTGCACACTCATTACCAGTATTGCATGATATAGCAGAACTAGCAGCACCTAAGTTACTTGTATCTGTAGATGCGTTTGAGTTAATGTTACTTAATACATTAAAGTCATATTGTTTCTTCAGAGCATATGCACCTGAAGAAGTAGCCAAACCTTCAAAGTTTACATGACTATGTCTTTCTTCAATGTCATCTACTTTAAAAGCAAAGTAATTGCCTTGGTCAACTGTTAAGCTGATTTCAGCATCTGTTAGGTCTTGAGTATTTACAACCGAACCACGAGTATAACTAGAAACCGTAATTGTTGGTTCTTTAATTATCTTCACAGTATCTCCAAAGTTCTCAATTTCCCCTGCATAGTCGGTGTTAGTAATTGCTTCTACAACCGAAGACCTGCGGAAATATTTAAGAACTTTTTGGCTGAAAATGCTCGGTGCGAAATTCCCGTTTGAGAGATTATCGTAACCAGCAGCACTTGCGTATGCCATTTTTTTCTCCTTAAAAGTTTATTTAATTCTGCCTTCTTTTGCTGCCTTATCTATTTCAGATTCTAATTTCTCAAACTGATGAGGCTTCAATTTGGCAATTTCCTCAGAAGTCCAAATCTTTGCATCACCTTCTGTAGAAACTGAAACCTTTTCGGTTTTTGTTACAGCTTCAGCAGCAGATTCTGCGATAGATTTTCTAGGTCTTCCTCGTTTTTTTTGACTAATATTATTATCAATCTTAAAGAGGTCTAATACTCTGGAAGCCCATTTTGCATCTGTTCTATTTTTCTTGATACCTTCTGCAATACTTGCAGGTTGTTCATCAAGCCAAGTTAGAAACTCTGGGGAATCCTTAATTTCTATGAAATCAGGATGTAAAGATAGTAATTCTTTCTCAGCAATTCTTACTTTAGATTCTTGCTCAGATTTTTTTAACTCTTCTAATCTTGTTTCAACTTCTCGCATACGTTCTGTACTTTGAAGTTTAGCAACAGTTTCAACAACATTATAAACATCAGGATATTCCTTTTTAAATTCTTCTAACTCTTCTGGAGACTTAGGAAGAACATCTGGTTGACTTGCTTTTTGCTCTGCTAGTTTTAACTTTGCTTCTGCAAGCTCCTGTTGTTGTGACCACTCATTGTTTTTACGGTCATGGTAACTTTTTAAATCACTATACCGTTTTTTCCAATCATGGTCTTGAGCTTCCTTTTGTTTCTGTAAAAATCCCTCTTGAGTATCTTCTTTTAAAGAGTCAAGAACTTCGAGATTCTCAGGTTCATCAGGAACATCTGGCTGTAATGCAGCCGTTCTATCTTTCCCTTGATATGGGGTATTCACTTGTACTTCTTCTTTAGTTTCGACATCAGTCATAATTACCTCCTATGGGGGCTAAAGCTATCTTTAGGTATCCCTACTTGGTGTGGTTATTCGGGGCTATAAATAGGTATCCGAATCTTACTCTTCTTCTCCTGTGAGAAAAACATTAGAAATAAAAATTGCCCTTCGACCAACTTGGTCAGCCCAACGGCTATCTAATACTTCTTTTGCTGCTTCCTCATAAGAACCATCTTCTAGGTATTGAAGAGTTTTCTTAAACTTTAATAAAGTTGTCGTACCAACATTGTACGATAAGTTAATTAAAGCTCGTTGTCTTGCATCATCTAATTGTCTCCACCAAGGAATAGCTCTATCTAGTTCATCTTCTAATTCATTAATATTATTTTTAGCAAGATAGTATGCTTCTTCCTCAGTAATACCATAATCATCTAGATTACGTCCTAAACCTATTGTAGTCTTACCAGCTGTACATTGATAAGCTTTAAGTTCTAAACCTTCAAAGTCTTTTAATTGTTCTAATAAAATATCGTAGTTCATAATTTCTTTGCTGTTAAAGGTTTACCTTTACGTATCTTATCTGTTAGAGAAGACCAGTCTTGACCTGCTTGTACTTTTAATAATTTAACAGGTTTAGGTTTTATAAGTATTGGTTTTGGTGTTAAAGATTTTAATTGCATTACTTTTTCTTTTTTGCCATGCCACCGTACATCATTTTCTTTTTAGTCATAGCTTTACCACCCATCATCATTTTTTTAGGTTTAACTGTACCACCTTTTTTCTTTAAATTTTTAACAGTACCTGTTGTTTTTAAATTACCACCTGATAAACTAATACCTAGCTTGTTTGCTTCTTTTTCAGCTGTAGCTTTATCTTGTGTTGAAATTATCTTTAAAAGTCTCATTAAATCTTTGTCAGCCATTTATTTTCTCCTAAAAAATTTAGTTGCAGCTCGTACACCAAATGAACTTGCTACGATTACACCTAAAGAGTATTGATACCATTCAGGCATTTGTTCTAATACTTCAAAACCATTTAATACTACTAGCTCCATGTTAGGAACGAAGGCTAGTATAAGTGGTATTGAAAATAAAATTACAAGCCATTCGTCTTTCCAGCTATTTCTTGCACCTCTAATAGCTTCTAAATCCCAGTCTATTTCTCCAGTAGCTTGCTTCTCCATGACAGTAGCTCTTGCTTTAGCTTCTGCTACTTTCATCTCTGTATTAGCTTTGGTTCTTTCTAATCTACCTTGTAGAAAAGTACCAGCTAAGTTTGCTATTGGACCTATTAAACCACCAATCATTTTTTCTTAGACACCATTGCATCTGCACCAAAGAACGCACCAATGATAGCAGCGAGAGAAATAAATAATACATCCATTGCTGGTATTTCTTTTGCTCTATCTGGAAATACAAATGATGCAATAACTGTAGCAACCATTGTAAACATAGAAATGTATGCAATACGTCTACGGTTTTGTTGCCATGCTAATTTATCTGGTACTTGTATATCGTCCACTATACCATTCCTTGTTGCATAGGAGCTTCCATAACAGGAGCTTGTTGTTGTTGTTGTGCTTGTTGTTCTGCACGTTGTTTTTCTTCAGCAGCTTTAGCTTCTTGTATAGCTCTACCTTTATTGTTCCATTTATTTAAAGTTTCTTCACCAATCATTTTAGCAATAATAGGTGGTATCATTACTTCACCATTAGAAGCTAATATAGGAACAGTTTCTCTATCTTCTTTTTTAAATTCTGCTGGTAGTTGTGGACCTAATCCTGTTTTTAAAATAAGAATAATAGCTTCATCCATTGCTTTATAGATATCTTTTAATCCTACTTCTTGTACTGCTTCTGCATTAATAATAAAACTATCTTCAGGAACATCCATTGGTACATCATCAGCATTATCACCCATTGGAGCAGCATTAGGATTATTAATTAATCCTGCCATCTCCATTCCTTCTCCTGCTGGAGCTTCAGCAACTTCTCCCCCTTCTTGCATCTTTTGTATTTTACCACCTTCTTCAAAAGCAAAGCTTCCACTTCCGGGGTCAAATGAATCTGAAGGGTCTGTTCCATCTACTGTAGGAATATCAGGTGTAAAATCATCTACTGACCCTTGTCCTATTTGTCTAGCTAGTTGTTGTTGCTGTTGTTGTTCTTGTTGTCTTTGTTGGTCTGCAATTTGTTGTGTCTGAGGTCCAGTAAATTGTTCTGCTGCTAATAAAGCTTCTTGTTCTTGAGTTTGTTGTTGTGCTGGTGTAGGACCACTTCTAGCAGAAACATTTTCTAGTCCTGATTCTAAACTTAAAACATCTCTAGCTTCTAGTAAATTTGCTTTAGCAATATCTTTTGCACCTTGACCAGTCACTAATGATTTAAAAGCATCAATAAGACTAAATGGACTTCGTGTTTCTTTTCGTAATTCAGATATTTTTACTGCTAATTGAACATCTTTACTTCTATTAAGTAATTCTTGTTCTATTTGTCTATTAGCTAAAGAACCTGCTCCTCTTTTTGCTAAAGTTAATATACCAAAACCTTTACTGTTTTTTAATCCTCTAGCTGATAAACTTGCTGCAACTAATTGTTCATCTGTCATTTCTAAAAAATTAGGTGCTTCTTGATTATCATTAACTTCCTCTAAATTAATATCTGGTTTAAATGTTTTACTATCAGTATCTCTACCTAAAGTAGAATTTTTACTTGCATTTTTTAATAAGTTAATAAATTGAGTAGGACCAAATACTTGTTCTGGTTTATAAATTATTTGCATATTACTAGCATTAGGGTTAGTAGTTTCTGGTGTAAAATATATTTCACCATCTCTACCAGTTCTTTGTTGTAGATATGTTTCAAAAGGTTGTTGACTCTGACTAGAACTTAAAGCAGGAGCTACAGTAGATTGAACAGTTTCTGGTTGTTTTTGTGGTTGACCAAAAATTCTTCTTAAATTTGAATATCTTGGGTCAGCACCTAAACCTAATCTTCTTAATTCATCTGCTGTTGCCATCATTTTTCCTATCTTCTACTCTTGCTTTTAAAGTTTCTTTAAGATTGCTCATTGTTCCCAGTAAAGTTACTTTCCCCTGCAACTGGCGTATTACCAATTCCGATTGTTCCACCGCCAACGCCTGATGCGTCCATTGGATTTGCTCCTGAAGGTACTCCTGTATTACCTCCCATATCTGGGGATTGTTGACTATTTGGATTAGTTTCCGTTCCAGCTGCTCGTTCATTTAAACCTCTCAATATGTCTGCAAAAATTGCTGCTTCATTAGGGTCATTAACTAATTGGTCTGGGTCAATATCTTGCGATAAGGCTAACTCTTTTATAAGATTAGGTATCTTAATAAAAGGAGCTAACATAGGATTAGCTATAGTTTGAAGAAGAGTTGTTAATCGTTGAGTGCGTACTTCTTTTTGCATTACTGAAGCAACGCCTTTTGGTTTAATCTCTAAATCCCCAATAATCTCAGCATTATCATCATTAAATTGCATATTCCATTGGAAGAAAGATTCTCCTAATGGTTTTAACAAAAAATCATCAATGTTTTTTATCACAGTTTTTATTGAAAGTCCAGCCGAACCTAATAACATAGATAGTCCAGCAGCTGTTCTACCTGTACCACTTACTCCTGTTTGTCCATGAACAATAGAAGGGATACCTGTTTCTTCATCTGCAAGTTGCCTTGCTGTTTGATACATTTGTAAATTTTCTGGTGCAGTATTAGGAAACTTTAAACCATTAACTGCTGTTCCTGATACACCAGATTGTCTTCTAAATATTTTACCGGGGTATACGTCCATGTTTTGACCCGGTACTAATTGTGTTTCATCAATATCAAACACCATGTTACCAGCTAACGATAAGTTATCTATAGCCATTCTCATATGACCATTCATTAATCGTTGAGCATCATCCATGTTTTCCCCTACACCTACACCAAAGAACTGATAAGGATTTAATTCATAAGGAAAAGCATGATAAGGTAATCTTGCAGGTATAAATGGATTTAATACACAACGAATAACTTTGTTATTTAAAATCCATGCATTAATTTGTACAGAATCTAAGTTATCTATATCATCTGGAAGGTCTAAACCTATTTCTCTTGCTAAATATGTATCTAATGTTCCCCAATACTCTAGTATTTCATAACGACTTTCTGTATATAACGGGTCATTATCTTCTGCATAGATAGCACTTTCAAAATATTTTTCATCATAATAAGGTTTTTCTCTTAATGCTGCATCAATCGCTTCAGGAATAAAGAAAGGTCTTTTAGCAAGTTCTCTTACTTGTTCTCTATTATATCTGTGACGTTGAATAACATACTCAGCATCAGCAATACTTGTAGCAGCAGGGTCTGGATAAAAGTTCCAACAAGATACTGCTTCAATACGTGGTACTGTTTTTTCATACGGCTGATATACTTTTTCATCTTCTTCTACAGACCAATTATGTACAGTTTTATTAAAGTTAAATGGACCTTTAATAATTCCTGTACCTAATAATGATGACTCAAAAATAGAATGACGTAATACGTTAATTGCATTAGAGTCTATTAATTGGTCATGAATAGTTTTCTCCATATTTTTTGCTGTAATTGCAGCAGGAGAAATCTGTGGACCATTCGGTGCAATACTTGGACCGGGTGTAAGATTATCTGAAGCTCCCATACTCTCTTCTAGTCCACCTAAAAAATTATCAAGTTCAGCAAGTGGAACATCTTTTAACTGGTCCATTAATGCTGTTTCTTCAGGTGAACTTAAATGAGCAAACTCAGCAATACCTTCTGGGATTGGCGTATGAGATACTGTTATTGGAAATTTATTATTAGCAAAAAGTATATCAGAGATTTGTCCAAACGCTGCTAATACTTTTACTTTTGTTATTCTTACAAAAACTTTAGATTTTTCTGAACTACGATAAGGAGTATCATCTGTACCTTTATAGTTCTTATATGCTTTTAACCAGCGTCTTTCATCTGTAAATCTACCAGTTTCTGATTCAATAAACTTTGATTTAATATATCCAACAAGACCCGGAATATCTTCTGGGTCTACTTCAGTAGCTTCTGGATTATTGTCTTCAGCCATAAAAAGTTAAACTATTTACCAGCTTCGTTATAAAGACTATAGTCATCAGCTAAAGCAAAGATTGCTTTTTCTTGATTCTGAACAGAACCCGGACCAGATGGTGCATTAGTTGTAGATTCAAAACCAGTAGCAGGACTAATTAATTCTGCTTCTAAAGCTTCTCTGTAAAGTTGACCTTCAGGCATAGGATTCATTTCTCCTTGTTTAGATTGTTCTGTCATATATTTATTATCGTAAGCTTTTCCTAATGGCATGATAATTTCTCCTTATTTAATTTTTTTAGGTTTACGCATTGTAGAGGCATAGACTTTACCTCCTGTCATTTTTTTCTTAGGTTTTAATACTCTTGCTACATCTTCTCCAAGAGTTGTTACTTGTCTTCCTTTTGTATCTCTTCTTGATTTAATTTTTTTTGTTCGTTTTGTCAAGGGTGTATCTAGAATTGTTTGATTAGCTGCTTCCATAAAAGCATCTATTTGTCCGGGTTTATATTTTTTTCCTTTAAATGTAATATTACTACCTTCTAATAAACGAGTAGCTAATTCATCTCTATCTATTTCTTGACGAGACCTACGAAGTCCAAATAATTTTTGACCAAGAAAATCTTCTGCAATAGGTTCCATTGTAGGTTGTGGTATTTCTCTAGGGTCAAAAGTTATATCCATAGGAGATTCTCTAAAAGGTGGTCCACCAATACCGGGCGGTCCTAAAGGAAAATCATCTTCTGGTGGAGCTGCTCTAGGTCGATTTCTATTAATATCACCTGCTATTGTTAAACCGGGAATTATAGCTTTTGGCACGTTCATAATCCGACCACTTGTAGGTCTAGCAAAAGGACTTGTTGCTCCTCTTCCTCCACCACCTGTACTTCTTACAGGATTTCTACCAGTAACTCTTCTTGCTATTTCTCTTCCACTCTGCGTTGCTAGATTTCTTAATGCTTGTGGTATAGGAAGTTTATTTGGTATAGGCTCTATTTGTCCGGGTTTATATTTTTTTCCTTTAAATGTATATGGCGGCAGACGTTCTAATCTGTCTAGTAACTTCCTATCTCTTTGAACTTTCATTTTATTAAAGCCACGAGCAATAGCATCTAACGTAGGTTCAACTTTTTGTAATAACGTACCTTTATTTTCTATGGATTTTATAGCAGGTTTTCTTGTAGATTGTAGTATATTTCCACCTTCACTACGAATTTTACTTAGCTGTTTTCGAGTTGTAATTTTTGTAACTTGATTTCCAATAACTCCCCATAGATATTTTCCTCTACCTGCAATAGTTGCAAGAGACATTCCTACACCTATAAGACCTAAACCACCTTCAGGTTGAACTTTAACAATAGAACCTTTTCTTCCAGGTTTATAAGAAGTATCTAAACCTCCTAAATCTATACTAGATTTATCTCGTTGTCCTTTATAAATGCTAGACATTAAACTCTCCTAATATCCAAATACAGCATCATCCATGTGATGTGTTTGTTGTTGTTTCATTTGTATGTTGTATAGATTTGCATTTGTTTGTCTACTCATCATCATATACCTTAACGCATCATAAGCATGGTCTTCTGCTTTGGTATTAATATCTTCGCTGTTCGTTTTACTAATAGGTAATGTTGGTAATGTTCTTACTAAATTTGTACAGGTACTAAAAACACGTAATCGTGGATTACCGTAATTATCCATCTGTAATCGTCTATGCACTTCTATTTTTCCATTAACACGGTCAGAATTAGATGGAACCCATCTTACTCCTTTCCGTATCATACTTTCAGCAACACTCATGCCGTGACCAGTTTTATTCCAACAAGATTTATCAAGAATACCAATATACATTGTAGGGTCATCTGCTTCTAGTTGTAAAATTAAATCTGCTAGTTGTTCGCCTGTATGACCTGATTCGTATAATTCTCTATAAATCCATATGTTATTATCCCAGTCTATTGCACCCCATAACACACATGAGGGAGCTGAATATCCATAATCACAGGCTCGTAAGCGAATCCAGTTGTAGGGAATATCAACTGGGTCTGTAACATGAACTAATCTGTTGAACTCTTTAAAAGCCGCACCTTCCGCAACATCCCAATCACCAGAGAGTAACCTCTTACGCTCCACCTCTGGCAAAGAGAGAAGCATTGCTTCATACTCGCCATCACTAGAAAGATAGGGGTTATCAGTAAGCCTCGCAGGAATGAACTTCCTTTGGAATAAAGGCTGGTTAGCTTTTTGATGATTTTTACCATACGTTAGTACCTTATTACTTTCTATATCTGTAGCCCAGAATGATTGATTAGGTGGTGATGGGTCTACAAACATTTTTTTAACCCACCAACCTCCAGAACCACCGGGGTTAGCTGATGCTCTCATATATGTTTGTAACTCTGGGTCTGTTGTTCTTAATCGAGACCTTAGATAATTCCAAACATACGGTGTTGGATAATGTCCTAGTTCATCAATCCCTATCCATGAAAAGGATTGACCTTGATATCTGTAAACATCATCATCTTTATCTACATAACTAAACATGGCTGTAGCTCCTGACGGAAACTCCCATGTTTTTACAGATTCTTTAAATCGTGCTTTAGGAAAAGCTTTGGGATAAATCTGTTTACTTTTATCTATTAATTCTGTTAATTCTGCTAAAGTTCTTCTTAGTAGTAATGCTCTAAAATTTTTATTATCTGCGTACCGTAATAAATCCATTAACATAGCGTAGGACTTACCACCTCCAGCTGCCCCACCATAAAGCACTTCTTTTTCTGGTGATGCTAAAAAATCTGTCTGCGGTCCTGTATTCGGTTGGAAAGCAATTTCAGCCCCATCTTGAATTGCTTCTTGAACAGCTGGAGAAAGCTGACTAATAATATCGTGGTCTAGAACACCTCCTTTGTCTAAGGCTGTTAACGCTTTTTTAGCATTTTTATTCTTTTGTACTTTATTCTTAGCTTTTGTTCTTAACTTTTCAACTGTCTTTGTTGTTGCTTGTATCTTTCTTTTTATTTTTCTTTTAGCTTGTTCATTTCGAGATACGTTATAGTTACCCTTTTCTCCGGGTTTTAATTTTGGTCTTGCCATTATTTTAATTTTGTTTTATTTGTTGTAGGGTCATAAAGAAAATTATCTGGAGATTTATTAGTTTGTTTTGCTGCTCTATCTAATGCTCTTTCTTCTGCTGTCATATTATCTCTTAACAATCCTTCTTCCGTTAACATATCTGTATTAGGATATACATGACCTCTTTTTTCTAATATCTTTAAAGCTAACTCTCTATCTCCGACTTGCTCTGTTAATCTTTCAATTAATTGTCCTGCACCTGTAAAGTCATCTGTGTTCATGTAGGTATATTAACCATTGGTTTTTTACTAGGTAATAAAACTACTCCATGTATTACTTTTGATTCGCTAGATACTTCATGACGTTTACTCACACCTGTTCTATCTAGGATATCATTTGCCGCTTTCAATCGTGTATCCATTTGAGAGGAAGGAAGAGTTCCATCTGCATCCAATCCTTCTATTAATCTACTAGCAGCTTTAACAGAAGAAGAGGCGAGGTGATATTTTGTTTGTTCTATAATTTCATCCTTGACGGATTTCATCAATCTACTACGAGAAGAAGGATGATATCCTGCTACGTCCATTGCTTCTACTACGTTACCACCATTCCCTAGTAAACTCTCTAAAAAAGTATTCTGTTTCTCGGTAAGGTCTTTTTTTACTAAGGGTTTCATATAATTTCCAATATAATATCATTTGCCAGACATAGGTCTTCTGGCTGTCCTTGGTTGAGGATACACTTTGCCGCCACCCATGTATCCGTATTGTTTTTTAGCAGAGCCACCTTTTTTCATAAAACCCATTTTATTTCTAACTTCAGGAGATAGCATAGTCAAACCTTTTCCTGCATCTCCCTTTGGAATAGGGTCGAGTTGTTGTTTACCACCTTCTTTTTCTTTAGTTCTATTTTCAGGTTTAGGTTTAGGAATAGGTTTTTTTCCAGTATATGTTACTGTACCTAAATCAGTTATATTTCCAGAAGTAGGTTTATCAAATTTTATAAGAATCCTAGCTTCTTTAGCTTTTTTTAATCCTTCTGTTCTTAAAATTTTACCAATAGTAGCTTTATCTTTTTTACTAAGAGATTCATCATCATTAACTAATGTTAAAAGTTTTTCTTCTTCTACACTTGTATCCGCCATAATTTAACCTATAAAAAGAAGAAGGTGGGAAAGGAAGTATAGAAACTTCAGAACCTAGGAAACGTCTTACAGTTGCATTTTTATATTTTTCCCACCTATCTATGAAAAATATAATAGGAATAACACCTATATAATTAACCTATTATATATAGAGCGATAAAAAAGTCAACAGAAAACTATAGAATAACAATAAAAAATACTACCTAGCCAGATTTAATCCCCTATAGGTATACTATAAGGTATCCTATAAGGTATACCTATAAGGTTATTTATAGATTATAACTATAATAATTAACCTATAGGTTATTTAAAGTACCTATAGGATTACCTTAAATACCTTTAGGAATCCTTTAAGGTTTAAAATTAGAAAAAATTGAGCGGATGTGCATATAATACATATAGGGGGGGTGCCATGCCCCTTGCGTACCCCCCTAACAGAAATAAATATATAGTTAATAGGTCAGCAAGCCTTACCTATTAGGATATCAAATAGAATAGGTTTAATAATAAAACTTATTTAATGGATTGGTTTAATTCTCAAATTGGTTAATTAACCATAATGAGATTGCATATGGTTTAAAAAAGAAACTTTATTGAGCCTATGTATATGAGATAAGTTTA
>VTLG01014097.1_pt1 | contig 22120 bp, 16 predicted proteins | sample 4694571 | NCBI WGS metagenome assembly VTLG01 (sample SAMN12604809, study PRJNA352737) | marine metagenome | biome: ENVO:00000447; feature: ENVO:00000209|ENVO:00000569|ENVO:01000036; material: ENVO:00002151; isolation source: viral sequences binned using virsorter ... | reverse complement strand
GATCACAATTGATGATCTCTTAATCAGTTCTGCGTTCTTGTATGAGCTCGATGAGACTCTGGCGCACTATGACTTGAGAGGAGAAGTCTCAAGAAAAATCGGTTACGCTCTTGCTGAAAAGTATGACCGTCTAATCTTCCGTGCAATTGCTAAAGGCGCACGGCAAGCTAGCCCCGTTTCAGCTACTAACTATGTAGAGCCAGGTGGAACACAGATTCGTGTGGGTAATAACGCACAGGCTTCTGATTCTATCAACCCTGACTCTCTGGTAAATGCGTTCTATGATGCAGCTGCAGCCCTCGATGAAAAGGGTGTCAGCCAAGACGGACGTGTTGCTGTACTAAACCCACGTCAGTACTATGGCCTTATTAAAGGACTAGACGGATCTGGTATTGGTGCATACCTAGTTAACCGTGACTCTCAAGGTGATGCATTGCAATCAGGCAAAGGCATCTATGAGATAGCCGGTATCAAGATCTACAAGTCTATGAACGTTCCTTTCTTCGGAGAGTACGGTACTAAACTTGGTGGAACTGCTGGTGCTGAAGTACCTGGAATTACCTCACCTGGTAATCTTGGTTCATTCACACAAATGTCACTTGAAGATGCTCAAAGCTCTGTTACTGGTATCAACAATGATTATGGTAACCAAGGTGACTTCACTAAGTCTTGCGGACTTATCTTCCAGAAGGAAGCCGCAGGTGTTGTTGAAGCAATTGGGCCTCAAGTACAAGTAACAAGTAATGATGTCTCCGTGATTTATCAGGGTGATGTTATCCTTGGACGCTTGGCAATGGGTGCTGATTATCTAAACCCAGCTTCTTGCGTAGAACTCTATGCAGGTGCTGCTACAGGTAACGCTGCATTCACTTAAACTTAAGGGGACCTTCGGGTCCCTTTTTTTTATTAACATAAATTAATTATGGCTTACCCTACAACTAACGCTGGTAAAGAACTAGCCGCAATAAATCAACTACTGGCGTCGGTTGGTCAAGCGCCTGTAACAACCAAAGACACTTCAAACCCGGACGTTTCGATTGCTGAGGAAACATTTCTTTATGTAAATAGAGAAGTACAGGCAGAGGGATGGATGTTTAATACTGATAAGTATGTAGAGAAAGCACCTGATGATAATAAGTGGATACTTATTCCCCAGGGTGTAACAGGAACAGATGTCCTGACAATGGATCTACATGCTGAATATGATGATACGAAAGAAGCTATAATTAGAACGGATGTTACTGATAATTTACCTAAATTATACGATAAAATAAACCACACCTTTGAATGGGATGATGTAGTCAGAGTAGATATAACTTATTTATATCCTTGGTCTGATGTACCTGTACCTGTTCAAGACTTTATTGTAGCCAGGGCTGCATCTATTCTATCTATGAGGATAGTAGGTGACCCTACTCAATACCAAATGCTTCAACAAAGAGAAGCTTATGCTAGATCTATAGCATTAGAATACGAGTGCAATCAAGGTGATTACACTATCTTCGGTCACCCCAGGGGAGAGAAGTATTACAATAGTTACAAACCTTATCAAGCCCTGAACCGCTAATGGCAAGTGTTACTCAATTAGTTCCAAATTATCTGGGAGGTGTCTCCAATCAACCAGATGATAAAAAAATACCAGGTCAGGTACAAGATTGTATCAATGCTTACCCTGATCCTACATTCGGTCTTACTAAAAGACCAGGTTTTAAATTCTTATCAGATCTAAAAGATGGAGTACCCTCAGCTGGAACTGCATTTGATAACACAGATCTAGATACTGCTAAGTGGTTTTATATAAACCGAGATTCTGATGAAAGATATATAGGTTGTATAGTTGGTAATGCTACACCAGCTAATGCAGCTATACATGTATGGAATGCTATACCAGATAGCGGTGGTGTATATCAAAAATGTACAGTCAATTACGAGGCTAATGGGTTAGATGCTAACTCATTACCTAATAATTCTGGTGGTTATGAACCACGTAATTATTTAAGTGCTTTAACTGCTAATGATTATGATGTGCTAACTATACAAGATACATACTATATTACTAATAAATTAAAAACTGTAGAGAAGCATGCAGACCCTAGTTTTAACGAACGTCACAGAGGAACTGTTAAACTTACTGGGGTAGAAGCATCTACCTATGAGATTAAATTTAAAATTGATGGTGGTGCTACAACAACTGGTACATATACAGCAGCTTCAACTGCTACAACTGATGAGATCTTAACTGATTTAGCAGGTGATTTCTCTGGTGTAGCTAATCTAACAGTTACAAAAATTGGCGTTACATTAGAATTTGAATATAATGCTAAATTTACATTAGAAGTTAAAGGTGGTATAAAAGGAGATTTTCTATATTCATATCAAGATGACGTTGCATCTTTAACTGATTTACCAAACATAACAAAGAATGGTAGAATAGTTAAAGTACTTAATACAGGTGCTATAGAAGATGATTACTATGTTAAATTTGAAGGTACTGGTGGTATAGATGGAGCAGGTCTATGGATAGAAACAGTATCACCTTATAGGTCTACAGGTATTAAAGAGACGACAATGGTACATGAATTAGTATGTACTAATAAAAATACCTTTAATTTTCAACCTATACTATGGGTTAAACGAAAAGCAGGTGATGATGTTACTAACGAACATCCATCATTTATTACTAAAAAAATTCAGCAAGCATTCTTCTATAACAATAGACTAGGATTCTTAACAGAAGACAATGTGTCTATGAGTCAATCTGCTGACTTTACTAATCTATATGCTACGTCAGCTCGTACCTTAGTAGACAGTGATCCTATTGATTTAAACGTATCTAGTACTAGACCTGCTAAACTACATGGTATTATACCTACAGCTCAGGGTTTAATTCTATTCAGTCAGAACCAACAGTTTATTCTGTTTGCTGCTGATGGGAACTTATCACCTAAGACAGCTTTGATCAGAGCGTTATCTAACTATAGAATGGATAACAACATAGATCCAGTTGAGGTTGGTACAGGTATTAACTTTGTAACTAAAGCATATGACTCTGGTGGATTTACCAGGGTGTTTAGTATGGTACCTAGGGGTAACCAAGAAAGCCCTGATATTATAGATATAGGTAGGACTGTATCTGAGTATATACCATCTACAGTAGATAGCTTAATCTCTAGTCCACAGAATAGTTTTATTGCTTTATATGGTAGAACTATTAAAGATGTATATTTCTATCGTACTTACCGTGAAGGTGATAGAGAATTAATTAGAGCTTGGTTCAACTGGAAACTGCCAGGAACTGTACAGTTTATATCAGCTGAGTCTGATACTATGTATATGGTTGTTAAGAATGGTACAGGAGCTAATGCACGCTATAGTTTACTTAGTGCTGCTTTAACTCTCACTCCAGAAGAAACAGTACTTGTTGATAGTAATGGTAGAAAGATAAACCCTTACATGGATTTCTATGCGAAAACCTCTTCTGTGTCGTACGATTCTACTAATAACCTTTCTAAGTGTTATCTACCATTTAGTGATAACACAGAATTGGAGCCCGTACTTGTTATCGCTGGTGAAGCTTCATTCTCAGGTATAACTGAATCAGGTTTCACTATTACACCAGAACGTGGTTCTGATGGAACAGGTGCATTCTATTCTGTAAAAGGTAAGGACTTAACTGATCAAGCCTCAAACGTATATGTAGGTTTTAAATATAACTATGATGTTAAATTACCTAGAACTTATTACCAACGTCAAGGACAGCAAACAAGTATAGCAGATTACACAGCTAATCTAACTATATCTAGAATGAAGTTCTCTGTTGGACTTGCTAGTGTTGTTAATTTTAAATTAAGATCACAAGGCTTTGAAGGTAATCTTTCTGTATTAACAGCTGCTGCTGGGAGTACTTTAAATGTTACTGCTAATGGTACAAGTGGACCTACTAACACAACTACGGTTGTTAGGATACCAACTACTACTAATAATAGTGGTAGCGGTATGACAGTAGACGCTACTCTTTCATCAGGTGTAGTGACAGCTTTAGTTGTAAATAAAGAAGGTACTGGTTATGCAGTTAATGATGTCATAACAATTGATAAAAGTATACTTGGAACAGCTGCTGATGTAACAGCTACGGTTACTGCATTAGGTACTACGGAGTTTCCATATATAGGTTACACTGATGTTAATGATGTAGCTGTTAAAATAAATGGAGTAGCTACAACAGCATTCACTGTAGCTGATAATAAAGTAACTCTAACAGATCCTCCAGGTAAGGATGTTGAAGTTAGAATTTACTTAGCAAACTGGGAAGATATAGCAGGTGTGAAAGAAGCTGATTATTACTTAGCTGATGACGTACCACTAGATGAGTTCTCAGTATTTACTGTACCAATACATCAACGTACAGACAACTTTTATCTTAGAGTCTTTAGTGACTCACCATTCCCTGTGTCTTTGACATCAATGATGTGGGAAGGAAATTACTCACCACGTTATTATAGGAGGACTTAAATATGGCAGCTACTTGGGCCGCAATAGGCATATCTGCGGTTGGTACTATACTTGGTTATAACGCAGGCAAAGAGCAAGACAAACGTTTTGCTGAGATGGCTGAGCAGCAGTATCAAATGGATAAGCTGAATTATGAGTTTGCTTGGCAAGAAGCTCAAGACGCTTATACCTATAAACTAGAAGATATTGATATTGCTGAATGGAACTTAGAACAAGAGAGAACATATAGAAATGCGAAAGCAGTAAATGAATGGATAGATAAAGATAAACAGCGGATGTTTGATTATAATAATCAAGTAGATGCTTATAATGCAAGTGTTGGTGCATATGAAACACAATTAAATTTTAATACAATTGCAGATGAGTTAGCTACGCATTCATCGAGGTTAGGCTATCAAGATATGTTAACCAAAATGGGTTATCAACTTGATGATTTAACAATAAGTAGAGATAAAGTTGAAAGAAAAATAGGAATTCAACTTGCTAATCTACATCAAAAACGTGAGTCAACCATAAAAACCACTAGAATTAGTAAAGATATATTAAGACAAAACTTAGTTTCTAAGAAAAAGGAGTTAGCTCTTAAGCTTGAGCAACAACAATTAGCAGGCTTAGAAGCAGAAGGTAAAGCTAAATCAGTAGGGCGCACTGGTAGATCAGCTCGTAAAAATCAGATAGCTTTACTTGCTAAAAGTAATAGATTAGAAGCAGCAATACAGCATTCAATGAATAGCTCAAGGGAGCGCACCAAATTAGATATGCAAGCTTTGAATGCAAAATTGGAATCTTTAGGTAAGCAATTAGATATAGAAAATGTAGAAATACTAAATGATCTATATAATACGCAACTTGATCAAGAATTTGCTACCAGACAATTGAACGACCAACTGCGTAGCGAGAATGCTGCTTATAATGCTCGCGAACAGAAGCAGAAACTAGATAAATATGGAGCAGACATAAGTGCAAAAGGAATGCTTGCAGCAGGTCCTATACTTGCACCTGAACTATCTAAACCATTGCAATTACCTGAACCTAAAATACAAAAACCTCGGGCACCACGTAAAGGCCCAGTACCACGTAAGTATGCTTCTGCAACAGGCCACGGCATGGCTGCACTTGGATCTGGTATGGCTTCATTAGGTGTAGCAGTAGCAGGTTTAGCTGACGGATAAAACTTTTTTAATAAAACATCATGGCAGTTATTTTTAATGGTGCATCTACGGGTGCATCTTTAGATGAATTCACAATCTCTGTACCAAATCCAGCTGATGAAATAAGGAACCAAGGTTTAACACAGCTTCAAAATTGGAAAGCGGAGTCTGAATATGAAAGAAGGCGTTCTAATGAAATATTAGAGGCTTTGAGAGAGAATCAAAGAATAGAAAGTCAGTATAGAAAGAAAGCTTATGATTCTAATTTAGCAGATAATAAACGTGTAGCTGACAACATCCTTCATAATATGGAGGTTGAAAAGAAAAATATAAAAACAAGGTCTGAAAATAAAATAAGAAAGCAACAAGCACTTTTTGATATCATAGGCGCCACTGTAAAGACAGGTATAGCTGCTGACGCATTAGCCGATAAACGAGCTAAAAAAGCAGCTCAACCTTTGTTAGATACTCTAAGTATTTCAGGAGCATCTCACCTTCTATCAGAGGGAGGCCAACAAGGTTTAGAACGTTTATCTTTAAAAAATGATCAAGATACTGGAGACCTAAAATATGAGCTAGGTCTAAAAACAGGGTGGACAGAAGATGAAATTGATGCTGTAGTAGGTATGAGCAATAGGCAGCGTAAGCATTTATTAGAAGGTGCTGCTGCTCTAGAAGCTAAAAATATGCCTATTATTATTGGTAAAGAAAGGGTTAATAATAATATAACATTAAAAGATGGAACTCAAACTTCTTTAGCTGCTTTAGAATATGCTGCTGAACACTCTAATGATGAATTAACAAGGAATCAATTAGAACAAGGTTATATACAATTTGAGCAAAATCTTAGAGCACGTTATGATAAGTCAATTTTTGAAGGGACCTTATTCAATAAGCATTTAAAACCTGCTTATAAAGATTATAAAGCAAAAGGTACTGTCAAACGTCAAACCTTACATAATAAAAAAGCAGAAGGTAAAGCGCTTGAGAGAGATACAATTTCTAGAATTATCCAGCCTTTTAATTTTCACTATAAAGAAGGTGAAGGTTTTCAAAATATGGAAAAATCCTGGACATTGACTCTTAAAGATTGGAATGCAATTAAACCGAAAGGAAGACCACAAGGTGAACACTTAGATCATTTTGTCCGTCAAGTTATTTTAGGAGCTAAACTTGGTCTTATTAGTGAAGATAAAAGAGATGCTTTACTTATATCAAAACATAGACCTAAAGATTGGCCAGCAGATAAAAAAGGAGGTGTTGTTTTTAGAGACTATTGGGGACAACATGCAGCACGTATTGTTAATGAAACCAAAGGCACTTATTTAAACCAAGCTGTAGCTAAAGAGGCAGAACTTCAAAAACAAAAGAAAAAGAATACGGTTGCAGCGGCAGCTTGGTTAGCTGAGGTTGAGACACGTCCACCAGAACAAAGAACTAAAGAATTCCTTTATAACGAACTTGCTAGAGCTAGAGCTAACAACGAACCTATAGCGCTTTTACGAGCAAAGGCTAGCTTAATTAAAGAAGATTATAGTCAATTTGAATTTAATGAAAAGACGCTTACAGAAGTAGTAGCAAGGAGAAAAGGGAATGGCACTTTTACTAGAGAATGGATTAATGCTCAAGAAGTAAGTGAAGTACAAAAACAAAAATGGAGAGAAGATCTAAAAGCAATGGGAGGTTCTGCTCCTACGGCTAAATCTCACCCAAGTTTACATAATGACCTTAAGTCTGAATTGGATGGAATAACAGGCAGTCTAGAAAGTAAATCAAAGTACTGGGGTCAGTTTGGTCCTGATGCTCATTATACTATTACTAACGCTAGAGGTACAGCAAGGGCTGATTTTTTAAGGCGTAGACAGGCTAATTTAAACCATAAAGATATAAAAGATTTACCTTATGAAGATAGATGGAGAGAAGCTTCTGCAATGGCTGCTGCAACATTCGACAAAGAATGGGAAGATGGTCTTGCTGGTAAAGGTAAATATGCTTTCTCTAAAAGATTAACAGAAGGTAAAAAAACTATGCCGTTCTTTAGTAGACAGAGCGCTGATAGGTTTGATTCCCGTTCAAAGTTAAGAGAAGTTAGAAGAGAGTTACCTAATAATAGTTCTTATCTTTCTTTACCTGATACTGAAATAATAAGAGATAAAAGGTTAGAAGATCTTATACTTAATGGAGGTACTAATCCTCGTATACTTTGGGAAATTAAGGAAGAGAATAAAAACCTATTTAAGGATGAGCGTCAGATTTTAGAGCAACTTGTTGAAGGTTATAACCAACGACAAAAACTTAATAATACAGGTAAGCCAGAATTGAAACTACCGGAGATTACATCAGAAGCTAAAAAGATGAATGAAGTAGCATCCCTATTACCTAGTTTCTACACAGGTCCGCCTGATGAAAGGTCTTATGATATGTATGAAGTATTAACAGCTAATGGTGGTAATTGGCAGTTTAATAGATCATCATACGCGGAGGTAAGAGCATGAGCGATAAACTAGGTTTCCCTGAATATGAACAACCAGATACACAAGCTCCTGTTGAAAAAGACACTACAACATTAAATCAATCTCCTGAAACAGAAGAACCGATTACCCCTGTTCGTAATGCTACAGAAGAAATTGGTACTGCATGGACTAATAAAATACCAGTCATTGGTCAAATTAAATATGCTGGAAATATAGCAGCACAGGGTACAGGTGATACTATCTTTGATGCTCTAGGAGCAGTTGGTAATAGATTTGATGTACCTTGGTTAAAACGTGCTGATGAATGGTGGGATGCTAATAACCCTAAATCTAAAGATCCCTTCCATACTTTAGTACGTGATGTATCTGCTGTTGTTGTACCATCTATTGTAGCAAATAGAGTTGTAGTAGGTGGTTTAGCAAGTGCTACAAAAGCTAGAAATATTAACACTGCAACTAGAACTTTAAGTAGTATTTTAGCGCAAGCTGGTATTGAAACTAGTATAGCTGGTATTACTTCTCAATCCTATGAACAGGATAATGCTGCTGGTGCATTGAACCAAATGTTTGGTTGGAATATACCTTGGGGTACTAACCCTGGTATGGGTCCAGAACAAAGACGACATCTTCATATGTATGAAGCTGGTGCTATGAGTGCCGCAGTAGATTTAACTGGTGCTGCGTTTGCATTTGGTAAAGCACTTAAAAAAGTTAATATGGATCAAAAAGCCATATCTCTTATGGAGATGGATGCTAAACGTTTAAGAGCAATCTTAGATGATGAGTCTGTAGATCAAGTAACTAAAGTAGTAGAAGGACGTAACGGTGCACGAGAATTAGCTAAAAAAGGTGAAGCTACTGACCGTTTAAATAAACAAATAAAGTATACAGATAAAACTGAATACGATCCATTTATTAATGAACCTGCGAGGCCCGAGCAAAGGGCTATAAGCCCCGATGAATTCGATGTTGATGCCGTGGGAGCTAAAGGTGATTTATACGCCATACAGAACAACCTAGGCACCATTGACGGGATAATGAGACCATCGGCTACTAAGGAAGTAATAGATAGCCTTGCTGATAGTCAAACTATAACCGATCGTGCTAAACGTTTAGGAGGTTTCTTTGATCGTGAGTTATCTGCTAATGCAGATGTTATACTTGAAGGTAAACAGATACCAGCAAAAGAGTTGAATACAGCTGTTGATAACTTAGTTGATAATCTATTTAATCCTGAAATATCGTTTAAACAATTTCAAGATATAATTAATAGAGGTAAGACCACAGTAATGAATGGTCATAAAATACTGAAAGAAGATAAATGGATAGAAGCATCTCAAGCTTGGACCAAAGCCCATCGAGAATTATTTGATCCTAATAACTTAAGAGCGTCAGCAATGATGTCTCAGCAAGCAGCTGATGTTATAAGTACTACTGCTAGATCTTTAAATTTATTAGATGATATAGGAACGAGCAGCAGACAGTGGGAAATAATGTCTAAAAAAATGAAGTTACTTGTAAGTGAAGTAACTACTAGTAAAGATATTATTAAACGTGGTGTTGAGTTAAGAGAACTTGTTAAACAAGGTGACTTTAGAAGAGTTGCAGAATGGTTAAATGCACAAGCTGATACTTTTGAATCTGGATTTATTAATGGTAGAAATAAAGCTTTCCAAGTAATTGATGAGATAGAAAGGATAGCTAAAGAACATCCGAATTACATGAGACCACTTGCAGAAGCTTATGACGCTACTAATGGTGATATCAATACTCTTCATAAACTTCATAAATTTGCTGAAGCTAATATAGGTTTACTTAAGAAAGGTATATTTGATAGACATCCTGAAATGCCAAGCTTCTTTATCAGAGGGTTACAGGCTATTAGATATAATAGCATACTTAATGGTTTAGCTCCTGTTCGTGCGTTAGCTGGTAACTCTATTTTAGCTACTGTTAAACCTATCTCTGTATTAACAGGTGCTTTTGTCTCAGGTGATGTAGCTACGTTTAAACGTGGTCTTTATACTTATGGTGGCTTTATTGAGAACTTTAAGCGTGGATTTAAAATGCTTGGTTCTGATTGGCGCTTAGCTAATTCTAACCCTGAGATAGCTGTTAAACGAGGTCGTCATGATTTCAAAGCAGCTGACATGGAAAGATTCCAAAGTATGGAAACTATGGCTGATGCTTGGAGACAAGAAGGGAAAGATGGTAAAGTTGCAATGTGGAATGCAGCTAAAATGCTAACACATTGGAATAACTGGAAGGGTAATAGATGGGGTATTAATAGTCTTTATGCAATTGATGGTTTCTTTAAATCATTAATGGCTAGTGGTAGTGCTAGAGCTAAAGCTTATGATACACTGCTATCATCTACTAATGGAGCATTTAGTAAGAAATCATTTAAAGATTTACAACAGCATCTTTATAATCAATCCTTTGATAGCCAAGGTTTACTAAGAGATAAAGCTGCAGATTTTGCTCATAAAGAGTTAGCATTAAATTTAGATTATAATTATGTTAGTCATTTTGAAGGATTCTTAAATCATGTACCAGCAGCAAAAGCTTTATTCATGTTCCCTAGAACTGGTGTTAATGGCTTAGAGCTTACATGGTCCTTTAATCCAGTTAGTAATATAGGACCTGCTATAACTAGAGCTAGACGCACATTAGCTGCAACTACACCAGGTGAAATAGCAGAAGTATTAGCAGAGCACGGCTTAGATAATACTCCTGAAGCCTTCAGAGCTTTACAATCTGAATATATAGGCCGTCAAGTAATGGGTGGAGCAGTAGTATTTGGTGCAGGTATATGGGCACTAGAAGGTAATCTAACAGGTAATGGTCCTCAAGACCCTGCTGAACGTAGTAGAATGCTTAGTATGGGATGGAAGCCTAGATCTATGAAAAACCCTATCAGTGGTAACTGGGTTAGTTATGATGGTATAGAACCTTTCAGTCAGATACTTGGTATGGTTGGTGACTTTACTTATTATGCTAATAGAGTAGATCAATCAGTAGCTGAAGATTGGTTCGGTAAATTAGTTGCTGGTATCACTATGAATACCACTAATCAAACTTTAACTGCAGGATTTGAACCTCTTGTATCATTATTCTCTGGTGATGAAGCAGCTTGGAATAGATATTTTGCTCAAACAGCAGATACAATGTTACCTCAACGTGGTATAAGAAGTATTCTCAATAATATAATATCACCACAACTGAGAGATGTGAAGAATGATTTTGGAAATTATTTAATGAACTATAATAAGTTTATGTTCCCAGATCAGCCTGCACTTCCTAATATGATTGATGTTTATACAGGAAGACCTATCAAATTCCATGAAGGAATTACAGCTGCAGCTAACGCTTTAACACCATTTTTCAAACAGAATGGTGGTATGGAACCTTGGAGACAGTGGTTATTAGCTACAGGTTGGGATGGACTATCTAAGAAACATATTGATGAAGTATCCGGTGGGCCATTAGAACCTCATGCACGTCAATGGATTAATAATTGGATAGGTAAACATGGAGGTTTAAAAGGTAAGGTTATAGAAATAATGGAGACTACTGATGATCAATGGGCGTCTCAAATATCTGCTTATAAGAAAGGTTTAGGTTTAGGCGGTAAACAAGAAGATACACCAATTAAAGAGACTTTATTACATAGAGCATTAAGTGACGTACATTCAGAAGTATTTGAATATGCTTTATATGCTTATAGAAATTGGTTAGAAGAGAATGGTAAGCCACATTCTACCGAGAAAAATTTAAGACAGTTAGTTAAAAATCAATTAAGAAGTGGTGATACAGAAGCCGCGTTTGAAACTAGAGATCAATTACTTCAATACAAAAAATAACCCGCTATGGCAACAACTGAAAATACTTATACGGGTAACAACTCCACCACTGATTACTCTTTTACATTCCCATATTTAAAGACAGCTGATGTAAAGGCATCTCTTGCAGGTACTGATACATCAGCATTTACTCTAGCTAACGCTACAACAGTTAGATTCAACACTGCTCCTGGTAGTGATGTTGCAATTAGAATATATAGAGTTACTTCAGCAGACGATTTAGCCGCTACCTTCTATGCAGGTTCGGCTATTAAGTCTACTGATTTAAACGATAACTTTACACAAAACTTATATGTAACGCAGGAAGCATCTAAGGATGTAGCAACTGCGAATACCACCGCCAATACAGCAAAAACTACAGCGGATACAGCAAGTTCAAATGCTACAACAGCAGTATCAACAGCAAACACAGCTTCGACTAATGCTTCGAATGCTGTATCTACCGCGAACACGGCTTCTACGAATGCCACAAATGCTGTTAGTACAGCTAATACAGCTTCAACTAATGCTTCTAACGCTGTCTCAACAGCAAACTCAGCAAGCTCAACAGCTAGCACAGCAAGTACAAATGCCACCACAGCGCTAAATAACTCACGTGAATCTGATGGTTCAGGTGGTTATAATAGTGCTATAGATATTGCAAATACAGCAAAAACTACAGCTAATTCAGCAACTACCACTGCTAATAGTGCTAGTTCAACAGCAACTTCCGCTAATTCTACAGCTAATACTGCATCTACAAATGCATCAAATGCTGTAACAACAGCTAATGCAGCTGAAGCAGCAGTGGCTGCAGCTGTACTATATAGCCCTAAAGCTACGGTAGCAGCATGGGTAGCAGGTACTTATTCAGAAGATGACTACATAGAAGTACAAGATTCAACAGGTATACAAGCATATAATTCGGGTACTACTCCTAAACTTACAGGATTACCAGCTTCATTCCAAGGAGCTGCTGGTCTTACAGTACGTTTAGAATATACACATTCTAGTACTACCTTTGCTTATAAGAGTTATTTCGCTAATGACTCTGAAGAAAGGTACATGCCTAATCCAAGACCATTCTTATCAGGTACACCAGGTAAAACTTATGTAGTAAAAGTAGCTGCTAAGGATAGTTTCCATAGATATAATGGAACTGGATCTAATAATGGATTTTTAATTGATGGAGAACAAGCTCCTTTCTTGGAATTTACACCTGGTATAACATATAGATTTGATCAATCAGATTCATCTAATTCTGGACATACATTAAAGTTTTATGAAGAAGCAGATAAAACTACAGAATATACAACTGGTGTAACTGTAAATGGTACAGCTGGTCAAGCAGGTGCCTATACTCAATTAGTTACAACAGATACACTTCCAACAGTCTTACATTATCAATCAGCTTCTTATGTTAGTGAAGGTAATGGTATTCAGACTAATACTGCTTTTGATAGAACTGCGTTGCCAGTTATTGATGGAGGTAACTTTACCTTAACATCAAGTAGTGCAACAGTAACAACTACTTACGACGGAGGAGCGTTTACTTAAAATGGGTGTACCAAGTCCTAGAACCCCGGTTAGAATTGCACGGGGTACAAAATCAGTCCTTGAGACTAATAAAGCAGCACTTGAAGAAGGTGAAGTCTGTTATGCAACTGATGAGAATGCTTTATATGTGAAAGAAGGTAGTAACTTAGAATCAACAGATACTACACTTACATTACTTGATGAAGATAACTTTTCATCAGATAGTAATACTCAAGCTCCTACACAACAATCAACTAAAGCTTATATAGCAGCTACTTCTCAACCACTTGATGCTGATCTAACAGCTCTTGCTGGTTGTCAGTCAGGAGCTGCAGCAGCGCTTGCTTTACTTACTTCAACAGAAGTAGCAGCATTAGATGGATTTACTGGAGATAAAGACGATCTTATTTATGCCAAAGATCTAAAAGCTACAGGTGTAACTTCAACAGAATTTGATTATCTAGATGGTGTTACATCTTCTATTCAAACACAATTAGATGCTAAGCAAGCATCAGATGCTGAACTAACAGAACTAGCTACAATGACTAGCGGTACAGCTGGTGCTCTTGCTGACCTAACACAGACAGAAGTAGAAATACTTGATGGGGCTACTTTAACGACTACAGAGTTGAACTATGTGGATGGTGTAACATCTGCTATACAAACACAACTTAATGCTAAAGGTACTAGTAACCTAGCTCTAACTGGAGATAATACGTGGACAGGTTCACAACGAGGTGAAGTATCAGATGTTGGTACTAAAACTTCTGCTTTTGATTTTGACCTAGATACTTCTAATAACTTTAAAATAACTATTAACGGTACATTTGAATTAGGTTTTACCAATATAGATGCAGGTCAATCAGGTACTATTGAAGTGGTTAATGGAGCATTTACACCTACATTTGGATCTGAAATACATTTTGTAGGAGGTACTGTACCTTCATTAACTCAAAGTGCTACTTCATATCTTGCTTATTACTGTCCTTCAGACACAGTAGTATTTGTTCAACATATGCTTAATGTGAAACAAGGAGGTACATAGATAATGGCAGCCTTATTAGGTAACCCGCTGTTGCTGACAAGTGCTCCATCGGGTGATGATGCTTATGTGATAAAAAAGAGTCTTAAATTTGAAGACGGAGATACTCCAGTATTAACACGTAAATTAAGCGCTGGTAATAGAAGAGCTGGTACTATAGCCTTTTGGTTAAAAAGATCAAAGCCATGGGGTAGTGTACAGCAGCGTGTTATAACGATGATGACTACTGAATCATCAGTTTATTTTGATATACAGATCAGTTCTAATAATTTAGTATGTACTGATTATGGTACTGGTGCTTCTACTTTTTATTTTTCTACGCATGAAGTATTTAGAGATCCAGCTGCATGGTATCATATAGTTGTAGCTTGGGATTCCGCAAAATACCAGAATAGTAACCATGAACCTAAGAATGATCGACATAAAATGTGGGTTAATGGTAAATTAATTGGACCAAGCTACAGTTATAAAGAGTACTGGGATGGTAACCACGAACAGTGCGAAGCATGGCGTGAGGATACTGAACTTAGAATAGGTAATAGAAATAGTAGTAATGCAAATCCTTTTGAAGGTCAGCTTGCAGATATATACGGAATTGATGGTAGACAGTTAGATCCTAGTTATTTTGGGGAGTTTGATGCAGCTGGAGTATGGCAACCTAAGAGTCCTAAAACAGTTGCAACAACAACTGAAGCGACTACATACTCTGCTGATGCAAGATGGAGTTCTACAGCTAACGTGGCAGATCAGACTGAGATGTTTAATAAAAATATAGGTTCAAATGGTACCTATATTGATACTAATAGTAATAAGAGAACATGGACTCCAGAAACACCAATTCCTATAAAAGCTACCCTTGAGATTATGTGTACCACTCTTGGTACTAGAAATAGTGACAATGATCTTTTGATAAATGGTAAAAGTTATTTTGAAGATCATAAAGCTAAGTATGGTGAGAATTGGAATTGGTTAACAATTAGAGATACATTAACTGAATTAAAATCAATTACATTCGGTAGAGATAATGGTAGCAACATGGTCCAGATATCTAATATCAGGATTGATGGTAATTATATCTTAGATAGTAAAACTGATTTTGCTTATGTTGTAAGAAACCATAATGACGGTACAAAATGGAGTGATTATCTAACTCTATCAACTGGTAGTTGGGATGGTGGTGATGATCCTGGTTCAGGTTTTGATGGAGCAACTAACACTTCAGCTGAGAATGGAACTGCTTATGCAGAAATGGTCTTTGAACCACCTGGTGGAATTCCATATCATCACATAGAAGTTCATTCAGGTGTAGGTGAATTTAAGATAAATGATGCTGGTTCCTGGACTGCTACTGGTGATCAAAACCGATGGAATGTTTGGGATACTTCAGAAACCGAGAAAACATTAACTAAAATCCAATACAAAGGATCCTCTGGAGCCTCTGGTTGGGGAAGATGGGGTCAAATTAGAATTGACGGTATTCCATTAATTGATGAAGCTATCAGTAATAATTTTCATCTTGATTTCTCAAGCACAGGGAATGACCATGCAATTGGAATAGATACATCCCAACAAGTAAATAAGCTTGAAGATTCAACTGGTGGCCTACCAATCTACAAAACAACAGATGACTACGGTCTGATAAAAGGTTCTGGTACTAGAGACGATAGTGATAGTGCTGATTTAATACTCGCACTTCCGTTAGATTCTGCACATACGACAAATTCAATTGAAGCTACAATACACGGAAGTGGTACAAATAAAACCGTATATAATGGTCATAAAATAGCTATTAATTCAGATAACTACATGTTTTATGGATCATCTATTGTATGGGGGAATACCTCAGTTACTGATGATGATCCACAAGTAAGAGTAAATGCTCATGCAGATTGGGGTATAGGTACTGGTGATTTTACCCTCGAAGCTTGGCTATATAAAAGCAATGATCCTCATGATGGCAATGACTATTTATGTGACCAAACGGGTAATGATTTTGGTTGCTTTTGGCACCCTAGTAATGGTGTAACGATAAATGGCGTTAGCAATAGTGTTAAAGTACTTGAATCTGCTGATATCCCTTATAATAAATGGTTCCATTTTGCTTTAGTTAGATCTAGTGGAACATTTAAGACTTATATTAATGGTACACTGAGATATAGCGTTGCTGGTAACTGGGATATAGGAGACACTAGTTCCTACTTCTGGGTTGGAAGGAATAATGGAGGCTTCGCTAATATGTGGAATGGCCGTATTAATGATTTCAGACTATATAAGAAAGCTAAATATACTAGTAGCTTTAAGACACCTCATAGAAACGATTTTCAGGTATCAAATTTATGGATAGGTACTGAAACTGTTGAGGATTGGAACACTGGTAATGTAAGAACAATATGGAAAACTACTGCAGATGGAGGAACAAAAGTTAGTCCTGATACTCATAACACTGATCCTGATTCATCTAATTTAATACTTGCTATTCCAGGTACTACTATGTCTACTGGTACTAATAATACGGATCAGAGTCATAATATAAATTCTGGTACCTCTCAGAAGAATGTCTGGGGTGGTGTTGATAGTTTGAGTACTAGTACAGCTCAATCTAAATTCTATGGAACATCCTTATACTTCTCAGGTGATGACTACATAAGTATGCAATCCATCTCTGATTATGATTTCGGCTATAATAATGTTTGCATTGAAATGTGGGTTAGGCCTGATGATATGCAAGCTGACCGTTATATATTTAGTACACTGACTGGTGTACATAATGATGATGGATTTGGTGCAGCAATTTGGGGTAACGGTAATGTAAGAATTAGAGCTGATGGTAATTGGCACAACACTGATGCTCCATTTGATGGTCAAAATCTAATCACAGCAGGAAATTGGCATCATATTAGCTGTATGAGAGCTAACTACGGTGGAGCAAGTGGACATCTATGGATATTTGTAGACGGTCAACTAATATATAGAGATAGTGGTGGTAACCATGACTATGATGCAGAAAGGATGGTTATCGGAGCAAATGATGGAGGTGGAGATAAGTTTAAAGGTTATATGAATGACATTAAAGTATATACTGCTGCTCCTACCAACAGAGGTGTAGGTGGTTTCACTCTTGCAGGTACTTCTTCAGATCTAACAGGACAAGATGTATTAGTAGATAGTCCTACAGATAGTGCAGATGAAGATACATGTATAGGTGGAGAAGTAAGTTCTAACTACTGTAAACTAAATCAATTAAGAGCTAATGAATCTATAGGATTATCTCAAGGTGATTTACGTGTAAATGGTACTAGTGGTTACAGGAGCATCTACGGTACTATGGGTATGAATGGTGGTAAATGGTACTACGAAGCTACTAATAGTAATGGAGGTGCTGAAGTTTGGGTTGGTATAGGCCTAATTACAAATGATGCTTGTTTAAATACCTATGCTGGTCAAAACAATCAAGATACTTGGGGAATGCAAAGTGGATATGCAGAGAAACGTGGCCCAACTGGTGGTGGAGGAACTTATGGTTCAACTTGGAAAGTTATAGGTGATGTAATAGGTGTTGCTGTTGATTTAAGTGCAGGCGGCACAAATAATGGAACTATCACGCTATATAAGAATGGCTCTTCAATGGGCACTATGTTTAGTGATTTAGATTGTACTAAAACCTATGTGCCATTATGTTTTACAGGTGGAGCCTCTGGTGATAGAATAGATATGAATTTCGGTCAAAGACCATTTAAACATACAGGACCTACAGGACATAAATGTATATGCGCTAAGAATTTATATACTCCTACAATTACAAATGCTAAAGAACACTTTGATGCAAGACTATATTTAGGTAATGATGCTTCTCAAAGTATTGATGGAGTGCAATTCCAACCTGACTTATTATGGATAAAATGCCGTAATATTGCTGGTTATGATCATATGGCATTTGATGCGATAAGAGGTGCAGATAAAGCGATATATCTCCAAGCTGATCATGATGAAGATAAGTTTGATGCCTATCATAGCCATACCTCATTCGATAGTGATGGTTTTACAATAGGTACTGCTAGTAATGCAGACGATATGTTGAATGATGTCAACGATAAATTCATTGCTTATATGTGGGAAGGAGGTACTAAAGCAGCTAATACTGCTGGTACAATAGATGTAGGTAGTAATGATCAGATGGTGAATACTACAGCTGGTTTTAGTATCACTAAATATACAGGTAATAATACTTCTGGAGCTACAGTTGGCCATGGTTTAGGTGCTAAACCTGACTTAATTCTCATTAAGGAGTTAGAGAATGATAACACTGCTTGGAGAGTATATCACTCTGCACTTGGTGCTGAAAAATATCTAATACTTAATAGTAATGCAGCTTCTACTGATAATGTTAATGCCTGGAATGATACCGAACCTACTAGTACTGTATTCTCATTAGGAAATGCTGCAGAAGTAAATGCTAATAATGTAACATATATAGCTTATTGTTGGACTACCATTAAAGGATTTAGTGCCTTTGGAACTTATACAGGTTCAGGATCTGGTGGTAACGGCGGTAAATTCCTATATACTGGATTCCGTCCAGCTTGGATGATCTTCAAACGATGGGATGATACAGCTGATTGGCTAATACAAGATGCTGCAAGATTAACTGATTTAGGTGGTTCTTCATATGGTAACTTTAATAAAGGAGAATCAAGGGCCTTTGAATTCGATTCAAGTCAAGGTGCGCTTGCAGAAACCGAACATGCAAACATGAAACTTGATATAGTTTCTAATGGCATCAAACATGTCACAGATGGTGGTGCTAATGGACAAGCTAATTACGTATATGCAACATTCGCTGAATTTCCACTAACAAGTACACGAGCACGTTAACTAATTAATTATTATGGGATATAAACTAAATGGGCAGAGTCTAGGTTTAGATTCTGCCTTTACAGATTCAAATGGCACACAGTATCCAGCTAATTGGTTACGTAACTCAGACGCATCACAGCGAGCTGCTGTGCCAACAGGAGGTATAACCTGGGAAGCAGATCCTCCTTGGTATGATCAAGCGTTTTACTGGAGTTCAGTTAAACCAAAAGATCTTGCCAAACTAAAGACAGTTTGGGTTGAACAGCAAAAAGAAACAGCTAATCAACTATTATCTAAATCCGATTGGATGGTAACTAGAAAAGCAGAAGCGGGTACTGCTATCCCTTCTGCTACAGCAACTTATCGTACAGCTGTGAGGACACAATGTGGTCTCCGTGAGGCAACGATAAATGCATGTAGTGATGTTAAAAAACTACAAGATACTATTCGTGGTAACTTAGCTCCTACGGTAGCTGGTACAGCATCTAATGGTGCAACAGAGAAGAAAAAAGAAGATGGATCCTCATATGATCCTAAGCAATACAACGATATTGCAAACCCTGACCTCTTAGAAGATTGGCCGACCGAACCCAGTTAGGTCCTTCAATAAATCTTCCACCTCAACTATTACCAAATATACCACCTTTACCACGTCCTAATTTGGATGCACCAAAGGCGAATCTACCTTCTTATAAACCTATGTTAGTACCATCAGGTGATCTACGGACACTTGCTGGTACTAAGTCAGAAGAGGAGGAAGAGAATGAAGGTAAACCACAACCAAAAGAAGTAAAGAAGGTAGACATACCCTTTACAAATTATAGGATGCCCGTACCAGAAGAAGAGATTATGGTTACTGCAGCTACAACTGCAGCGATCTCGGTTGCGGCGACATTGACAGCCACCAGTCTTTTTAAGCAATGCGTGAAGATATTTAAACCTATCATCATGCAAATTGCGAAACGTATACAAAAGAAATTCACCAAGAATGGAGACACCACAAAAGAAGAACCTTCTGGATAAACTAAAAGATGGCATAGATGATAAAGAAGAGCAGATTCAGATACTCGGTACCTTTGTACGCTTAGGAGTTGTTGTCTGGGCTGGCTTTATAATCACCCTTAACTATGTAGAATTACCTATGATTAAAAAGGGTTCAAGCGGCGACATAACTTTTGTAGCTTCTGTTTTTACGGGAGCCCTCGCTACCTTTGGCCTGAACACATCCAATTCTAAAGGTAAAGGTAATAACACCCCTGTTAATTGTCCTATGGTTAAAAAGAAAGAAGAATGAAACGATGGCTACTTCTCTTAGCACTGTTATCCCCCTCCGTGGCAAGAGCGAATCAAATAACACCAGCCTTTACTCAAGGCTCAATGAATGCCACCACAACTACAGTCCAAACTGTAACGGAAACAATAGATCAAAAAGTATATGGAGGAGAGCTACAGAGTTGGTCAGGTACCAATGTAACAGCTACTTCAGCCAGTTCTGGAGGAATATCAGCCTCCGATACAGTATTCTCAATAACAACAGCTGGAGAAGACTTTCAATTAGAGATAGTAGACAGGGCAGCAGATGCAACGACAGGTCTAGTCCTATTAGAAACAATAGACATAGACCGTTCTATCACAACAAACGCTACCACTACCTCCTTGTCGGTCTTCTCACAGTAGGTACGCCTGCTTATGCTGAAGGAGATGAAACATATAATACAGCGGCACCTGAGTCGACTGCAACCGGCAATGTGACCAACCAAGCAGTGCAATTCCAGAACAATGGTGCTCCTAGTAGACAAAAGTATACCAATGGTGTGAGTTGTAATGGTCCTACCATGACCTTCTCACCCTTTTGGCTAGCTAGTGAAAATAAACCATATGAACCTGAGAGCTATTCGAGAGGCTGGAACTACGGTGCTCAGTTAAACTTCATGGTTCCTATGGATTATGATACGGTTAGACAATGTAAATCTATTGCTAAACGTGTAGAAGAAAAGATGCGCGTGGACTATGAACTAGTTCGCGCCTTGAAATGCGCCGAACTGATGCAAAAGGGCTTTACCCTTAGGCCTGGTTCACGCGTCGAACATATGTGCAACGATGTTGTACCAATTGTTTCAGTAATTAAACTTAAACCAACAGAAACTAATGGCGGAAACTAAAGAAGCAGTTAAAAAAGAAGTTGTTGTTGAAAAGAAACCAGCAACAGTCTTTGATGGACTACATTCCAAAGATGACCCAAAGCCAGGTAATGGCAAATTCTCAACTAAAGCCACTCGTGGCACCCTAGACAAACGCTAAATTCACCATGATCACCCTAATTAAACCACTATTAATCGCTTTCGTCCAAACTAATGCTGTCAAAAGTCTCATTGTAGATTTATTGGCTGTATGTGCAGCTAGAACTGATAACAAAGTGGACGATCAAGCTGTAAAGCTTATTAGAGAAAAGTTACTCAATGAAGAAAGCAACTGAAGATCAATTTAATGAACTTCATAACCTCGTCACTAAAGAATTCCTTAAAAGAGTTAAGAGTGGCGAGGCTTCTGCTCATGAATTGAAAGCCGCATGTGACTGGCTAAAAACAAATGATGTCACAGGTATTGCCTATGATGGTAGTCCACTAGATAAATTGGCAAATGTTATGCCTAAAGTAGATCCTGACCTTGTAAAGAGGAGTATGTATGGCAAAATCTCGGTTTAGTGGG
>VTLG01013176.1_pt1 | contig 22122 bp, 8 predicted proteins | sample 4694571 | NCBI WGS metagenome assembly VTLG01 (sample SAMN12604809, study PRJNA352737) | marine metagenome | biome: ENVO:00000447; feature: ENVO:00000209|ENVO:00000569|ENVO:01000036; material: ENVO:00002151; isolation source: viral sequences binned using virsorter ... | reverse complement strand
CCATCTTCAAGAATCTTAGCGATTCTTTCAAGACTGTCAGCGATACGTGCCAGATCTTTATTCATAGGAGAAGGGAGGATTATCCTATATTATAGCACAAAATATTTATGGTGTCCCGAATGGATTCTGTTCTGTAAAGTCTAAAATATCATCTGCTGCTTCTTCTATCTTCAAATTATCCGCAAACCCATCTTCCAATGGATCCAAATCAATCTGTCTTATTGCATGTACTGCACCTGATTGCTGACCTACTAATTTCTCTCCGCAAACCCATCTTCCAATGGATCCAAATCAATCTGTCTTATTGCATGTACTGCACCTGATTGCTGACCTACTAATTTCTCTCCTAATGTCCATGATCCACTTACCGAAGCCAATTCTATTACATTGGTTTCTGCATTCCAAGTCCTTACCCTAGCAGTAGTGCTACTGATAGACCCAACGACTTCCTCATTAAAGTCGAAGTTACCACTATAGGTTACCCCTGCGCCAGTGATATTTAATATGGGTGCGGTACTATATCCCATACCAGCATTAGTTATATTGATAGCAGTAATACTGCCACTAGAATCCAAGACGGCAGTAGCAGCAGCACCAGCAGTACTAACACCAGTCTTAAATATTTCACTTGTAAAGGAAATAGTTGGACTTGTAGTATATCCACTACCACCTGCGGTAACGGTTACAATACCTATACCATCATTACTTACCACCGCAGTTCCTGCTGCACCACTTCCTCCATTACCAAATATACTAATTACAGGAGGATTAGTTATAGCATAACCCGCCCCCGCATTTTGTAAATCTACATTCTGAATCGATCTTGTGGCTGGATTAACTGCCTTATTACATACTACCATACCTGCAATAAAGCGTACTGTGGCGATACCAGTTATTCCACCTGATGGTGCAGAAGAAATAGCCACAGTCGGACCACCTAGATATCCTCCCCCTCTATTAGAAAGTTCAATGTATCTAATACCACCTGTAACAATACCCGTCACAGCAGTTGCTGTAACTCCTGTTCCCACCAAAGTAAGAGTTTGAGTGGGTCCAATAATTGTTGAAAGACCATCTCCTGCTACACCATCATAATCATCTCCAATTAGAGAATCATCAATTTCCTCAACCCCAGTATCAATAACCTCATCCTCGTAAACGAAGAGTTCACATCGAAGAGTATAAACATAAGTCTTTTTAAGTTGATAAAAAGGCTTTTCATGTTCTACAAACTTAATCTCAAATAAACGATCACCTAGCGGAAAATAAATTAGATCTCCTTCCTTAGGTCTAGTGGTAAGTTTTACATTAGCCTCATTTTCCATTAGAGGTTCAATATAAGTCTCCCACCTATCTTTTGAAATAGTTAATGTTACTTCATTCTTTTGCTCAATACCAAACTTTGATAATATTACAGGATTTTCCCCATAACCATCATAAGTATCCAAATATGCTTCTAAGGGATAAGCATCATCCATCGAATTTTGATCTAACTACTTCTCTTATTACAGTTGTTTCTGAAATATATTTACGAGGTAAATAATGCACCTCAACACCATACATCCTCAACTGTTCGTTGATTAAATCTTGTACTAAATTTTGTTCAGATCGAGAACCTTGTTGAAAATACGGGTTAAGTGCCATATCATCCTATCATGTCTAATGGTGGAAGTTCATAAGTATTAGACATAATCTCTCTAATTCTGTCTAACTCTTTTTCCGCATCATCATATATTTGTCTTCCATTCATCTCTATTCCACCTGGCAATTTAACTCCATTAAATTTTAATAAATTTTGTCCCCACTGCTTTTTAATTAAAGCAACAGTATAAGGTTTCAAGAAAGAATCATTCCATACTCTTGTATAATCGGTTGGATCCATTGCTCTCCAACAATCAATAATCAAATAATCACCTGCTCTAAGACTACTCCAATCAATATCGAGATATAAACGATCTTGTCTTTGATTAAATCTTATTTGTTTCTGAGTGGTTAATAGGAACTCAATATCAGACAAATACGTTTTAGTCATCGCATAAGTCAACATCTCCAAAGCACCAAAAAAGTAAATATCATTTAAGAATAATTGATATTTAACACTAAACATATTATTGGTAATAGTATTTGCTCCATCAAAATGGAAAACTTTTGTACAACCAATAATAGCAGGAGGAATTTCTAGATAATTACTATTCTCCTCATAATCAAATTGTATCTCTGTTCCATTAATCGTAGCACTAGCACTGGTGGTAGTTATTCCTGTTACTCCCGTTTGTCCAGGACCTTTTCCTCTATCAATATCATCATCAGTTACTTTATACTTTAAATATGTCTGTGCTACCCCATCAAAATGTCTTTCCTGAAAATATTGAAGAGCATCATCAACAATATCCTCTATTTGCTCATCGGCAACATTAATTTCCAGTACAGGAGCACCTAACTGTCTTTTACAGTAATCTATAAATTGGGATCTGGAAGCTGGTTTAGACATCTATACAATACCTCTACAATATTTAGGGTGCCGAGGCAATACCCGCATAAACGAGTATATTACCATTTACCATATTATAAACAGTAGTAGCACTTCCTACTCTATTAAAAGTAACTGCTGTGCCTGGTAATACCTCTAACGGTGAAGTAGAGGCACTTCCAATATAAGCAGTAGACAAACCACCCGAAGATTCCGTAGCATTAATATAAACACTGGTTAGAGCAGAACCTACAGTTATCGAATCACCTACTGCAACATTTGTAATGGAATTGACAGTAAATGCAGTACTTCCTACTCCTACTGTTGATCCTACCGCAATAGCAGTATCAAGAACTGATTTGGTTTCAACCTCAGGAGTCATTAATATATTATATTCATATCTTCCTTCAGCAAGACTTCGTGTGGCTGTTGTACCTAATGAAATAGTAAATTGTCCATCATAAGCACTTGTAAATCCTACGGTGAAAGTAGCAGAAGCAACTGTTGTTGAACCTACACTGGTACTTTTTCTCATCTGAGCAGAACCCGTCCACCCTGTCAAATCATACTTTGTATTTGAAGTAGTAGTTACATTAAAAATATTTCTAAAATTAGCACCACCATAAAGGGCTAAATCCGCTGCGGATGGAACTCCTGCTTCGGGATCAAATGTAAAGCTTTTAGTTGACATTTGAAACTAACTCCTTAAGTAAAGATTTGATCTCATTAATTTCATTCTTTAAATTGGCAAGATCTTGCTCAATATTCTCAGAGTGTTGAACCTCTGCTTTTTTAGCATCACGTCTCGACATGTACTTTTCATAATCTAAATCATTAGTATTCACAATTGCACCAGTCTCAGAGTTTCTGAGCAAATCCACATGTCCTTTTACTCCGTAATATTCCATGTTAAGCTAATGCAATTACGCGAAGATCTTTCACTCTTGGTACATAAACTTGACTCTTAGAAGTCATCAAAATCTTAATCCTATAAGCTCTGAACGAAGGTAATTGATCAACACTAAATGTATAGTCCCTGAATTCTAAGGAATTACCATCAAATCCAGAAGAATTTGATTTGGGAACAAACTTATCAGAAAGACCATTATTATCTTCTTGTGCAATCACCTGACCTCTATTATTAAGATTCTGATATCCAGGGAATGGAATAAAAATAGGATCTACTGCTTCTTTATTATGAACAGAATAGAATAGTCTAATATCAGCATCCTCATGAATATGAGCAGCTAAAATTACTTTTAGAGATGTTGCATGATTTTCCAATAACATTTCCTTAGAAACATATTGGCAAGAAGTAGGATCAGTTTCCACCGTACTTATCCGATCATCAGTAGCATAATTTACAATCACATCATTAACCCTATTAGAAGTCAGAATGGTACTCATTCTTTGACCATCTACTACAGGACTAACATGATTATCAGCAGTATTAAGTGTAATAGTCATCTGTAATGACTTACTTCCCTTCACCTCCGATAAGAATGTATCTTCATTAAGTTTGGAAGCAATTATACGAGGACTATCGAGATAATTAGTTTGATTTAGGGTTAAAGGTTCAGAATCTGTTTGTATATAAGGAATCTCATCTCCACTGATACTTTTAGCATCAATCATTCGTGCAGTAGCACTTAGTGATGTAGAGGGAACCGTTATATTTTGAACCATAGGAGTAATAATTTCATATGGCATATTCTGAGTTGCTCTCACTTTATAACCACCACTTGATTTAGAATTATTAATATAAAGAGCAGGCCAACCTACATCAGTATTTCTAGCAGTACCATTCTTAGACATATCTAACTTAATATTATAAGAATCAAATGTAATAGCACCAGAAGTAGTTATATTAGTAGCATTAGGATAAGCGGATGTTGTAGTAGATAATCCATGAGTAGTATTAACTCTTAATAAGTTAACTCCACCTATTTCATATTTGTAAACAGGTGTTCCAACTGGATATGTTTTTTTAACAGAATTTGCAATACCTCTGGTACTTACACCAATCGTATTACCATTAACAGAACTATAAGAGATAATCTCTTGCCCAATCTTCATATATCCGTAGTTAGTAGTACCTACACTTACATTTTCAAAAGTAGAGAATTTAGAAGCATCTCCCACAGATATACTTCCTGTATCTCCTACATTATATGCAGTTGATAATTTAGTTGGAAGAATATCCGATTCCACACCAGAAATTTCTACATCATTCTTAGTGAAATACATTCCATGATTCTTATGATTTACCTTAATATGTAAACCATCACTAACTGTATTAGTCTGTACAATCTGGACATCTCCACCAGCAGCATAATTTAATTCCGTTGCCACACCCACAGATGCACTATTCTTATAGTAGAAGAGGGTATTAGCAGTACCAACTATAAAATTACCCTGAACATTTTCTAAAAGAAGTTCATTTGTACTACCAATAGAAGTAATAGAGAATCGAGCATTTCTGCCAACAGAAGCAAGTCCAACAGTTGTAATACCCAACACATCACCAACTTGATACCCTGTTCCTCCAATTGAAACGGTTGCAGCAATTGCAACTCCATTGGAAATATAAAGATCAGCAGTTGCTCCTCTACCATTACCAGTAACAGTATCAAGAACTACCCCATTAAACTGGAATTGTCCATCTAATGGAGTATATCCAATACCAGCATTAATAACATTCAAACTAGTGTATGCTGCACCTGCAACAGCAGCAAGATTACCTGTTGCATTAGTTCCTTCTTGATAGAAAGTATTACCCATCACATATCCATTATCTGCCACAGTAGTTCCTAAACCTACTCTTACTTGTCGAGAATATAATTCTAAAGGTTGAGGTATAAGTTGAGGAATTTGATCATTTCCTTGGGTTAATTGTGGACTATACACTTCAAAAGTTCCAGAATCAATAAATTCTGCTCTATACAAAGTATACTTTAAATCTTCCCACTGACTTGGTTCCCAAGTAGAAGCATTCTGTGACTTAAACATAGAACCCAATGTGGGTTGATTAGCAATATAATTACCTGTTAATATATCATTCTCCCCTACTCTTGATATATAAGCAGCATATTGAGATGAATTAGATAACATTACCATTGCATATTCTTGTCCACCTTCAAGGTATACAGGTGCATCAAATTCAAAAGTGGTTGCTACTGAACCATCAGCAGAAACATTAACTTGATCAGGATCTAATGCAACTTCACTAAGAGGAACGATATTCATCGTTGGTACTCCACCAAGCATAGTCCTTATAGAGAATATAACAGGAAGGTTATCAACTGATTTACTGGAGAAGAAAATATCACACTTAGTAATGAATACCCCAGTTTCATCATTAACCATAAAGGATTGAGCTAATGGATCTGGATTTGGCCAGCGATTTCGTCGTCTATTAGTAGCGGCACCCACTGAAGATCCTGTCGTTCTCCACTCCGAACCCAATGTTCTTGATGTGGATCTTTGATCACTAATATTATTAGTGATAATTCTTGCATTTCTAGTAGCAACAATAGTTTCTTGAATGGTTTCTAAGTATCCTATTGATGCAAAATCATCTTCAGCACTTGAAGTAGGATTACCCTCATTGTCTACATCACTAGTTAATCGGAATACTTTTTCACCTGCTGTAAATGATGGATGATTGGCATTATTAGGATCTGGAATAAAGAAAGATGCTCCTACAAAACCAGTTATATCAGAAACTAATCTTAAATTAGTTATTTTTGCCTGAGCACCACTAGATCTTCCTGTAAGAACCATACCATTGGACACCCACCCATAAAACTGTCCTTGTGCTTGTGCCGCAAGAGAGAATATATCTACATTTAATATAGTAGAAGTAGAAGAGTACTCAGATTGAACTATTTGACCACTTCCTAATGGGTTATATGGATTAGATCCATAAGTTTTAGTTGGTATATTATATGCCCCTTCTTTATGATTAGATTGTGCAACTCGGAAAGTTATATTTGGAGACTGTGAATTCCTATTGGAAATTAATGCTGCATTCTGCATTACACCTTCAACAGTTTCTCCTACTTGAAAAGTGCCTGTTGTCATTTCAATTTCCAAGAGTTTAGGTACACAATATTTGGATACATCAACCCCTTCAAAGAATGCATATAATCTTGTTAATGGTTTATTCTGTTGAGCAAGAACTTGAACATTACGACTTCTCATAAAGGGTATTACTTCCCTACTAACTAATCTATCTCCCTCAGATCTTCTTTGTGAGAAATCTTCAACAATTTGTCGTCTGGTACCTGTTCTGGTCATATTACCAGATTGGAAAGTCTCTAATTGACGAGATCTTGTTGTTGTCCTTCTTGTTACCCTAAAGTTTCCTTCTTGTCTTGTAACCGATCCACTGCTAGTTCTTGTCCCGCCAACCCATCTAGTTTGGTTTCCAGACCAGAATGTATTCCATGAACCCCATACATTAGGACCAAATCCATTTTGATCAAACCCTTGATTTGCTACAAGATTAGCAAATGTAGATGCAAAATTTCCTTCTTCAATAAGAACACGAGCTTCTATCCTTCTTGTATTAATCCAAGTATCCGATTCAGGAGTTAATTGAACCAAACCATTCCAATAAGCAACAATAAAAGGTGTTATAGATTCTGTTCTAGATCCAAATACTTGTTTTAAATACTCAGTTTCAGAATAATCTAACGTAATCATTTGAGAAGGATGCTTACGAATATTAATACCTTCAATAGTACTAAATTGTTCATCCTCTGTACTATCTACATTAACTACTGGTCCAAATTGTAAGTCAACTGAACTAGTGTAATGTTCTGGTCTTAATTCTTTACCTTCTCTATCAATACTATTTTTAACAGTAATATCAGTATCCTGTGCTTGGAAAGATTCAAAATTATCAACAAAGAATCCAGATTTAAACCTATCCAACCCATCAGAATCAGGAACAAAGAAACTAGAAGTATTAACTTCAAGTAAAGATAAAGCTGTATAATATTCTAAATTTTGAATTCTATTCTCCAATCTTTGGATATCTTTCATTTGATATCTCTTATATTCAAAGAAATTAATTACAGCATCAGTAACATTATATAAGTATGGAGGAAGTTGAGCAGTAGCCACTTCTATGGCATCATCAACGGGAAGAGGTCTTTCAGGTTTTTCTGCTGGTGTTCCATAAATTACTTGGAAATTGCCTTCCTTAGTTAAGAAAATTCTATCAATTCTTCCTAAGTAGAAAGTAAAGTCAATAAGAATAGACTCATCAGAAGCAAGCATATTAGCCGCAGAATTACCAGATCCATTAAAAGATCTTCCAGCAAAAGTAAGAGGTGAATTTCCACCAACAGTCACTGTATAATCAGACACTCTAGGTCTGATATCAATCATATCAGTATTTCTAACTCCATTAACACTTTGAATATCTGTTCCATAATTAAAAGTATTATAAGAATCTACGGTAGTAATATCACCTGTATCCGTAGAATCATAATGAGCACTTTCAAAATAAACCTTTACTTTCTTAACAGGTGCTTCTGCATTGTTATTTCTAAAAATAGATCCATAATTATAAATGGTACCCTCTTGACCATTATCAAATGAATAATTTTGAGTTATATCAAAACTACTATTATTCACAGTAGTAATTACTGCTTGGATATTGGATTCCTGTGATATAATAGTTTCTCCTTCTTTAAATTCATCATCATTCTTATAAATGAATGATATAGTATCGGAATCTGATTTTGCTGCAACAATAGCAATAGCATTACTAGTTTGCCCAACGATTTTCTCTCCTATAATATATTCACTAGTAGTAGTGGTAGCACTATTAATGGAAGATAAATCCATTGTTGGTGCAGAAGGGGTTCCTTGTGTTTCCGTAGTTTCAAAGATTCCATGAACACGAATAACATCTGGAGTCCGAAGTGATATAGTTTCATCTTCAACTCTCGTTCCATATGGGAAATTACCGTACTCTAAACCATTCTGTGTAGTAGTAGTTCCAATACCTGATCCTACAACAATCGACTTATCAACAATAATAGAATTTACACGATTTTTAATTTTAGTTTTTGAGGTTGGCTTTAATTTCTTTAAAGTAGTAACTATTTGAACATTACCATTATCTGTTATAGTAGGAAGACCAATAATATCCAAAGTACTCATTCCATTACCAAATACAAAATTAGTAGAATTTACTTCTTCTGTAATTCCATCAGATCTAATAACTGCATATCTTTCCTCATCAAAAGGTAAGAAAGTTTTATTTTCGCCTGATGTTAATTGGTTTGCTACTCTATTAGCGGCAATTGTTTGATCAGAATAAACACTTCTTATAGAAAGAGAAGCATCGGTAAGATCAACATCAGATACATTTTCTCTAGGAAGGACGGTATAAAGAGTATTATCCAGAGAATTTTCTAAATTAGTTCTTACAACTCTGAAATCCGTTGCCGTAAATGGTGTAGTGGGTAATTTACCATCCACAATATTAGTAACAGTCGCAACACCAGTTATAGTAATCTCACTAGTTCCCACACTAACAACCCGTCCCATCACAGGATCCCCTATGAGGTTTACATTCATATCCCCATATTCAACAAGATCATTTATTCTAATAACATCACCAGTGCCCGGAAATAGATTATTAGGACTTCTAACAGTACTAATATAATTGGCACCTTTACCAGGACTAATGGTAGCTATTCCAACATTGAAAGATGTCTCTTGGGTTGTATTAGCAGTAAATGTATTAATACCACTTATACCATTATTAGTAGCATAAACGGACTTAACATTAGAAATACCATACTCAGTAACTGCTATTGCTACTCTTCCATTTTGAATTCCATTAAAACTAAGAGATTCATTTTTAATAAAATTACCTGTTGTTTCAGTAACTGTTAAGGCGGTTCCAGCAGAAACTGCATATCTTAAAAAACCAGTTGCACCACTATTCTTTCCTTTAACAAACGTTCCTGCACTCCAAGTATCTGTTGCACTAGGAGCTTCATTAATAGCAAGATTAGTTATGGTTTGAACATCATAAAGAGATATATCCCATTGATTTACCGCATCATTATTATTTTTTTCATAAGTACCAGATTCAAGAGTAATATCATAAACTCTTGCTTGACCTATTTCTTTTCCTGCAATAGTAGTAGAAGTAACTCCAAGTCTCAATAGTAGTAGAAGTAACTCCAAGTCTTTGATCTCTGAGACTTAATACATAAGTATTTCCGATTCCGATAGTAGGATGTCCATATACAGAATTTAATCTTAAAGTAGGACCAGTATTATATTCCAATCCTTGGTTCTTTAACGTTTTAGTTGTTCTTGTTTTATCTGCATCAAGATATTCAGGAGCAATAGTTTCAATCTCATATCCTTTAACGAATGCCTTTCCTGGGGAAACAAGATAAAGACCTAAATCCTCAGATGGAGTTGATCCTCCATATGTAAATTGACCTTCTTGGAAAATTCCTTGATTTCCAACATTATTATTCAAAGAATTAACATATCTTACATCAAAAGGTTTTACATAATAATCACCAGATTCTGCATAAGTACGACGCGCTAATTCATCAGCAATTATATTATATTCAGTTGTATTATTTTTACTTCTTAATTCACCAGTATTAACCGTGGCCAATTCAACAAAACTTTCATCATTAAAATCATCTAATTCTTTCTTAAATAATGAAAGAGTAATCTTTAATCTATCCGCTCCGGGTGCTGAGTAATTATTAAATCCTTGTGAATTATCATTTAGAGTTTCATCTAAATCTGGTGTAATAATTTCTTCTAAAATATTAAAACCAACCCTATAAGAAGATTCATTACTATACTGATCTAATATAAGAGTTTCGGACTCCACCGCACAAAAATTTCCCCTTACAAAATATACACCATTTTCTACATGAAACGCAGATCCTGTGGCAGCAGCATTTTGAGATAAAGTAGCAGCAAATGGAGTACCAATTGATATTGAGGTATTACCCAATAATCCAGATGTAATAGTAACACTAGAAGTTAAAGATTCAGCATCAGCAAAAATTTCAGTAGTATTATTTGTAGTACTTGATCCTAAGTAATTAATATAAAGAGTGAGATTTCCATTTTCAGAATCTTCAGGAAGTAATATTTTATTAACTGTTGCTGTAACTCCGGATGTTTGTCCTGTAATAGTAGCACCAATTAATTGATCAGCATAAGCAGATACAGGAACCCCTTGAAAATTATTATTTAATTGAATACACTTATATTCCTGACTATATGATGTATTTCCAGGTATTACCTTAGTTCCTTCTTTAAAAAAATGCTGTCCAAACTTTTCAATCTGGTTTTGCAGCATTGACTGCAAACCACTTAATTCTCTTGCCTGTACTGGATATCCAGGTTTAAATAATACCCGATAGTAATCGTTATCCGCATCAAAGTCGTCAAAATATGGCGATACGTTTAAATTTGTTAGCTGCGACATAATTTTTTAGAATTGCAAGATAACTTTGATATCTTCTTTTTGGGTAGATGATCGAGTAATAGAAGGTCTATTATCAACATAAATTATATTTCCTGAATATTTTTTAACTTCAGGATTACCAATACCATCAGTAAATTCTTGACCCAAGTAGTATGTTTTATTATTTATTACGGTAGATACACCACTAAATGCAGTATCAATACCTAGATCAGACCCAGTTGAAGGTGTAATAGTCAAACTTCCTCCACTCCCAGGATCCCCAGTAAAGGCATTAAGTTTAAACCCATACTGAGGTTGAGTAACACCAATTCCAGCGGTTGTAAATCCAGCAAGATCTCTATCTTGCCAGTATTTAAGAACACCAGTAGTTTGATTATAATTAACAACTCTTGCAACAGCGGTACTACCAGTGGCAACAGTTTGTGTAAAATAAGAATCAGCAACAAAAGTAGCACTACTATAACCAGCACCTGCTAATCTTAATGCTCCTGTTGCTGTAGCTTTATCTAAACTTAGTAAAGATGTACTATCAAATGATTGAGGATTGCATACTACACCAACCCTAGCAATTTGATTATCTGTAATAAAATCAGGATTTTCATTATCATTCTCAATTCTGGAATAAAGAAGCACATTATATGCACCTAATTCCCGATAGATATTTGCTCCATGTCCACCAGGTGGTGAAATAATAACATTAAATTCAGGGCGTGTAGTTCCCGTGGGTACCCCACCAGCAATTAAATCTAAACTACCGAAAGTATATCCCGATCCTTGACTGGAAACAGTAACATTCTTTACTTGTGATGCAGCATCCATAACAACAGTACATTCTGCACCTGAACCATTCCCTTTAATAGGAACCTTTGTATAAGTAGCATTTGCTGTCCCTAAACCTACACCAGCATCAGTTACAGTAATAATCTTAATAGATCCATCTACTGCATTATCTCTTACAGGAGCATTATCACTGCTAGTATCCCAATCAGCAGGAACAGGAATATAATCAGTAGATTCAAATTTTACAATATCGCTAGGTTTAATAGTATAAAGATATTTCCATATATACCCATCTCCACTACTACCTGCACTACGAGGCTCTAAATCAGTGAATGTTGGTTCATCCAATGAAGGTCTACCATTAGGATTTTCAGGGTCTATTCCATTATTAAGACATTCATAAATTCTATAATCACTGTTTATAACAAAATAGTTGGCCGAATATAAATTAGTTGCACCAGATACTTTTGCCGTATTTGTTCTGCTATAATCACTACGATACATATCGTAAGTAGTACCAGATGTCCATACCCTTCTAGGAACAACCTGCCTTACGTCAGAAGAAGTAATCTTCTTCATAGCAATCATATTATCCCAATAAGAATCTTCCTGTTCAAAATTATCCTTAGGTGAAGGGGGATCAGTATCCCAATCAGATTCATAATCAGTTGGATTAGGTAATCCGATGAAAGAATAATATGCATTATCAGTAGTTGTTACACCAGCAACAAAATTCTTCGCATTTAATATTCTAATCTGATCGGTTATAATGGCAGCCATCTTGATAGCATTATTTTTTAGTTATTTATTAAGAAAAAGATACTAATGTTCCTGATATCCCTTATATTTAAGAGGATTAAACCTTTCTACAATGAGAGATGTAGTAATACCAGTAATTCCACTTTGTGTATATGCAGTATAAGAATTTAACCCTGCTCTGGAAGTAAGGTCAATTCTACCCCAACTATATGTTCCCATATAATCAGAAGTTGATATTCCAGATGTAGTACTTAATCCGTGCGGACCATTACCATCAACTTTTACAAAGACTCGTCGAATAGTAGTTGTTCCACCACCAATTACTTTTTCAATTTCCTCAGTACTATTTACTTGATACACATTATCTACAAATGATGTTCCTATTCCGACAGTAGATCCTGCAACATCCAGTGAAGTAATAGAAGTAGATCCTGTACCCATATTGGTGGAGTTACTTACAACAAAGTAATCATCAGTTCCTATTCCACTTACAGTAACTGCGGTTCCTGTCAGATTACCATCCCTCATGAATGAATCGAATGGAATAAAGAGATCAAATATTAATTGAGTTCCCGAAGCAATAGTTGTAGTTCCGAAACCAACAATATTTCCCTGATCACCGGCATATGTGCCTACGGGGTTATCCTCATCAGTTAATACAGGATGACTGATAAGCACAGAAGGAACATCAGTCCAAGTATATCCAACACCAGGATTAGTAATAGCAACCCCAGTTACAGTTCCTACACCGCTTAGGGTTACAGTTCCCATTGCTTGGGTAGTTGTACCCACACCTACGGTAGAAGCAATACTTACAACCGCAGTAGTATATCCAACACCACCATCTGTAATATCAATAGAAGAAATAGTTCCAGCAGCAGAAACAATAGCAGTTGCAGCAGCTCCTGTTAGAGTTTCTTGTTTAATAAATTTCACTTTATCTTGGAAAGATAATTGAGTTTTATCTTCTTTTTCATTATAAGTATCAAATAATGGTCTTAAAGAATCCACATAAACGGTAGTAGATCCGATACCCACTGTCTTAGTAATATATGCAAATGGATGAATTTGAGGTTCATAATGTTCTCTATCCTTACCAATAGGTAATTCGTTAATAATTTTATCCTCAGTTTGTCTACACCATTCAACAGGTCTTTCAAGTGATTCATCTGCGCTATTACCAGGACCATAATATGGATTGGTAGTAACTAGATCAGTAGAATCTACACGCATAACAGTTCTTGGATCTTCTACTAAATGCTGTTGTTGATCTGGTAAACGTCCAATCTTTAAGGTATCACCTTTCTTAACTGTTTCAATAATTTCTCTATCAATAACATCAGCAGCACCACTTCCTTTATAGAAGATTACCTTGGAAGTATCATCTTTCTTCGGTGCTTCTGTGAAAGTAACTATACTACCACCATCAAATTTATATCCTTTACCAGGAACTTGAAGGATGTCATTAATCCAAATAAGAAGAACATCTTGAACATTAATTTGAGATCCTTTACGTGAACGAATTGAAATCAAATCTCCACCATTTTCAGTTAATTGGAAAGTAGTTGTATCACCATCAAAATCATCATCCCAATTATCGAGTACTTGAAGAAGTCCAACAGACCATCCAGTAAATTCATCATTAAAGGTTTCTGTTATTTCAACAAGGAATTCTTCATAAGAAGAAGTAGTTGGAATACCGGTTGTTCCACCAATAGGAACAGTAAGGAATTCGCCATTTCCATAACCATATCCTGTTTCATCAACTCTAAAATTAACAATACTGGATCCTTGTCCTACCACTACATCAATAGTAGCAGCAGTTCCAATTCCACTATAACCAGAAGCATATTGTAGAGTCATATTGGAATAAGAAGTAGGATCGTCAAATACAACATCCATTGATCTCTGTAAAGATCCACCTCTTGCATAGAAGTGTTCTAATGTCGAAACTCCTGTATTAATCTCAAAAGTCTTATTATCCAAAACTCTTAAAACAGTGGTTCCCCCCGAAGCAGGATCAGTCTTACTTGCAGAGAAGTTATTTGCCCTAGGAGCCATAATTGCTCCCTGAACAGAACCTAATCCCACATAATAAGATGGAACAGTAGAGATACCAATATTAACTTCAAATTCAGTAGTACTATTAATAGCAGTAATATCTACACCACTATAAGTAGGATCGGGTTTTCTAGGATACCTATGAGTTGTAATTCCACCATCCTTAGCACAAGTAAATTTAAGAGATTCAGTAGCAATTTTAATACTATTTCCCTGACTCAGACCATGATCACCAATTGTCATCGTCATGATACCAGTGCTAGGACTATAATCTGCAGCAGTTACATCATACTTGATTATAGTAGAGACACCTACATTTAAAGTAATAGTATTAGCACTAACAGTAGTAATTCCTAAGCAGGTACTAAATCCAGGATCACTATATCGTGGATAAGTATGCAGAGTCGCATAATCATCCATGGAACATCTAAAGGTTAAACTATCTTGTTCAACCTTCACAGATTCTCCCATCTTATGAAGTCCGCCAGCAGAAGCAGATACAAATGTATGAATTCCAGTGTAAGAAGAAGGAATAGTATCTAACACTTGAACTTCAAATGAGGTGCTACCTATACCTGAAATAGATCTCCACTTTCCACTAAATGGATCGGTAGTACTTCCTGAACCAGATCTTGGATATGTCTTATTAGCAGTATGTCCATCTAATGCACAAGTGAAGGTTAATGAATCATTATCAAAACGAACTTTATCTCCACTAGAGAATGAATTTGCAGTACCAACAAAGACCGTCATAATACCTGATACAGGATTATACTGAGCAGCAGTTACTGTGTGAGTACTTGGTCCAGTAAGACTATGATTACCAATAGTTAAAGCCAGTTGTCCACTAGATGCAGTATAACTAGCATCTGAAACATTATAGTAAGATAATGGAGATGAACCCACATTAACAGTAATAGTTGAACTTCCTACCCCAGTAATTGCTGTAACTCCCATTCCTGTAATAGGATCACTGGAACGAGGATATGCATGAGCACTTGTATTTGAATCTAATGAACAAGTAAAGACTATGGCATTTGTAGAGAATCCTACAGTATCATCTGTGGTGTACGTATGACCTGCTCCAACCGTCAATACTAAATCACCAGTTGATGCATCATAAGAAGCAGCAGTAGGAGTGGTAGTACCTATTCCTGTTACCGTAACTCCACCACCAACAGCACTTACAAAAGTATGAGTGTAATTACCACCAGTAACTACGGCACTGCTTGCTGCACTTACAAATTGATGAGTGTAGTCCCCACCTGTAATTACTGCACTGGTTCCTACACCAACGAATGTATGAGCAAATTGATCAGCAGGACCACCATAACCAACATTAACGGTAATCTTTCCATCATTAAGGGTAATACCATTTGTAGTCGATCCTACAAAAGTATGAGTACTTGTATTAGTTGAAGGTGTTACACTTAGAACTTGGATTCTAAAAGTATTAGTAGTCTTATTAGAAATCTCTACCCATTGTCCAGCAATTGGATCTGTCTCTCGTGGATAAGTATGAGTTGTTTCATTATCATCTTTCGCACAAGTAAAGGATAATGAATTAAGTGCTAATTTAACCTTATCACCATTAGATAAACCATGAGAAGGGACTGTAAGCGTCATAACACCTGTGGTAGGGTTATATGAGGCATTTGTTACTGTACTCTTAGTTCCGTCTCCTGTAATAGCAACTGCGGTATCATATGCTAAGTCTTGACCTCGTGGATAATAATGAGTAGATTCTCCATTATCTAAACCACAAGTAAATGCAAGTCCAGTAAAGATAACACGACTTGTTTTGCCAGTAGTATTATATCCATGAGGACTAGCAGTTGTAACTGTCATAATACCCGTAGCGGTATTATATCCTACGGCACTAATACCCAAACGTGGTGAATATGCACAAGTGAATGCAATACCAGAAAGATCTATCTCATCTCCTAATGATAATTCATGAGGAAGATGAGTAGTAACTGTTGTAAGACCTTGAGCAGTGCTATAACCTACATGGGCAATACTCTTTGCCTTAGAGAATACATAAGGGTTAGTTACAGCAACACCAGTTATGTAACCATCACTAATTGCAGCAGTACCAATAGCAACAATATTTGTTCCTGTTAAACTTTCTTGTTGAATGGAAACATTAACTGTTTGAATACCTGATCTATATCCAGAACCAGTATATCCAAGACTAATAGAACTGACAGTACCAGCAGTGGAAACAATTGCCGTTCCACCCGCTGCCACTAGTGGTTGATATCCAAATCCTTCACTAGATCCAACACTAACAATAACTCCACCCATTGGAAGATTTGAACCGCCTGGATCTGAAGCAATAGAAGTCGCAGTTCCAGTAAAGGTTATAGAAGAAATGCCAGCACTTTCTGCAATAGTATACTGATAAGTACTTCCATTGGCCTGGAAAATATCATTAACAAGAATGATAGAATCAGTTTGAATACCTGTTACATTTGCACCATTAGATTCTAAGGTAAAGGTATTATTAATTCCGTTAAATTGATTAGAAAGACTGTCAAATATATAATTCTCTGTATAGGATTCATTACTACCCCCAGTCTCACCTGAACGCATAAAGGTTCTTCCTTGGAAATGAGATCCAGTTGATATTCCAACCCAATCCCTATCATCAGGTGGATTGGTAGTACTACTTATAGGAACATTCCCATAAGGTGCCTCAGTGAACGTTAGAAGGTTGTTAACGATGTTATAGTTACCAATAACCTTAGTTACTAGTGCATCGGTAGCATGACCCACCAGGGTCGTTCCTAACCACTCTCTACGCACTCTAATTTTATTGGTGCTACCAATACCAACTCCTTCAATTTTCATAATCTCATCATCAATCTTAATGAGATCGGCACCAAAGAATGAGGTTATTCCACTAAATTCTGCAATATTCTGAACTCCCAAAAGTTCATTAGAAAGAGTAGTTGTAACAGCAGTAGAGACAACAGGTGACTGAATGATATTATCCAGTGCCATCAATACTTTTTGATTCTGTTTCTGAGAAATAAATCTATGAGAAGTACCAATACCCACGCTGGTAATATCTACTGTCTCTGGTACAATCTTTAATGCTTTTTCTGCTGTTTCAGCAATCTTAATAGTATCATCATTAACTTTAACAACGAATACTTCTGAAGGTAAGAAGGTCGTGGTACCCACTCCAACAAATCCGTCAGTGGATGCTATTCCAATACCAGAATTAGAAGTTCCTACATGATTATAAGTAATTTTCTCACCAGTAACCCAGAAGTGATTAGGTACTGTAATAGTATTATCAGCCGTGTCTACTAGTCCACCATCATTTGCTAAGAAATATCTTTCAAAGATATTATAGTTCTTATGTGTTAAATTGAATGATCTCTTAATATCTCTTTCAGTACCAGTATAAGTCTCAAATCCACTTTCGATAGTTGCATTAGTAAAGTCAATTTCATCCTTAGATGCAACAACATTCTTTAATGCATTCATATAAGTCTTAACTTCTACCGCAATACTTGCATTAGGTTGGAAGTATAAAGAAACCGTTCCTAAACCACTAATTCCAGTAGACCAATAACCTAAATCAGAATGAGTGTTAACAGTTGCATATTCAGTATCATAAGTTTGAACGCTAACAGAAGGATCTTCAATATAATTATCAACAACAATAATTTCCGATGTTTGATAATGATTATTAGTTGTATCGGTAACTTGAACTAAGAAATGTGCTCCCTCATAATCATTTGAATACTCAGCAACAGGTACTGCTATAGGAGTTCCAGAAGCAGCAATATCTTTTGTTCTGGCCTCTATTAAAGCATGGTTCATTTGAATAGTACCAATACCAGAAGAGGTCTGTGCTATTGCAACGTAAATTGTATTAACAACACAAGTTGTACCGATACCAGCATTAGGAACAAAATCAAGTTTTAAGTCAGTTCCATCGATATAAGGATAATAAGTTCCATAACCAGCTCCCGAATAACCACCAGGAACAGTAAGTAATTCTCCATATTCTAAAATCTGAACATCCGATCCATCATGAAGAAGATTAATTTCATCAAACTGCCATTCACTACTATTGATATCACCAGTACCACTGGCATCAGGGGTAATCTCAACCAACACCTTCACAGAACGATATGTGCTTGCAATACCTACAATATTAGTTGTGGTGCCAGTAGGAACCTTAGTACTAGAAGATTGAATTATTGCAACATCACTTAAAGCAGTAGTTCCTATTCCTAAGAAATTATCATTTAAATTATAAGAAAGACATGTAATATCATAATCATTAACACTAAACTTATTAGGATACCATTGTAATTGTCCTAAATCACCACTAATGGCAAAATCAAAGGAACCTTGATCGTATTCAGTTTCAACTCTTCCATACTGGTTAATATATCCAAATGCCCCATCATGTAAAAGATCAACAATCATTAATTGTCGTTCTTGGGTATATCTTTGATCTACCACATAAGTAATATATTTTTGTGCTCTTATATCTGCTAACTTAAATGTATCTACGACACTATACTTGGTGGCCCGTGGATTACTATTGAAAGTCCCACTCATATCATCAATAGAAAGAACTCTGTTACCCACAGATTCCTGATAATCCATCAAAATTCTATTTGAGAATATTATTTCATCAGAAACAATAGTAGGAAGATTTAATGAATTCTCCGTAACCAAATCAAAGTCTTGAACACAGTTGAGATCACCATATCCTATTAAATCTGTTACAACTTCAAGAGAAGTTGTTTGAGTGGTTAATCCCACTCTCATTGAACTGTCTTTATTAGTTGTCTCCATCTGATAATCGGAGAACTTCTTAAATCCAGCAGTATGATTTATAGAACTTACTACATCATTCCATTTTTCCTCTGCAACTCTTGATCTTAATGCATAAGAGAAATTTTGATAGTAATAACTATCTTGAACTCTTTGCATATTATAGTTAAGAACACCTGAATCAGTTTCCCATCCATGCAATACCTTAGATGTTGCATCTAAATTCATAATAGAATTAAAGGATCTTATAGAAGTAGCAGTTCCTTGAGTATTAGATGAATCTCCACGAATGACTTCACCAACTTTAAAATCATCAGCAGATGATATTTTTAATATTTCATTATTAAGATCCCATTGTTCTACTGTACCAGAAGCAGAAGCAGATGTAACTGTTTCTCCTTCTAGGTATTCCTGAGTTGTTAAATTAATATCAAATACTGGGAAATATTTTTCTGGAATAATTCTACCAGAAGAATTAGCAACATCAAATGTACCAATATCTACACCCTCATCAATTAATGATGACATGCTATATGTTATAGTAGCACCTACACCACCAATATTCTTATCAAGTGAAGTGACTGTGAAAAGTGCATGATTATAATCCGCTGAATTAAAGTTCTTTCCAGTAGATCCTACACCAACACTAATACCCTCTATAAGGAATTTGTCATTTATTTCAAATGGGAATATATTTGCCGTACTAAATCCTACTGATAATTTAACAAACGCATCTCTAGTAACAGTATTAAATCCAACAGTACTAATACCAACACCATTACTATTTTCTACAGGAATAATAGTTGGAGGATATGCTCTACTCAATCCAGTTGGATTTCTGTAAATAGTAACTTGTTGATCTCCTAATTTATAACGAATATCAACATTAGAAACTTGTTTCTTACTTTTACCATCAAAAACAAGAAGTTTAGGAGGTGCTTGATATCCTCTTCCTTGGGATGTTATTCCAATAGATTCAAAAGCAGCAAGATGATCTATATCAACAATTTGAGGAAGTAATATACTAGGTTGTAAAGTAGTATCAGATGGGAAATTATATCCAATATTATTAATCTCAGTCCTCTTAATAGAACCCACAGAAGTACTAGAAGGTTCGATAACTGCGGTAGTTCCTACAACGGAAGTAACAGTAGAAATTCCAGGAATAGTATAGTAATTTGCTCCCTTATCAATTACATTAAACTTCTTAATTGGTCCTAATGCACTACTAGAAGTAGTGTCATATATTACAGTAGAAACAGTGGATGCATAAGAAGGTTGTTCAGGTAATTGAGCAATAGTATATGTAAAATCAGTTGTAGAAGAAGTTGTAATAACCTGTTCTCCATTATAAAGTGAATATTCAGTTATAATCTCATTTCCTGCATTAACATCTTCATCTACTACAATTTCTTTCTTAACATTAGGAAGATCACTTTCATAAGTATAATCCAATTTATAATACAGAGTGGGAGTATACTCATTAATACTTACATTAACCTTAGCACCCACAGCTCCTACTGTTCCTATTCTATCAATTGCAAAGTTAGGATCTGCGGGAGATTTATACCATAGATTAGTGAAATTCTTATCAGTATAGAAATTAAGTTCAAATGCAGGATAGGTTGTACCTTGGATTGTATAAGATAATGAAGAATCAGATACATCAAATGAAGCCGTTGAATCTTGATAGAATCTAAGTTGTGGATTTATGGAGTTAATATTTCCACTGGCTGTACTTGCAACTCCAACAATAGATGGTTTAGATAAAGTTGAATTATAATGGGTATCAGATAATTTAAAGTTATTCTCATCAGTTCTTACAATATAATATATTCCATTATTTTGTAATCCTTCTATAATAGAAGTATCCGCAGTATAAAGAACTTTTTGTCCTGTTACAAATCCATGATTGGTTATTGTAAATGTATCAGTAGAAGTATTAACACCGGTGGCAATAAATGATTTGGGATTAACTAATAATCTTCTACTATAATCATTATACTTTAAGGTAATATCAGTTGTAACTCCTGGATTTACATCAATGGTTACCTTATCATTATTTGTTAGACCGTGTGTAGACCCCCCAGAAACGGTTACAAGGTTCCTTGAAACTTCCGCAGTAATTGGATCATAATTAGTCTTAAGACTATGGTATACATCCGTTCCGAGACCTGTGAAGAAGAACGTACTTGAAGCGGTAGTAGCAATTCCTACCCAAGTGCCTGTGGTACCCATTCCAACGGTAACACTGGATAATCCTATTAAAGTATCGATAATCCTATTAAAGTATCGTTAATTTTAGCAACATAAAGAGTGTCACCATCAGACAATGTAGATATTCCACTAGGATAAGAAGCTTCCTGACGTAGAACTACTAATCCACTTCCACCATTAGGAGAATAAGTGATTTTATCATTACTTTGTAAATTATGACCAGGAATATAAAGAGTTTTTGTAGGTACAAAGATCTCAGTAATTCCAGTTCCTGGATTTGAAAGAGAAATAGTAGTTCCAATACCAACAGCAGCAGTTGTACCTAATCCAACTGTTTCAGATGGATTGAAATAAATCTGTCTATTCCTTCGAGCATTATAAGTGGTATTAAATCCAGCATTAATAGTTAAACGACGTTGATCTTGATATAAGAAAGAAGTAACAGTATGAGCTGCACCTATGGTACCATCAACTGCTCTTAAAACTCTAATCCTATCAAATTCTGGTTGTACATTAAGAACCTTTACTCTCTCAG
>VTLG01011417.1_pt1 | contig 22122 bp, 29 predicted proteins | sample 4694571 | NCBI WGS metagenome assembly VTLG01 (sample SAMN12604809, study PRJNA352737) | marine metagenome | biome: ENVO:00000447; feature: ENVO:00000209|ENVO:00000569|ENVO:01000036; material: ENVO:00002151; isolation source: viral sequences binned using virsorter ... | reverse complement strand
GACCTTGCCAATCTAAATGCCAAAAAGCGTGTGCCATAATCTATCTCCTATAGTGCCGATACACCACCGTATAATGCACCTGCTAATGCACCTGATGGACCACCCGTTAAGAACCCAGAGCCAGCACCAGCTAATGCGCTGAGTAGTGGGTTGGGTCCACCCGGACCAACACCTGTACTTGTACCACCGTACTCACCAGATATACCAGCAAGGTAATTCTGTAGTCCAATCTGTGGTAATGCAGCCTCATACTGATATTTCTGCATATCCTGCTGTATCTGAGCCTGATCCATTGCCCTTCTCTGTGCGCCCACTGCTTGCATCTTATCGTATGCCTGTAGTGGTGCGCCCATTATGGATGGATACTGGCTCAGCGCACCTTGTGCTGCCTCTGCGCCCTGCATTCCGTACCCCATACCTGCCTGTTGTGCGCCTAATCCCATCTGAGCAGCAGCCAGTCTATCTGCCTGTGCCTGTTGATATGCGCCAAACTCAGCTTTAGCTAGGTTATCCGATATCCTCTGTTGTGCAGCAGCTACTGCATTGGCTTGTAATATATCTCCTCTAGTCCCACCGCCTGCTTGGCTCTGAGTTATCGCTGTCCTTATGCCGGGAAGAACCTCACCCGTCAGTTGACCCATAGCTTCTTCTCTGTAAGCGTCAGCTAAAGGACCAAAGGCATCTGTATTCACGTTACCAGCCAGAAGATCACTGTACTGAGTCTCAGTAAATGGAGTCAACCCTGCGTACTGTGCTTGTGTAAGGGGTTGAGCCATACCTGCACCATAGTCCATCGCGCCTCTACCGTAGCCCATAGCACCCAACTGTGTAGTCTCGGCACCAGCCTGTAGGTTTGTGGCTCTGGGTCCAGTGAGGTAGGTCAGGGCAGACTGTTGCCCTTGGGCTTCGGCAGGATTAAATCCGGCAAGAGTGGCGCCTCCATAGTAACCCGGAGTCAGCTTACCACTTGTGTATAAATCCTCGGCACGCTTGAATCCAGTCTCTAGGTAGGGCTTCTGCTGCTCCCACGGTTCTGTTCTAGTTGTTTGTACTTTTGATCCACCGGACATAGTGTTCTCCTACTCTGGGATTAGCTGTATACCAACTAACATGTGTTCTACTGGCCTACCATCCTTAACTCTTCTTTCTCCCCCACCCGGCCAATATGGGAAATACTCATACTTATCTATATCTGATTCGTAACCAGTTTGCGTCCAACCAGCATCGTTATCCCATGAAAAACGTGGGTATACATACTTATACCCTTCTACATCAGGCATAGGTAGTCCAGCAGAACCTACGCTAACTCTCGCGCCACCAGTATCTGTTGTATCGCCCAAAGATATGGGGGTAGTGGTTGGCTTAGGGGGTAGAATCCTGCTAGGCTCATACTGACCAAATGTGAGCCAATGTTCTTTTCCCCAGTCCTGTATATTCTGTGACCCAGTTTGATTGGGGTCTTGGAATGCAGCCATTAAGTCAGGATATTTTCTGACATAGTTACCGTACTGGGTACCACCCGTAAAGGTGGGCAATGCTGTAGGTACTGGTAATGGATTAGCATTCGGCACATAGTTGAGAATGCCGGGGGTTGCAGACCTAGCCTGTGCTGCCTGTGACCAAGGACTATAATCAACGGCGGAAATACCGGGTGCTATAGGTTGTGTTATTGGTGCTACTGCCATTATTGCATCCTCTGTTTCAAGTCTTTCGTAATGATGTCATAAGAATGTTTCCAGTCTTTTAGTTTTCTTGCCATACCTTTTCTTGACCACGCCTCAAGGGATGAGCAGCCATGCCTTATCGCATAGCCCTCTAACATGGGAAGGAAATCATACCATAGACTCATATCCTTACCTGCTAACGTTATTACTCTGACTATCTTCTTCCTTGGGTATTGGATAATCTCTGTTACCATAGCTGCTATAACATCCTTATCCTTTAATGCTACCCATAGTCTCAGATTAGCAGAGTCAAGGTGCTTCTTTATATCGTCTGGTATGAGTTCACCTTCGGCATGACGTAATGCCTTCTCTATTAAGGGGGATACATCATCCCATACCATGTCTATATCTTCTGCTTCTACTAAAGCCACCTTACATGAAGGTGCTGCTACAGTCTCAGATTCAAGTTGAGTTACAGTTTTGCCCATGCTGTTCCGTTATACCAGTAAATTCCTTCCCCGGTTCCACCCGGATTCCAATCGGTTCCATCTGCGTACCTTATGTCACCCTTACGTGGTTTATCTGGCTCTATATGGGTAGGCTCTAGCCTGAATATAGACTGATTCAGAAGAATATCACCTAACCTTTTAAGTTCCGTGACAACATAACCACCAAGATCATCTACCTGCTCTGGGAGAGGACCGGGTTCATATCTTGTTACACTCTTCTCTACCCTATCGGCATAGGTTGCCATCAGTAACTCCTTGAGCCACGCTTGCCTACATTGTCAACCTCTATGGAATAACCATCTAATTCCCAGTTCATATCAGTAGTAGACTCAAAGCGTACAGCATACAGCTTACCAGTGCCTCTCACAGATACTTTGGACTGGGTATTAGGGTTAAATGAGACAGGAGCATTCCACGATATACCACCCTCAGTAGACATCTGGGTACCCAAGTATACGTTTATAGAATCAGAACCACTTATGGACATCTTGGGCCATATAGAACTGATACGCTTTACGGTTGAATGGTCCGGCTGTCCTTGTCCATTCATGGATAAGCCAGTCCTTTCTATGTAAGATACCATATCAGATGTATCTTCCTTGTTACCAGAACCATCCCTGTATAGTTTTGTATTTCCGGGATCGGCAAAGAGTAATACCTTATCCTGTAGATCGTAACTCATTGTCCAAGGACCAGTCGTACCTGCCCATGACGTTGAAGTATTCGCCCATGTCGTAGATGTGGTGGGGTTTCCCACGTTACCGTAGCCAATATGAGCGAGATCGGGTAAGTCTCTTATCGTAAATGTATTAGTAATATAATTCCATACGATAGCTTTGTTAGGGTGGTTGGTCAAGGCACCGTCAGCCGTGAAACAGAACAGTATCTCAGTTCTACCGTAGTCGGCAGCAACAAAGCACTTGTTGATCTGCGCGCCATCCAGTGTAGTGAACACATACTCCTTCAACTTCTGTGGGAGTATAGGTTTAAGTCTCTGACCGTCGTTGATATAGAAGTTACCCTTACCAAAGATAGCATGACCACCATCAAACTCAGCTACACAGTTCTTCGCTATTGCTCCAATCGTAGGAGATAGCTGCCTGAAGGAGAATATAAAGGGAGTTCCCACAAAACTCATGGAGTATGTGGCATCCTCTTTGTAGATCATAAACGTATCCCTTAACTGAAGACCGTCTAGGATATCGCCTTTTGTGTCTGCCAACTCATATTCACCAGCATCTACCGTACTGGTCGTTTCATTCCATGAGGATGGGACACCTTGTATTCCAGCCTCTGTACTCCACTTCACAACCCTTGGGTAGGACACACCACCCCTTGTTATGTTAAGAGCAACCAAGAAGGAGCGGAAGGCTCTCATTGATTTACAGAATACATTTACAAAGACAGGATCGTTGTCACTATGGGAGGCAGCAGAAGTGCTATTCGCACCTCTGGTGCAGCCAGTAAACGTAGTAGATGTTATCCCCGTATAGGATATATCCTCAGTACCTATCGTTACAGTACCAGATGTGGGAAAGTCAGCAGTAGAATCTACTGTAAGTGTGGTAACGGCGTCGTTTATAGCACCATTTAGAAGGGTAAGGCTAGGCCAATAGGACAAATCCTGCATCTTTGTATTAGATAAAGGAACACCATCGGTCAGTTCCCAGAACTGGGGCTTATCGAAGTTGTTGGTCAGGACGAGAACGCCACCTATGATAGTAGATGTCCAGTTCTCATCTGCTGTAGCTGAGTATGCGCCGGACGTGCGGGTAATGTTATACCACTTTGTTGCGCGACTTACCGTAGAGTCATCGTCATGAGATGCAGCAGAGGTGCTGTCTGCTCCTCTCGTACACCCTGTAAAGGTAGTAGAGGTCTTACCAGTGTATGTTATATTTTCTGCGCCTATGGTAACAGTACCGACAGACTCGAAGTCAGATGTACTATCCACAGTTATAGTGGTAGCAGTAGCGTTTATCGCGCCATTGAGTAGAGTAGATAAGCTGGTGTTATCATAAGCGTAGATAGCTGCTAGACCAGCAACCACCCAGAACTCAGGGGTACCTAGAGTAAGCTGTATGATATGATAAGGTGCGACAGGGCAGGTCTTCATCACCTCGGCATAGCCGGGTGTCTTCTTTATAGAACCCTCATCTGTCTTGATGTTATTACCATCACTCCAGACATTAGGGGGTAGCTGCCAAGGAGAGGTTTCCTTGACTATACCTACCTGACCTACTTGATCTATTGGTATTAGAGCCATAAAGCGTCCGTGGTATCACAATTTGGTATCACGTATATGTCTGTCATATACATCATGGCTTCGGGTACTTGGCTTTGATTTCAGAAACTTTCTGTTGCCACAGCGTTAAACCATGCTCAGTAATGTATTCAATCTGCTCTGCTACGGGTCCGTAAGCAACAATGCGTTTTTCTCTCCATGTAAGTTCGACATATTCATTACCGACAATCTTGTATCCTTCCCTTTGTGGCAAGGGATGAGGTTGTGTCGGTTCTTCAACAACCGGATCAGGTACTTCAACAATACCGTAGTCGGCACGGATTGCCGGATTATCAAGCGCATTGCGCGGAAACCCGATGTTGGGGTGATCTTTTTGCAGGTCAATAAATGAATATGTATTACCGTCTTTTTGATAAGTCATGTTTGCTCCTATATTTCGTATCGGATGACGACAATTCCTGATCCACCGCTACCACCGACATTGCCTTCATACGGTCCACCGCCACCACCGCCACCACCTGTATTTGCGCTGCCCGAACCACCGTTTCCAGACGCCGAACCAGAAGCACCACCGCCAGAACCACCGCTGCCAGCGGTCCACTGCCAGTGCGCGCCACCACCGCCACCGCCACCGTAGGTTTGCGATGAGCCTGTGCGGTAGTCGTTCGATGTGCCGCTACCACCATCACCGCCAGAACTGCTGTCCGATCCATTCTGTCCGTTTCCTCCAGCGCCACCGCCCCCACCCGCGCATCGACCAACTCCAGAGCCACCAGAGCCTCCGCCACTGTTGGACTGCGGACTACCGGATGATCCCGCTGTGCCACCCGCGTTGTTACCACGGGCACCACCGCCTCCCGATACCGTTGTAATGTCAGAACCCGCAATAGATGAGGTACCACCACCACCGTTACTGCCACCGCTCCCAACAGTGATCGTATAAGTAATCCCACTACCAACGGTCAACGGAGTGCCACCGGAAATCGCAACACCACCGCCTCCACCACCGCCACCGTAGTCATTTCCTCCCGATCCACCTCCGCCGACAACAAGATAATCAATATCACCGCCACTGGTTACAACAAAGCTGCCGTTTGATGTGAACGTATGCACCTGATAACTGCCGTAAGTGGTTTCCGTACCACCGCTGGCTTCAACCGCAGATGATCCGCCCGAACTGGATTTGAGACGATCAGCCAGCATCAGGACATATCCGCGCCTGATTGAAAGCCATACCAAGTGCTACCTGCGTCGAATGTTGTAAAGACATAAATATCTACTTTTGCTGATCCACTTGTCACTGTAGGCGCGCTGCCCCCCGCCCAATCCACGGAGGCAGGCCATGTGATTGTTCTGTCAGATGAATCCTGTATCCACTTCAGCGTGAAACTACCCGCCTTTCCTGAAGCGGGTGGATTACTAAAGGTAAAAGTAACATTGCCACCGGAGGCTGTATGCTGAAACACATTACCTGTTTCCAGATCAAGATCGACCGTACCGTTGCCACTACTTGCGTTATAAGTTTCAGCGTAGTCTTTAATCTCTGGACGCTGTACGATCTGATCCGCCATCTGCAACGTGCCTGTCATGGTTCCGCCGGACAGGGGAACAGCGGTTGTCTTGCTTGCGTCTATTGCTGCACTGGCGTTGACATCGGCGTTGACGATAGTACCGTCTACTATAGACGCTGATACTACAGAGTTACTTGCAAGTTGGTCAGCACCGACAGCATCGTCAGCAATCATAGCTTGCTCTACTGCATCATTAGCTATGGTTACCGCACCTGTGTTAGCCATTGTAACATCGCCACTTAGGGCAGCAGCGGTAAATCCAGTGCCATCACCTATAAGTATCTGTGTGTCTCCTACGGCTTTATCCGATGGATCACCAGATGAATTAGCATCCCTGACCTTAACGGTATTAGCTGCCATATGAGCCAGCTTAGCATTTGTTATCGCCTCATCAGGTACAGAAACAGCTTGCCAGTCAACACCATTTGTTGCGCTACTGTTTGCAGTTAGGACATAATCATTAGTACCAACAGGTAATCTAGTCTCTGAGTCTACTGTATTATAGACAAGAAGGTCACCCTTAGTTGTGAGTTTATCATCACCAACAACAGACACCATCTGCCATTCGTTAGAGGATGTAGAGTATTTCATGTACTGATCGTTTGTGGGATCAGTAGATGAGACAGCTTGTCCTTGTATCTTTGTTACTGTGACAACACCAGCATTTGTCATTGAGATGTCGCTGGATGGTGCAGCAGCTGTAAAACCTGTACCGTCGCCAATCAGTATCTCACCATCTCCTACCGCTTTATCAGATGGAACACCAGAAGAGTTGGCGTCACGTACCTTTACCGTATTAGCAGCCATGTTAGCCAGTTCAGCATTGGCTACGCCTGCATCTTTTATTGTTACTGCGCCTGAAGATACAGAGAAGTTATCAGAATGAAAGGATGCTACACCTTTGTTTGATGTAGACGCATCTTCGCCTGCGATTGTGAGCGTCGTGCTAGTCGCTGAAGTGTCAATACCCTCGCCACCAGCAATAGTAAGGCTTTCTGAATCGAGATCAATGTCGATAGTGCCACTGTCAGAGATGACATCCAAATCCTGAGCCGTAACTTGTGAGTCAACATACGCCTTAATAGACTGTTGAGTAGCAAGTTTAACCGCCGAATCAGAGGCCATATCATCTTCATCCTTTATCCCCGTAACAGTTGCGCCATCTGCTGCAATGTTGACGCTACTGAACTTGCCAGTCGAGGCCGTGGTAGCACCGATAGGTGTACCATCAATAGAACCTGCATCTATGTCTACTGAGTTGGATGTTTCTGGATTGACAGCTAGCGTGATCCACGCATCATTAGCTTGGTTTCTAATCTTTAGTACATTATTGCCAGTATCCAGCCACATCAAACCCATCGCTCTGGCAGCATGGCCTGATGCGCTCGTATCTACGGTAGGCGCAGATGACTTAGCTATAAGAACCTGTACAGCTTGATCCGGCCCAACACTATCCGTACCAACAGGAAAGGTCTGCTTTAGAATCTTCTTGATAAGTTGCAGATGGTCATCGCCCTCTGACACGTTATCAGAAGATACCGGGTTAGTTTTTACAAGGCTGCTTATATAATTTCCTGTTTCTAGTGCCATGCCTTATTCCTCAAAAGTATCCTGATGTATTCATTACTCTCATTTCAGAGCCTGAATGCCTGTCTCTATCGTCCTGTTGCTGTAGGTCATTTATAACTTGACGTACACCCCTTTCCCATAACGGTACTCGCTCATCATTCATTAAGAATGGTTCGGCTTGAAGTAGCGTACCGTACAAGTAGAGGTCAGGCGCATTTAGTATTAACCAGTTTGTTTGCGTAGCATCGGCAAGCGCATCAAATGATTTGTAATAAGTCATGCTATAACCATAACCATCATCTGGTGTAGGACCAAATAGTATATTATCACCCACTATAGTATACGCATTGGGCTTACCATTGTTACTCCCAGCCCTTATCCTGTACATTATCTCAGGAGTAATGTATGCTAAGGACACTACTGGGCTAGTCGTTAGATGTATCTCCCGCATCTGGAGGTATCCAGTAGGAAGAGCATCCTCTTTCGATCCGCTTGGTGTTGTGTCGGATACGGTAGTCTCCATAGCACGAAGACGCAACGTTCTATTGAATGTTGCTTCTGCTAAGGACACAAACTCCGGTATCCGGTCAGTCAGGTCATCCCTGTCTAACCAGTTAGCTACAGCAGTCTGTAAAGTGCTGTAAGTGTTTATAGCCATTATCTGCTCAGTTCAGTAATATAAACCGATGCTGTGCCTGTACCAGTTATAGCTGCACACTTATCCGCCTCACTGACAGTAAACCAGTAAGGGGTATTGGCTGCAAGAAACACGGAGGTTGCCACGGCTGCTGTAGGTGCAGTATCAAACTGTACGAAACATGCAGCAGTTGCTGTAACCATGACCACATTTACCTGCGTGGTAAACGCTGAAGTCAAGGTTGAACCACTTGTTGTGGTTGCAGATAGCGTATGCGTCTTTATAGGTCGCCAAACATTGCTAATATCAATCATATCATTCACCTATATGTTGGTGGGTGCTGTCTTAAAATACTTATAGTCGGGATTGTTTAGATAAGCAGCCAGTATCTTTGGGTCTTTCTGTATCTCCCCATCAGTTTCTGCCATCCATTTCTCCCACATAGTTGCAGGGATTGAAGCTGCATGATGCCATTCACCCATCTTGCCTAATGACAGCTTATCCCCATAGTCGTTATACTTTCTTTTGTTTACATCCAAGAGTGGATCAACTTTCTCTGTCGTGTTAAAGATAAACGTGCCTTCAATATCATCGAAGTGCATATCAGTCTCACGACCATTCTCTTTAGCCAGTGCAAACTTGTCAGACATAGCCAATGCCTCCTACCTTGGGCGCACCATCGGCTGGATCGTGATCTATATATGCCTTCTTTAACCACCCGATTGCATCAGTAGGCTCTTTAGGCTTTGCTTTAGCTTTGGGTGGCTTACCCTTCAGCATTCGCTTTGCTGACTTCTCAAGTTCCTTGTCCATTTATGCTCCGTTAAGGCTTACGGCTACCTTACTTACCAAGTTAAAATTACCAGATACGCTTATACGCTCCTTATCTACCCAGAATGGATGTACCATATGATCTAAAGTAGCAGGAAACAACAATATAAGATTATTTTCAGGCACAACATTCCACATACTTACGCTTAAAGGACTGATAGATTCGCCATATTTGAACACTATATGTCCTGCGTCTTGTACATTAGACTTTGCTTGTACCGTAAATATCTCTGGTGGTACATCTAAATATATAACAAAAGAAACTATACCACTGTGTTGATGTGGCGGATTATGATCGAACATTCTCTGGAAGTTTATCCAAAGACTGCTAATACCTATGTCTATGTCACCACCACCGGGAGCAAAGTTGATACGCTTTTCTCCATAGTGGTGTACCATAAAGTCAAACCACTTAAACAAATACTTCAGTAACTCAGGATACACCTCTTCTGTATAAGAGTCTTCGTACTCAAAAGACCCACCATTATACATGTTACCAGCTAGTTTTTCTCTGTAATCTCTATTCTTATCCCTTGCCTCTTTGCCAGCTTTTAGAAGGGAATCCCTCAGTTCATCCGATATAAAGTTTTGGTAGATACAAGGTCCAAATGGAAAGATTACTTTTCCGCCATGTTCGTCCTGAATGTTAGGACAGTTCGTTTCAAGTATTTTCATAAGGTCGGAGGGTGGGTTTCCCCACCCCCCTTTGTTACCCTACGCTTTGCAATCAGCAAGGATACCGCTGGAAGCCTCGTTTTTGGAAACAAGACCTGCTTCGTACAGAAGCATCTGTTTGGTTGAGTCACCAGTTTTGGCGAGATCAACGACAGACCAGTCTCTGAGAACACTCAATCCCCAGAAGTCCATGTCTAGGAAAAAGACATGTTCGGTGCTATCCAGATTGCGATCCGGTACGATTTTGAACGTACCAAAATCTGAAACGTACACGTCAACAGCATTTACTGCCGTTGCGGGTCCGCCAGATTTAGCGTCTACCCGCATTGGGTAGCCGGGACCAGCGTTAGAACTCAAGCCTGAGATAGCTTGCTTGATGGTTGCCGGACATAGGATCATGTCTGGGTTACCACCAGTGTTGTAGCAGTCCAAGATAACATTCTTGATGCCAGCTTCCGTGATGGAGGCAGTAGCAGTCGCTTCTGTCATCGTGTTCGTGCCGTTACCAGCAGACGCAGCAGGTGAACCGGACGTCGGGTTCATTGACACGTAGTTGGTTGCAAGCCATGAAGGTAGTCCAGCAGAGACTCTGGCAGTAGTTGAGTTACCAGCGTTACGAGCAACGTTGGCTGACAACATATCTTCCCAGTCTCTCTTCATCTGCTTACCACGTTTTGCCAGCTGATAAGCCTGATGTTTGCCGTGACCAGCATAGTTGACCGAGTCATCGGTGCCTGATGTTTGTACCACATACCGAGAAATCTGGCAGTAGTTACCCAAACGAGTAGGCAATGCCCTTGCTGTAGCAGCGGGAGAGTCGTCGCCTTCTATCTGACGGTTCGCAGCACCAGCTGTAATGGTGTCTGTTTGCCATTCAAAGAAAGTGTTTTCGGCTTTCTCACGGCTACACCCACTGAAAAATGGGGTATCCATAGGAGCAATATTGTAGATGACATCGGCTAACTGCTCACGAATCGCTACTGACGAATAAGTCAGTGATGTATTTGTGGCAATAGCCATAGTGTATCTCCTCTATTGAGGTTTAAGTAAATCCTCCAGCAACGAGGCAGCGTCATCGACGTGGCCTGTAGACCGAAGACGTTTCATTCCCTCTTTACGTCTGCTTACACTCGCATCTGCCTTGCCTCGCTTAGCCTTGGACTTCACAACCTTTGGCTTATTCTTAACCTTCTTAGCACGAACTTCATGCTGTTTCCGAGTTAAGTCTTCATAAGCCTTAGCTTGCATAAGTACAAGTATCGAGCGGTGATCTACCAACTGCGACAACTCTTCCTGAGTATAACCTTTGGATAAGGCAAACTCTGATAAAGATTTTGCTATCGCTCTTTGTGTATCAGGATCATTCCATTCTGGTAATATACTTACCATCTTGGCATGTTCTTCCTGTAACATCTGTTGGTGTTGCACCTGCATCTCCCGCTCTTGCTGTTGCTGAGCCTCTTGAGCCTTGACCTGCAACTGTTGAATACTCTCCTGAGCCTGACGATATTCATCACGCTTGGTTAAGTATTCTTCTTTGTCCTGACTCTTTAGAGTTTCCCAGTCAATGTTAGCGTATTGCTGGAGATGGGCATAGTTTGTGTCTATCGCTGTGGATAGAGCGTCAACGTATTGAGCACGCATCTGCTGAGTCTGAGCGACTTCTTGCTGCATCTGTTGAGCAGCAGCATCCATCTGTCTCTTGTATTCAGCTAACTGTTGCGTTTTTTGAGTATAATCCTGTTGGCGAGAGTAGCCTTTGATAAGTTCGTCTTCGGAGACTTCCACATCTTGTCCGTTTACCTTTACAGTATAGACCGTGGATTCCGACTCGTCCTCATCTTCAACTTCTTCTTCCTCGGATTCTTCAGATTCATCATCATCAACATCTTCAGATTCTGTTTCTTCGACTTCTTCAGTTTCTTCAGTTGTTTCATCAGATGCCTCTACGTCTTGAGTTTCTTCAGACGGTTGCTCCTCTTGGTCTGGCTGCTCTTTCGAGTCCAGTAATCCAAGGATTGCTTCTTGAGCAGCGACTACACCGCTGGGATCAAGATCGGGGTTTTGCGTTACAGCTTGGGGATTCGGTTGAGTATCCGCCATGTTCTACTCCTATAGTTGATATTCCTCAAGTTTCTTCGCCATCTCTCCAGTTTCGATAATGCTGGTTAGATGAAGGCGTATCCGTTCGAGGAGTCGTAAGGATAGCCAGAGGTTTTCTCTGGCCTCGGTATCGTGAATGCCTGTATGATCCCAAGCATCCGTGATATCTTTTGCAAGCGTGTCAAACGCTTCGTTTAATAGTTCATCAGAAAGTAATGCTTTTGCTCTTGCTTCTCTAAGTTCTTTATCCAATAGCTACACCTCTGCCTTGTTGAGACTCCAGATTTAACTCTGCAACTTTAAGTTGCGCGTCGACCTGTGCTTCGGCAGCTTCCTGTTGGATTTTCATTTGCTTAACTTGAACATCAGCAGCTTTAATTTCTAATTCTTTTTGTTTCAGTTGTAGTTCAGCCTGTTCCATCTCTTGTCGTGGATCGGGTTGATCTGGTATATTCTGTGGGTTGGTCAGGAAGTCGTCAACATTCTGGAAGCCCATGTTCTTTATGAGTGCTGCTCCCATGTTGTACATATTCTGCTCGTTGACAATCTTTAAGCCACCCCTCATCGCATCTCCGGCAAACTGTAACATCGTTGTCAAGTGCATGAGTTGCTGATCCCTGTTACCATTTCCTATTCCAACAGAAACAGTGCAGTCATACTGATCTTTCCACATGTCAGGACGTACAGGAACCCATTTGTTTCTAAGCATTATGACTCGCTGATGATCCTGATTCTTCAGTACGAGTTCATAAATATTTTTCATCAAGTCTTTAACACCAGTCTCTGCAAAGCATCTTGCAATCAACTCTACCCTTGACTGCGCTGCTGTCATCGTTGCAGCAACGGCAGTAGCTGTGGTATGAGATGTTAAAGCATTTTCATTTAGACCTTGGCTGAACTTGTTTACGCCACTTCTGGCTTCCCTGAGATTGTCAAGGTAGTCAAGCATTGAGAAGGACGCTTGCTCTAGCTGTGGGGTTGCCAAAGGCATAATGGCATTAGGAGATTTAACTCTGACTACACCACCCGGCCTCTGGGTTAGCAAATCATCTAGGTTTGCTTGACCTTCAAGGACAGCGTACCGACCGAAGTTCTGGTTGTACATATTGTCCATCAGATTTCGCATCAGGACACTCTTAATTTTTTGAATGTCCATAACAAGATCAGCTATGGATAGACCAAAGAACTTGTGTGGAATCTTTATAGGTGTAATACTTACGAATGGTATACGATCTATTTCTTCATTGGCTAAAACTTTCTGACCAACTGAACAGACCTTACGCAGTTCGGCAATGCCGTCACCATCGTAGTCAATCTGCATGAATGATTCATGCAGCCAGTAAGTTGTGAGACTTTCATCGTTAGAGACTACAGTGTTGTCACCCCAAGGTAATCCTTTAGAGTTGTCGTAATCGAAACGTGCAAGATCATTCTGGTAAACGTAGGAGTCTTCGCCACTACCCAACTCTGCTGGATCAAGGTCTTCATCCGGGTACATCTGACGCAACTCAGACAAAGTTTTTAGTACGCGATGACAGGTAAACCTAGCATCCTCAATCGCCTTAGCCTCCCTTGAGATAAGGAATTCTTCTGGAGGTACATTCTCTATCCTTACCTTACCAACATAAGCCTTACGGGAAATGACGACATCATGCTTTGCACCATAGTCATCAGCGTAAGGGGTATGCTCCATGACTTCAACATTAGGATTAAGTATGAGTGCATTGAACTCTTGTTCGTCAAGACCATTGTACTCTTCCCTGTTCTGGTCTTCGTACTCATCCCAGTAACATTTAACAATACCATTCTTTTGTAGGAGAGCATCAGTAAACCAACTGTACAGTATTTCCCAGCCGGGATTATCTCTGGTGAAAATATAGTTCACATAATCAGTAGCTTGCTGAGCAGCTTCTACATCTTCGGGTCCGTGCGGGTTGAACGTAACCATCTCATCACCTGCTGCGAACACTCTCATGAGGGAAGGCTTGATCCATTCAACGGTATCCATGACAGAAGAGTCCACATACTGACTTCTACCATCCACTTCGTTACCCAGAGGCATACCATAGTAGTAATCTAGTGCCTCTTCTCGCTGGTCATTGACGGTATCATGGTAACCAAGAGCGTCAGCTATCTCATTGTTGACTCTCTGGACTAATTCTTCGTCAGATATTTTTTTAGATGATGCCATAATTCTTGTACTGTATGTCGTTTGTCCACGTTGGGTCTTTGCCTGACACGGCAAACCGCTGTGATTGGAAGGCATAACGTGTCGCGGACATGATATCATCCCGTATTGCGACTACTTTACCACCTTTTCTGTGATACATTCTGAACTCTTCAAACCAGTCCGATAGGGTAGAAAACACCTTAAATTTACCATTTTCCATGCTCTGGAGCATAGCCATAATGCCCTCTTCTATACTATTACCACCCTTGTTCTCGCCTAATGCGGGTGGATTAGTGAAGTGATCCAGCATTAAGTTACACCCTAGATTACGATACTGGTCAGCAAGACCAGGATTGCCCATAGAATCTCGTCTATTGCCATCATGGGGATAAGCAATGGGGATAAAATGTGGTCTGCCCCGTATAGCTTGAGCGTGAACCGTGGGTGACGCCTTAGACATCCTGTAACAGTCGTAGACATAGAACATATCCTCATCGCGATCAATAGCACCCCATACAACTGCTGTCGGATGATCCCAACCAAAGTCTATCGCTGCTATTCTAGGCCAATGATCCTCTATATGTATAGGATCAATCATTAAATTCTCTTCGTTGACAGGGAATATGAGGCCAGAACCTATAGAAGGCCTACCATATCGCCTCATCTCCCTCTCATGTGGACTATAACTGGAGAGAATCTGCTGCATAACACCTTCATCTAGGTGTCCTTTCTGTCCTCTAAGCGACATTACTGTCTCAGATGCGTCATCCCAAGTAGCATTTGTCAAGGATTGACCTGTCTGGAGGTTGTTCATGAAGGATGCAACAGTCTCTGTCATGCCCTGCTCTGGTGTAAAGGTCATATATACCATACCTTTACGGTCCAAAGTACGTGTAACAGCCTGTGAGTAGATGTCTCTACTGGGTTCTTCGTCTAACCATATGCAATCCACACTACGGCCTTGCCATTTCTCTACACCCATCTCATAGGCTTTGAAGAATAAAGAGGAGTTCCCACCGCTGACATGCTTTATTAGAGCAACAGATTTTGCGTTCGGTACGCCGGGTTTGCGTTCTGTCTTTATTATATAGCTTCTTGGAACCGTACCCGACCCAAATGCTTCTGGATCATCAGGGGAACCCAATAACTCATATTGTACAATGTCTCTAGTGGTTTCGTTGGAAACGCCACCTGCCCACGCTATAATGGGTTGATGATATACCCGCCCTTTCCACCAGTCTGGGTATAGCCCCGTCAGGTGATACGATAGTTCCGCACTTCCGCAGTAGGACTTCCCTATACGGTTAGCAGCCATGAGTAGACGCTGATTAGCTGTAGCGCCTGTTTCATGGAACTTTAGCTGATAAGGGTAGGGATCATAGGAATCTATCCTGTTGAATCGCTCCCGTTGCCTTAACTCCCGTAGAAGTTCTAAGGCTCTAGTGCTTGAGGAGGGCATTCAGTTCCCTTTCTATATCCTCTTTCGACATTGACTCTATGGTTGTTGTTTCGATTTTTTCGACTGGCTTGAGTCCAGCCCGGTCAAGGAGGTCTTTGACAGCGCCGAGTCTAACCGACTCTGACTCAGCCGATTCAGCCAGATCACTAAGCCAGCGTAAGCCAGCAGGTACTTTATCTGCAAGTAGTTTCTGAGTTGCTTCGCGTATTTCATTTGAGAACTGTGCCTTTAGTTGTGAGCCTTTTACCTTGGCTGTCTTTTCAGAATAACCCGCATGGATAGCTGACTGCGTGGCATTGCCAGTCAGTACATAATGTTCAATGAATTTATCTTGTAGTATTGTCATTACCTGTAACCTTCAAATCCGCTCATACCTTCGTAACCACCTTGGTAACCGCTACCAGCTTCAGCTATGTTAGCAAAACTATCTACTTGGGTAGCAACATCAATCAATCCAGCAGGTATCGAAGCACCCTCTTGTTGGTAAGCCCTGCTAGCCATAAAGTCTTTCAGTGCTTGACGTGCGGAAGCCTGCTGATCTCTGTGCGCTTTTTCTGCTGCTGCTATCTGAGCCTCTATCTCTGCTTGTGTTGGTCCTGCTGGGGCTGCTGGCATAGCATCCTGTCGTGGTGCCATAGCTGATGCTGCTACATGAGCATCTACTGCTGCTTGTTCTTGTCGCTGCCTATCCGCAACTTCCTGTACCATCTGAGCATTTATTACATCCTGCTGAACTGGTGCAGATACTGGGGCTGCTACTTGTGCTGGGACAGAACCTAAAGAAGCTACTTGAGTTCCTGTGCCAAAAACATTAGGATCAGGATTTGTTAGTGCTGACTGAAATGCTGCCTGTATTTGTGCGTTGTAATCATTTATCGTATCTTGTGCTGAGATATTTGGGTCTGCTAATGCTGAACTTGCATTTAGACCGGGGATCGTTGGATCGCCACCCGTATAAGCTGGTTGCTGCGTTACATCAGAGGCTAATACCGATTGAGCATGTGCTTCATTTAACGCATCCAAAGCCTGTAATTCACTCAATCTTGCCTCGTCAAACTGCGCTTGTTGGTCAGCAGCATATTTTTCAGCATATCCCGGAGTATCAAGGAATGGATCACCTGCATTTGGAGAGTACAACCCAAGATTTAATCCTATAGCAGCAGGAGTGCTTAAACTTCGTATGAGACCTCTAAGAGCAGCACCCGTTTTACTCTGTAAAGAAGTTGTACCACCTGCTTGAGCTAACTTCATCGCAGCATTCGCAGCATCCTCGGTCATGGCTAACCTAGAACCTGCCAAAGCAGCAACAGGGTTATTTGTATAAGCATTACCATAAATCCTGCCTAAAAGATTAGCTCTCTGAACACCGGGGGGAGTTCCTGTGACAGTACCCGGAAACGATAGTGGTGTACTAATAGCACCATGCCTCGTTACCCTAGACAAATGATCCGGTGTTGTATCAGCCCAGAACCTACCCTTTGGAGTATTATCGTATGATTTGGAAAAACTGCTATCAAATGGCTCGTCAGCAAGTTTGCTACCAAGATGCACCCCACCAAAAGGTCTTTGATTAACAAACCTATTACCTAACCCTTGCCCAATCCCTACAGCCGTATTTGCTGATGTACCATCATCACCATCAGATGTGGGTACACCGAAAGTTCTGCCTGATGGGATACCACCACCCAATAGACCACCTTCCTCCAACATATCTGCTTGATCTCCACTTAATGCTGCCATATAAGCAGCAGCATTAGCATCTGCTGCGCTTAAACCACCAGTAGGATCAGAAAGATCATAACCAGCAGCACCAAGCATACCGGGATGTCCAGTAGACACTAGGTCAGGCGCATCACCCATGCCTGTATAAGGTTCCATCTCAGCAACCTCTGCTGCTCTCTGGCGACCTGACTCCAGTGTGTCCATCAGTTGTTCGCCAAGGTAACCGATACCAGTCTGCTTCTCCCCTTTCGGACGGGTTAAATCTCCCACTACATCAGCAAGAGCCACTACTCCGGGAAGTTTAGCCCCACCAACTCTAGTCTGTTTCTCTATAGCAGCCTGAGCCTTTCGTCTAACATCATCAGCTTGCTGTAAGGATGTATCGCCTCTCCTTACAGCACTCGCAGATGACTTGTTTTGTACTGGATTTGCTGCTTTATCAATCTTATCAATCCTTTGAATCTCTCTCTTGAGTTGCTCATCCGCTACTCTCTGTCGATTAGCATCTCGCGCAGCAATCTGATCCGGAGTCATCGCTACCCTCTTACCTTTCCTTGTGCCGGGTCCACGCAATATACCAGCAACAAAAGGAATATCAGATATAGCTGAAGTATCTGCTATGGGTTCCTGATTAAACATCCAACTCCTTCGATACTGAGGCTCTATGTCCTGCCTTACCCTCTCAGGAGAAGTATCCCATATAGCTGGAGTAGGATCAGCATAAGGGAAAGACCCATAAGGTGCTGCCTGATTGGGATAAAGTGAAGGCGGAGCATCATAGTACCGACTGAATGCCTGCACCCTTTGAGCAGCCTGCTCTCGCATCATCTGCTCCCATTCATTCTCCTCTATCCATCTTCCTTGTGCATCGTATGGCATTATCTTTTCCTTTGGTTCATTTTGATAGCCCTGCACTGCCTAGAAGCCTTGCTACGGGCTTTATAGGTCTTACCCTTGCTGCCACAGCGATATCCGCCTCTTACCTTTCTGACGGGCATTAGGAGAGGTCGTGATTCATCTCATGTATCTTGTCAGATACTGTGGATGTAAATATAAATGGAAACAATCCATGAACCAAGGCAGTCAAGGACAAAAGAAACAAGCTGAAGGCAAGCCCCCACGCAAAACGAAGATGTCTCGCCCATGATAGATTGATGTCCTTTAAATGGCTCATAATGGTTTCCTAATATTGCTTAAATAGCCCACCGCTGAGTGGGAAGAATATATATATATGTATAAAAACAAAAAGGGGTGCCCCCTTGGGGCAACTCCTTTGTGTTCGCTGGCGCTCACTGAACAACGGCAAACAAATAACACAGACCAAGGACTCGAACAACGGCAGACAAATAACACCAACCTGGGTATTCGCTGCGCTCATCCGATACAGAACCTTCGATTGACCGTGTGTGTGGGCAGGATGGATATCATATCCGATACGTTCCACGAAGCCTAGTCAGCTAACTAGCATGGCTGAGTCCTGCTCCTTGACAGTGGACAGATGGCTCGCCCTACAACCTGCTCGCTTAACAGATGGCTTAACAGGGATGATGGTCGCTCAGAGGTAAGACATGTCGCGTATAGGCTAGTCGCATATAGGTAAATGTATGACGGTTTGCCTGTTGAATTTCTCGCCAATGAGAGTACCATTGCGTTGTGGTTCAGTTGGTGGCGAGTCGTAATAGCTAGTCAAATAGTCCGACTGAGTGCCGTAAGAGGTGCCGTCTCCGACGCGAAACCACACGCTATTTTATCAACTTAACTAAGGTATATATCACTAATGATTAAAGACTTTATAGAGATTGTGCGCCGTCTAGCTAAGCTGGATATTAAATCCTTTCGTATGCTTGCATCCCTTAGAGGGAAGCTGCGGACGTATGCCATCTATCGTGCGCTTGATGTATGCGTTGATAAGTATGGTGCTGTTCCTTCGAACCCTACCGCTGAAGGTCGCGCCGAAGCGGATGCTGAGTCTGTTGAGGCTAAAGACTCTAAGCACTGGTTCCCGATGTGTCAGGCTATCGCCATGTTGGTTGCCCTGGACGAGGAGTTTGGAGAATGGGAACTGGACGAGGGCATCGAGGGCAGTCTAGCTTTCCAGATTGTCTCGCATACGCCAGAGTTCACTCGGGAGAAGTTCGCCAAGCTGGTCAAGAATGCCAAAGGTTCACTGGCAGGTTATGACGAGATGGTCGCCACGAAGGAACAGCTGGAACGTTTCAAAGATGACATCCTGTCAATGTTAGCCGATGTCTATCAGCATCAGATGAACGAGGGAGAGATAGAGAACGCTCCCACGGATGCAGACTGGGCTGGAAAATTCATGTCCGAAGCTGGTCAGAAACAGCGAGACGACATGGACAAGTCACTGCTCCGAGGCTGGATTACTGAGAAGCAATACAGCCAAGGCACTGATGAACTGGATGGGTTTATCTGGCTGAGTCGCAACGAAGTAACAGAGTAACAGCAAGGGCGGGGATTCTTCGGAGTCCCTGCCCTTTTGTTGTATATACGCCACAAAAAATTTTTAACAGCATAAGGTCGCGATAAATCGCGCCTTTTTTCTAACAGCCTACAGCCTAATGTTCTCGCTACGCTCGACCTCTTTTCAACAGCTTTCTAACAGCCAGAGGTATATAGTTTCCTATTGAGACACAAGCTGTTAGGTAGTGAGCGGAGCGGGGTTGTCGCGACAGCGATGGTAAGTGTCGCTTATTGAGGCATAAATAGTTGAAGGTTAACTATAAATATGGTACAATCGAGTAGTACGTAAGGGTTAATCAAGATAAGGAGGTTAATATGAAGTTGACTCTAATGTCTGTAATGTGTAACGGTATAAGGGTGAGTAAGTTCATTAATGTTCCATGTGATATGGTAGAATCAGATGGTACTACACGTATCCCTCCGATGGATCATGGTAGGATTGAGACATCGCTCATTAAGCGTGCACGTTGGTTGGGTCGCCGATCTGAAGAGATCAGAGGCGTAACATTCATAAGAGGAGGTTAGTATGCAGCATCCTAAAGATGTAAAGGGTAGTGACAGGCCGTTGCCTCGCAATGATGGTAAGTTCATACTGGACGGCAAGCGGGTAAGGTTCAGTGATTATGGAGGCAGTTCAAAGGAGGCTAGTATGTCTGACTATGACAAGGAAGTATTGACTGCATCAGAGTTGTTGTCTCGGCTCGATGCTATCGAGGCATTTTTTAAGGATGCTAAAGTTATAGACTTAAATGTAGATAATCTGATGTTAGCTAACCAATCTACACATTCTCGCCTCGATGCTATTGAGTTAGAGGTTGAGGTAATGAACAAGGTAGTAGCCAAGAATATTCTGGCACTCAGCAAGATTGAAGAACGTATCGCAATAATGCAGGAGAAAATAGATGGCGTCGATCAAGAAGAGAATACTTTTGAGGAATTATCTAATGAAGAGTATCTTCTTGCCGATAAAATCTGCCTTGAGATTAAGGAATATATGAGCCAGTTTGTTGACACAGATGAGAAAGTAGTAGATAATCTGTGTGAAATCGTAATGCACCGTATTGTAGGAGACTCAGATGCCATTGACTAGATCAGTATTAGTATCCACACCAGAATTAGGGATAAGGGCAGTAGAGGAAGTAGGTACTGTATGGCAGGATCGTCCGTTTAAGTTGCAAGTTGGGAATGTAGATGTTAGACTTAGCTATCAAGAGTTAAGCAAGATTATATCAGATGCAGATGCAGAGATCAGAGATTACCTTGGAGAAGAACATGCCTAAGACTGATTGGTTAAGACAAGGGAGTATGTTGTGGGCTTACATGACACCCCAGCAGCAGACAGCTATGACTTATGTTGATAGCAAGGGTGTAAAACGTAGGCATCCTACATGGCACTCAGTCTGTGTTGAGAAGACTGGTGTTGCTCGCCCCGGTAAGACTGCGAGAGATCGCGCAAAGAAATTAAGGAGGTTAATCAATGGCTAACCGTAGATTCTTGAGATCAGTTCTAACTACTGAGCCTGACCTTGATCCGCCTGAGTTCGTGGATCATCGAGCCGTAGCTAGGCGTCGTGACCAGAAACAGGAGATGGACTACGATGCATACTGGCATGACCAGGAGATGTACCAAGAGGAGATCAATACATGGCGCATGTATGATGCTGCCGACCAGATGGAAAACTCACTGCTTGAAATGGAGGGCAAATGATATGCTAGTCATGACCGACGCTCAACGAGAGCAGTTGATCGAGATGTACATGGATGACAACCACGGACACCGCTCGTTTGAGGAGTTCGTGGGTCGAGTTCAGAAAGAAATAGGCGGTGATGCTATCTTGGTTCTATTCAAAGGGATGACTGTCGGTATCGAGACTGACGGTTATCGCCATACATAGGAGGGCAAATGAGAAAGCGAGGACAAAAGGTTACGCTAAAGCACATCAACACAGGGAAGGTTGTCAAGACTAAGATAATCCTAGCTGATAGTAAGCAGGGATATCTAGCTGAACTGATTGATAAGCCTTACGGTAGATGGGTATGGTATCCTCCAACACTATGGGAGGAAGTGAAATGAAAATCAAAGACCAAGTAACTCAGCATGTCATCGACGGCCTTGAGAAGGGCAAAGCACCTTGGATCAGAGACTGGTCAGATGATGGCACCAAGAGTACACTGTGTCTGGCACCACGTAATGGTGAGAGTCAGCGTCCTTATAGTGGCATTAACTGGTTGATTTTAGGGATGTTTTCTCCCTATAAATCTAATGAATGGTTCACTAAGAACCAAGCTATCCGGTTGACAGGGAAGGATAGACCTATCTCCCCTGAAGAATTCAAGAAGGGCATCACCATCATATTCTACAAGGAGATATCCTTTGAGGATAAGCATGGTGAGGAGCAGTTCCGCCCGATCATGCGTACCTACAGGGTGTGGAACAGGGAACAGATACCCGGTCTACCACAGGTCAAGGTCACATCTAAGTTTAA
>VTLG01005338.1_pt1 | contig 22130 bp, 27 predicted proteins | sample 4694571 | NCBI WGS metagenome assembly VTLG01 (sample SAMN12604809, study PRJNA352737) | marine metagenome | biome: ENVO:00000447; feature: ENVO:00000209|ENVO:00000569|ENVO:01000036; material: ENVO:00002151; isolation source: viral sequences binned using virsorter ... | reverse complement strand
CTAAGGCAATGTGGGGCGCTGGTTCTGATTTACAGATTTACCACGATGGTTCTAATAGTTATATAAGTGATCAGGGCACTGGATTTATTGTTATGAATTCCGGTGAGGTACGGATCAACAACGCAGCTAATGATGAAACTATGGCAAGATTCGTTGCTGATGGAGCAACTTCTCTTTATTATGATAATACTGCTGCACTTGCTACAGCATCAGGTGGTGGAACTCTTACGGGATCATGGGCAGTAACAACTGCATTGAACCCTGATGCAAGTGACGGTGCTGCACTTGGCACAGCCTCTCTTGAATGGTCTGATCTATATCTTGCTGATGCTGCTAAAATCTATTTTGGTGCTGACCAAGATATTCAGATGACTCACACTCATAATACTGGACTGACAGTGACCAATATCGGCACCGCTGATAACACACCGATGGTTCTATTGTTGAGGTCTGAAGAAGATGATATTGTCGCAAATGAAGTTATCGCTTCTTTACAATTTGGCGCTGGTGATTCCAGTGGTACAGATGCCGCAGAGGTCGCAGCTGGTATTCACGCAATTGCTGAAGGAACATTTTCTGCTTCTGCTAACGCAACTAAGTTAGTATTCACCACAGCTGTATCTGAAACTGCTGCAGCATCTGCAACTGCAAAGATGACGCTGAGTTCTGCTGGTGCTTTAACGGTAGTTAGTACAGTTACATGCACACCCACTTCAACACTATTAATTAAAGACTCAAGCGGATCAACATTGAAAACTGTCTATGGTGTGGCTTCCAACTAAGGTAAATTAAATGACGGCCAGAAATTTATTATATTACGATAGCGGTGATCTAAAAGAAATGACCAGTGCTGAAATGGTTGAAGTTCAGAAGAGAATGATCTATGCTTATGGCGTAAGTCCTACTGCTGTCATCACTGTAGTAAGTGACAGCGGAGCAAATATAGCTGCAATGTCTGATACCAGATTGAAAGCTGGTGCTACTTCACAATCTTCTACTGCTTTTGTTGCAGAGGGGACTACTGCTGAACCGGGCACCGTTACTGTATCATATGACAAAATAAATCTTGCTTATACGAGCTCAGGGAGTATTAGTAATACTTCTGATTCTGGAACAACTTTTCCTGTATATTTTGATGGCACCAATGATATTGAAGCCATGAATCTTACTGATTTTAAGGACACCCTTATACATCCAGCAATTGAGCTTCTTATTTCTGGTACTGAATCTACATCTACTGCTGGAACGTATACAATAACCAATTCTTCGACTGCTGCAACAAATTATACAAATGTTTCAACTACTGCTGTTTTTACTGATACACGGGCAGATACCAGTGCTTATTCTGCAGCTGGTATTCCAGAAACACTAGATCAACCGACTACCGTTACAAATTATTATGTTCATCGTAGAGATGCAGCTGCTAATACTCCTAGTAGAATGCCATTAGTTATAGCAGGTAGTAATGATTTACAGCAAATGTCTACCTCTACTATAGATGACGTTTTGGGAGATTGGCTGCGATATACTGCTGGTCATTCTGGGGATGGATATAAGGTTGTCTATACTGCAGCAACGTCAGGTGGAAATACAAGAGGGACAGCTATGGTTGATACTAAATTGGATGGAGCTGGTAATTATCAAACTTTGCAGTCCGGCGATGATTATAGATCACAGGAATTTCCAAATGGTTCTGTTGGAACGATAACCACTTATAATTTGCGTATAAATAAGGGATAGGAGTAAGACATGGCTGAAGTTGGAGAACCTTTTGCTTTTTGCGGCCGCATTGTAGAGGCTTATTATAGTAATCCAGAATTGGATACTGTCGCTATTATGTGGAGTGACGGGGAAAAGAATCGTGAGTACTACGTTGTGGTTGACGAAGAAGATGATCAATTTCAAGCTTTGTTAAAAGAGTGGTCGTATGAAAGTCTTGATGAGTGTACTCGAAATAGGAATGAACAAGCTCGTCAAGAATTTAGAGATGCTTTTCACCGTTATGCTACAGAACAAGGTTTATATACTCACGGCAATCCAGAGTACCAAAAACAAAAAGAAACTATAGTAGAAAAAGAAGTTATGGTAGGAAATACCGAAGAACTTTTATTTGCATACGATTTAGAAAATAATCAACATAAAGAAGAGTTATTTAAACTTAAACTTAAAATTTTTGAGCAGGACGTAGTAAGAAACAGTACAGCTAAAACAAAAAAAACAGCTGTTAGAAAAGCAGAAACCCCTGTTGAAGCAATTAGTGCATATAATGCTTTTATAAAATAATCCTTGACTTTTAATTTTAGTTATTATATAATGGAGGGATTATGAATATACTAGGTGTATCAGAAGGTTTCCATGACGCAGCGGTTTGTTTATTGCGTGATACGAGTATACATTATGCATCTTCCAGTGAAAGATATAGCGGTATAAAGGGCGATAAATGGATTCATAAAGACCAGTTGCCTAGAACTAAAATAAACAAACCTGATGTAGTTGCCTACTACGAAAGACCATTCCGTAAAAATTTAAGACGATTGTATGCCGGACAGAAATGGCAAAGCCCTCGTATTAAATATGATTTGTGTTTTGGTCATCATGAATCCCATGCTGCAGCGGGATATTATACCGCACCTTTTGAAGATTGCAACATTCTAGTTATTGATGCGATAGGTGAATGGGATACTATGACCATTTGGGAAGGGAATAATAATGAATTAAAAAAGATTACTTCATGGAAGTATCCACATTCTCTAGGACTCTTCTACTCGGCAATTACACAACGTATCGGTCTTAAACCTAATGAGGATGAATATATCACTATGGGCATGGCTGCATTTGGAGAGCCAAAATATGATTTGGAAGATCAATTGTGGAGAAACAACCACCGAGGTTGTGATGATTTATTTACATATGCAAAGAATGAAGACCTTGCTGCTTCTGCACAAACACTGTATGAGAAAGAATTTCTAAAACTTGTGAATATGTGTCCCAAAGAAAATTTAGTAATTATGGGCGGATGTGCATTGAACTGTGTTGCAAACAGTAAAATCAAAGGAAAAAATATATGGATAATGCCTGCACCTGGCGATGCTGGAAGTGCAATAGGTGCAGCTGCACTTGTACAGAAAAAGAAATTAAAATGGAAACGTCCGTATTTAGGTCATATCATTCTCAAAGATTGTAATCCAAATGACGTAGTTAATGAACTTTTAAAAAATAAGGTGTGTGGTGTTGCTAATGGAAGAGCAGAGTTTGGTCCAAGAGCTCTTGGTAATCGTTCCTTGCTTGGTGATCCTCGATATGATATCAAAGACACCGTAAATACTATTAAACAGAGACAGAAGTTTCGTCCTTTCGCACCCGCTATTCTGGAAGAGTATGCAGACGAATATTTTGAAGGGCCGATGAATGAGTATATGCAGTTTGTTGCAACGGCAAAACATGACTATGATTCTGTTACACATGTTGATGGTACTGCAAGAGTACAGGTTGTAAAGAAAGATTGTAGCTCTGTTATTAGAAAAATATTAGAGGAGTGGTATGATAAAACAGGATGTCCGATGTTATTGAATACTTCTCTCAATATTAAAGGTAAGCCTATAGTAAATACATGGGAAGATGCAGAGGAGTTCTCAAAGAAATATAATGTTCAAGTCTTCTAAGAAAAAATTGATTATATCTGGTTGTAGTTATACAGCTAATTATGCTAAGGTACAAAAACTGGCAGAGTTTCCTATATGGGGAGAAGTATTAGCTGACCAATTAGATATGGAACTCATAAATGTAAGTCAATGTGGATTTGGAAATAGAGCAATCTATACGACATTGGTTGAAAAAATGATAGTAGAAAAAAATGTTGGTTTGGTAGTTGCTATGTGGTCAGAATTTCAACGAATGTCTTGGTATGTTGATCCAAATTCACTTGACAATGCTGGCCGAAAACGAAACGCTGATTCGGTTTACAATCCTTGGCAATGTTTTCTTCCAGAACGTGCAGTATTAGATGCTGATTGGCATGATCGATTTTATAAACCGCCAGGAATAAATCCTAAGAAGAAATCTATGGAATATCTATTAGGTAAGATGGTTAATGATAGAGAATTGAATTCTGTACGTGCTGGAACTGTACAATCTTTGGGATATATGTTTGCATTTCAAAATATATGCGTAAATATGGATATACCATATTTGCAACTGCAAGGGTGCATGCCGTTGATGGGCATGAATACGAGGGGTTCTAAAAAACTTGCTAGATATATTATTGATAGTCCATACGTGGATAAGTTTAAGGATAATTTTATAGGTTGGCCAGTTGTCAGGTCTTTGGGAGGATACTCAGCTGAATGGTTGCTGGGACATAATGACAGAATTAGTCCAGAGGATTCACATCCTAACAAAAACGGACATAAGGCAATTGGTGAGAGGATTTATGATGAATATAAAAAGATTTATTCTTAAAGTTAGATTGTTCTTTTCCCCCATCTTTATGAGACACAAACGACATGAAGAAAAAGGATTCATATATGAATTTGATGATAAGGACTTTGAAAAATTGCCGGTTGATGAAAAGGGAAAAGAGCTCCAAAAAAGTTGGAATAGGTATATGAGAAAATAATGTTTGAATTTAAACATAAAGGGTGTAATCTAGATATAGGCAATTTATGTACTTTAGAATGTCCTAAATGTATGAGAGTTCAATGGAAGGATAAGAAACAAATTCCAGGTTCTAATATGACAATAGAACAATTTACAAAAATTGCAAACTACTTTCCATATATACATTTTTGTGGACAGATATCAGACCCAATTTTTAATCCACATTTTATAGAATTTTTATCTATATGTCAAGTAAAAAATAAAAAATGTACTGTCCATACTGCAGCTTCTCATAAACCAATATCGTGGTATGAAAAAGCATTTGATGCTAATAAAGATACAAGATGGGTTTTTGGCCTTGATGGTTTACCAGAAGAGAGTTGTATGTACAGAATTAATCAGGATGGTGAAAAATTATTTGAAGTTATGAAAATGGGAGTAAAGAAAGGTTTAGAAATAGATTGGCAATATATAGTTTTTAGTTATAACGAAGACCATATTGAAGAAGCATATAATATGGCAAAGGATAATGGAATTCAATTCATTGTGAATTACTCAGGGAGATGGAATAATGAAGAAGACCCCTACAAACCAAGAAATCCAAAATTTTCGTCCTAAGTGTTTGCAACCTGTTAGAACTAATGTGACGAGTGGAGCTGTTCCGTTTCGGTCGCAACCAGAACACCCTTGGTTATGCTATTCAGCCGGGGAATTTGCCTGCATACACACATCTATAACAGCAACAGGATTTGTGTTGCCATGTTGTTGGTTGGCAAGTATATATGGACCTGAAGAAGAAGAAAATCTTTCAAAAGATGAAAAAATAAAACCCTTTTTTGATAAAGAATTACATATAGATAATAATAAGACAATTGATGATATAGTAAATTCGGATATGTGGCAGAATTTTATGAGTGATTTGATCAATAAACCAGAAGAGAGTTCGCCTTTTTGTTTTAAAGTATGTAGTTCTGAAGGGAATATTCAAGAAGAGTGATGAAGAAGACCCTTACAGACCAAGAACTCCAGAATTTTCGACCTAAGTGTTTGCGTCCTGATGGAGCTAATGTAGGTCGTTCTATTGCAGTAACAGCAACAGGATTTGTGTTGCCTTGTTGTTGGTTGGATAGACCAGATGGTAGTGAAAATCTTTTAGAAGATGAAAAAATAAAACCCTTTTTTGATAAAGAACTACATATAAATAACAACAAGACGATAGAAGATATAGTGAATTCAGATACTTGGCAGAATTTTATGGGCGATTTGATCAATCGACCAGAAATGAGTTCACCCATATGTTTAAAAATGTGTAGTTCTGAAGGAAATATTCATAGAAGACAGGAAAAGTGGTGATAGCGCATGAGAGAAAAGTGAAAGATTTATTTTGTCCACAACCTTTCACCAATATAGTTGTAAATGGTCTTAGTGGAAAAATGCAACCTTGTTGTGTAATGAAAAATTGGCCTAAGTCTGCTGATGAAAAATTATGGGAAGACTTGAGAAAAGAGTTTCTTACAGGAGAAGGAAATCTAAAAAAGAGGTTTTGTCAGTCCTGTATTGAACAAGAAAAATACTACAAAAAAAGTCCTAGAACATCATATCTTAGTGAGTATAAAGAAAATCCAGAAATGTTAACTATGGAGTATAATGCTCCCAGCAATTACTGCAACCTCAAGTGTCATATGTGTGGTCCTTGGAATTCCTCTACTTTTGCAAAAGAAAATTTAAGTTTATCAGACTTAGACCCTTTGAGTCAAGAGTTTACTAAAAAATATGGAGATAAAACACTAATTCAATTAGATGATGCTCTACCGAAAGTTAGACCATTAACTATATTAAAACTTGTTGGTGGCGAGACACTTGCAATTAGACAGAATTATGAACTCATGCAAAAGTTTATTGACTCTGATCAGAGTCAAGATATATCTCTAGAGATAACAACTAATGCAACTCTCACTCCTAAATTTGATGGAAAGGATATTTTTGATTTTATTCCTAATTTCAAAGATTGTAAAATGGTGATATCTGTTGAGGCCTGGGGAGAGAAAAATAACTATCTAAGATTTCCTTCTAACTGGGAAGTTATTATGAAGAACGCTGAAAGATTTCAGAAATGTTCTGAAGTTATATTTGCTTCTACTGTTAATTCATTGAATATAGGATATCTAATGGAAGTGTCTACTGGAGCAACTGATATGGGATGTGATTACACTTTTGGAAGCCTTGTTTGGGGCCCGAAAGAATTATATACTGTAGAAGCGATTCCTTTGAATATTAGAGAAATATATTTAGAAAGATTTTACGATGAGGGGGTTGATATTAATTTAGTAAGATATTTAGAGGAAATGGATTTTGATTTAGAACTTTCTAAGAGAATGATGACTGATATTATCGCAAGGGATAAATATAGAGATACATGTCTCTTAGACTTATTCCCCGAATGGAAACCTTATTATGAATAATACTATACTATGTGTGCGATGGGGCGATAAGTATGATCATAGTTATGTTGAAAAATTAAAACAGCAATGTGAAGATCACTGTTCAATACCGTTCAATTTTTATTGTCTTACCGACAATCCAACTCAACCGTATGATATACAACTTCCTACAACTTGGGATGAGTTCTATCACGAAGATCGTGGATTTTTTTGGGCTTATCGTAAGTGTTATATGTTTCGTTTAGATGAAGAATTAGATAAGGATTTTTGGCAGATAGCTGGAGAGAATTTTCTGTTTTTAGACCTTGATGTTATTATTCACCAAGACTTAAAATATTTCTTTGAACTGCCTATGGATAAACCATATATCGTAAGAGGGTGGTGGAATAATATAGAAACCGTGAAGAGAAATTTTGCAAAACACAAATCTACAGCTCTAAATTCTTCCATTATTAGATGGGATAGAGGTCAGTTAAAACCGATTTGGAATCAAATTAATAATAAAGCCAAAGTAATATTTTTTACATATCCTAGCATAGATAATTATCTTAACCACCACTGGTACAATTGCTGGGATGAGGATAAGGGATTTTTTAGGGGGTTTCCCAAGGGAGATATTTACTCATGGTATAAGGGAAATATTTTTCCAGATGACATGGAGAAAAAGAAAATACGAGAGGATCATAAGATTTGTCTTTTCAACAACAGCGGTTATGATGAGGGTATAAATGATGATGAGATTAAAGAGTTATGGATACAAACGATACCGATATGGTAAATTATATCCAATATACTTCAGAATTAGCTAACGATTGGAAACAAGCTTCGGCAGATGTTAGAAAAGATTATCCACATCAGTTTCGTAGGACACTAGATGCTTCCACAGCCTCTCAGTTAGAAAGTAAGTTGTGGGTAATTGATGAGTTGTTTAAACTTCCCGATAGTATTGAACGTCAAAGAGTTGCATTGCTTGGTGGATGGTTTGCAAACTTTATTACACCATTATTAATAGATAATCTTAATGCATCTATAGTATTTAATTATGAGATAGATAACGATGCAAAAGATATTAGTTACAAGTATAATAAGAGATACAAAGATTCGAATAAATATCAATGTTCTATTAAAGATATCATGATAAAAAGCTTGGAAGATGATTTTGATATCATTATAAACTGTTCATGCGAACATATGTATCCTATGACTGAATTTTATGAACAATCTCCACAAGAAGATGCTCTATATGTTTTACAATCTACAGACGATGATCAATATGACGATCATATAAATTGTGTTGGTTCGTCAGAGGAATTGTCTGAACAAGCACATATAATTGATGTTTTATATTCCGGCACTAAAGTGTTAAGTAGTGGTATGAACCGATTTATGGTAATAGGATATTCAGCATGACGATTGTGGATTGGTGCAGGGAAAAGGATATTTGGTATCTAAAAATAGATATAGAGATACCCGAAGTATGTATAAAAGAAGCTCAAACTGTTTACGATGAAGGTTTCTTTGTAGATCACCGATATGGTGATGGTGATGGTTGGTGTTCTGCGGCAATTCATAGCTTTGTTCATGAAGATGCGACAGATACCAGTTTAGGTTGGCATCATACTAAAAATCCTGATTCTTACCGTGGATTACATGAAGATAATGTTAAGTGGGGGTGGACAGAGATCGGTGAAGTTGCTCCTGAGACTAGAAGATGGTTGGAAGATTTTCCTCACAAATCTTACAGACGATTGAGATTTATGTTGTTGAAACCAGAGGGAAGGATTGAAGCACATAATGATGCTAGTGAACAACGAATAAAGGAGAATAGAGTTAGAAACATAGCAGGAGCCATAAATCTGGCATTCTATCAACCTGAGAATTGTTATTTGAGGAGGGTAGATACGAAGGAAGAACTTCCATTTGAAAATTGTACTGGGTTTTGGTTTGACAACGGAGTAGATCATGAAGCTTACAATGCATCAAACGAGAACAGATTTCATTTCATTATGCATGGAGGGTTTAATAAGGAACGAAAAGAATTGATGAAGCGTTCTCTTGTCAAACAGTTTGGTAAGAATGTATTGAAAGAAATCGATGAGTAAAAAGAAACTAGTAGTATCAGGAGACAGTTGGACTGCTGGGTCTTTCCCAGAGCCCTGGGCTTTGGATAGTCGGGAAAATGGTCGTGTTTTAGAATTTCCCTTATGGCCAGAATATTTTGGTGAAATGCTCAATATGGATGTTATAAATGTCAGTTTTGTCGGTAAAGGAAACGAATTTATATACAATAGTATTGTTGATAAATTATCATCTGCAAAAGATATTGGCCTTGCTGTAGCATGTTGGAGCGGTCACGATAGGTGGGATTTTAATATGTTGGAGAAAGATGGTTGGACTTCAACCTTGAGTATAGACCCATCACATCCAGACCCATTAGGGGGGTGGCATAATCGAAGTTTAGCACTCGAACTTCAACCTATTATAGATATATTTTTCGAAAAAAAGTTGACATCTACCGAACAGAATTTTTTTAAAACTTTAAGATGGTTTAATGCATTTCAGAATTATTGTGAGTATAATAATATCCCATATATGCAATGTTCTGCATTCAATACACTTAGTAACGATATGATTTCTCTTATGTTAGATCATCCCATTTTTTATAAGATGGATGAAAAATATTTTTACGGTTGGCCGATGTTTGCTCAAATTGGGGGATTTAGTCTATCCGACAAATTAAATGAAGTTGATCCAGAAAGGAAAAAACTTAGAGTTAGTGATGAAGATTTACATCCCAATACAGAAGGTCATAAAATTATAGCAGAATTTCTCTATAAACAATATGAATCAGTATATGATTGATCTTAGTAAACCTGTAAGTATTAATTGGGAACTTAACAATATATGCAATCTTATGTGTCCTCAATGTACAAGGAATACTGTTAAAGATGGTGTTTTACAGTGGACAGAAAAATCATTGAATAACAGGGATACCTCCTTAGAGGATTTTAAAACTGCATTTAATAATATTGATCGAGTTAGCCATGTTGCCTTCTACGGCACTGTATCAGAGAATGTATTAAGTAAAGATTTTTTTGAAATTAATGAATTTATAATTAATAATGAAACTAGTGTTACTACTAGTACAAACGGATCAATTAGGCCTGCTAAGTGGTGGAGAGAATTAGGAAAACTTTATAATAGTAGTAAGAGTTCTAAATTACGAAAGATGGTGTTTTGTCTAGATGGTCTTAGGGAGGAATTAAGTTTATATCGAATTAATGCTAGTTATGATAAGATAATCGAAAATGCAAGGGCATTTATAGATGCTGGTGGCAATGCTGAATGGCGAATGACGGTATTTAAACACAATCAACATCAGATAGAAGAAGCAGAAGAACTAGCTAGAAAATACGGATTTAAACATTTCTGTCTACAATATTCCAGAAGAAACGATATAGAAGAAACTTTTACTTATAAAGATAAGTCCTATGAATTACTTCCACAAGATATCTGGAAAGAATGGGAACAGATTAAAAAAGAAAGGAATGCATATACAGAAGTTGGTAATATTAATTGTAGGGCTCAGATTAACAATTATACCCTTGTTGATTTTACTAGTAGAGTTTGGCCTTGTTGTTGGTTGCAAAACGCAGACTGGATAGTTGGGGATCAAAAATTTTATGATGATTATTTTTATGATAAGAGTAATAATCTATTAGAAAAATCTTTAGAGGAAATTATGAATAATCCTTTCTGGGATATTCTACAAATGTCATGGGATGAGAAGTCATCTTGCTTAAAAGCATGTAGTAGTACTTGTTCTTTTAATGAAAATAAAATAGCTGCGGGTTTTAGAGTAAATGTTTTTGACTATGAATAATAATTTTGAAAAGTTTGTTAGAACGTGGAAGACAGAAACAAAAGATTTAAAACTACGTAATGAATATTCTCATTTACTTTTCTTAGTAGTATGTCCTGATAATATAGAATGGTCTTTTTCTGTAGAGAAACAATGTCAAACAACCACTCTTATGGTATCTGGTGGGCCCACAGGTGCTGGCACGGGACATGACGTTCAATTTTGTTATAGAAGTGAAGTAAACGATTTTCTCAAAGAATGTAAACATACTCATGCTATGATTGTTTCTATTGGTGTGGTGTTTGATGTGGTAGGACATACAGATGATTTGTCGGCTAACTGGAGAAATAATTTTGTAGAATGGGGAAAAAGAAAGATACAACTAAACCAATTAACACCAATAACAGACTTCTATGATTTTGTAGAAAGTGAAGAATATATAAAAGCTCATATTATAGCTAAACCTGGCCAAGATGCATATCTTCACCACCAACATATAAATTTATATGTGGATATGTGGAAAACTATTGGGAGTCCTCCTTTAAATGAGAAGTGGAGTGAATATAAAAGGTCAGAAAATAATTATCATGATGATTATACACCATTTTGGTTAACACCCAAAGGAGGTCCAAGGATACAGAACTTTACACACGATGAAAGAAAGAGAAAATCATTTTCATATTATAGAGACTATGATGATGCTTGGAATAATCTATCTAATGTGTGGGATTATGTAGAGAAAGATGATTTTTATTTCACCAGATTTATGACACGAATACAGGAGTCTTTTTATATATTTAACACAGAATCCCTTAAAAAAATGCCAGAAGGAAAATTTGATTTACTGTTTTCTCCTACTGCTGGCTATAGTGCAGAGGCGTGTGTTGATAAATTAGACTTTGATGGAGAAGTTGTGTTATACGATTATGTTCAACAAAATATTGATTTGAAAAGAACTATCGTAGAAATGAATATGTCTATAGAAGAACTACATGTATTTAGAAATACCACAAACAAGAATCTAGTTTATAATACTACTAACTATCCTGCTACTCAAAGAATTGTAAGTATGGGTACACATGAAGAACTTATGTTAATGCAGGCAAGAATGAGAGATGAACAAGAGATAGAGTATTGGTTAATGGATATTATTTCACCAGATTATAACAGACTGTTGAAAAAACTCAAAGGCAGGAATGTATACTTTGATGCTAGTAATATTTTTAGTTATCATATGTCTCATGCTAACTATACATTGGATGAATTAATATCTTCTTATAACAAGTTAAAAGAAATTCTGACCCAAGCAAATAAGTGTTGGTTTCAAGGAACAAAACCAACAAAGCAGTGGGAGATAACATGGATATAGTTTGTATTCGGATTGGTGAAAAGTATGGTCCAGAGTATGAGGATTATTTAAATAAGAAATTATCCAAGTACAATATAATCTGGATACGAGAACCATATCATCCAAAGGTAACTCTTCAATGGAATAAGATGTGGGGTATGCAGTTACAACAAGATGAACCCATATGCGTAATGGATATAGATGTTCTGCTTCTGAATGATTACGAGAAAATATTCGAGACACCAATCGAACCCGGCCAATTTCTTGCTATGCCAGGATGGTGGAGAGATACCAAGAAAAGTGGATACTATATTAATGGTGGTTTCTTTAAATATTACCCGAAAGATTGTAGATATATCTATGATAAGTTTATGAGTGATATTCATTACTGGCAGCAATACTATATTAATAACGAGACGACTAAGGGCCCAGTAAATGGTGAGCAGTATTTTATTGAGGATTCTGTTAAAGAAAACTTGGAACTTATTACTCTGCCCCCAGAATGGTTTACACGTTGGGTAGTGGATTCAGATATTAATTATGGTAAGAGTATGACCAAGTGGCAAGTTCAAATCACACGCAAGTATAGAGAACTTACGGGAAACGACTATATATATCTTGGTGGAGAATTTCACGTTGATATTAAATTTGTTCATTTTACACACAGAATGAACAAACCTCATGAGTGGGAAGATTATGAAAAATTTCGTATACATTAGTAGTGACTTTAGAGAAGCTTGGAAGACTTATGTTTACAATATTAATGAAAGAGAAGATTGGGAAATCTTTGATGACAGTTTTAAAGAAGAATTTGATTGGGAAGTAAAAAAAGAACAAGAATACTTAGTTAAAGCTAATTACCCCTTTTATTTAAATGATAAACTTAGAAAAGATAAGTTTCTTTTTAATATGAGAAATGATTTTTATCCTCTTGTAGATTATCAGTATTGGCCTGAATATGAAAATGTTGATTTTACTGATTTAATGTTAACACGAGCCAAAGAAATGAAGGACATGGATAAGGAGATAGACCTTGTTTATTCGGGCGGATTAGACAGTGCATCTATTCTTTGGGCATTACAGGATGTTTGCCCTAGAGATCAAATAAATGTTATAATTGCAGATGAAGAATGTTTTAAAATTTATCCTAAGTTGTATAAAGATGTAATTTCTAAAGGGAAATTTACTAATGCTAATGGAAATTTATTTGGTGCTGCAGATATAAAAAATAATGTTTTTACGACAGGGTGTGAAGTGGATATTTTATTTGGTGGTACAGGATATGGAAATACAAGAGAAAAAGGATATTCTCATAATCCGAATAAAAGAAATAAAGACATGTATGCCCGATTTGAAAAAGGCGATCCAAATGATATTAATGGTGAAGAATATAAATATTTTCATAACTTCTGGTTGAACATGGGCCGATATACCTTTTTAGTATCATCTTTTAGACTCTTACAAAATATAAAATGTGATAAGTTTCCTATTGAAAATTTTCAACCATTTTATATGACTCCTCCCATTGATAAGTTTGCAATAAATGAACATTATGAGAAAAAAATTGTATTTCAAAGAAACTGGTGTGGAGACACAGAACAATTCTTAAAAAGTAAAATGACACCAAGACATTTTGTCGCAAACTATGATAAAGAGTATGCGTATACTATGCATAAAACAAATATGACAGCAGTTGTTCAATCTGAAATGCTTAGACCATTACCTCATAATTTCGATCTCCTTGCGATAACAGGTGAAGGTGTTTGTGTTAATAGAAAAAATATTTTAGATTTTATGGATAGGAAATATTTAACAATGTCATACGATTATAAATAATATCATGACATGGACAGTAAAATTAAAATATACAAGACCTAATACTGGTGTTGATTGGCACACCGTATCCGACAATGCGTACTCTAACTTTTGTGATTACATCGATGAAAATTATAATGATACAGGTAAAAGAATTAGTCAGTCTTTATTGCCATGGCCGACCGATGATGAAGTAGAAATGACGGCAACTTTTGTTTATAGAGATGAAGCTGCAGCACAAGAACATTCGTCAGATTCAACTGTTCAGACTTACCTAGCTGCTCGTAATACATATAATGATGCAAATAATATAATTAAAACAGTTCTTCAAAATGAAGAAACTTAATTTTGCCATCCTTTGATATAGTTTTCAAATATTTCCATGGCATTAAATTTATCGTGCCGTAATAGTCCCCTTTCTTTACGAATTCGTAAGGAATGGCACAGAGATATTTTGTCTAGTATTTCTATGTACTCTCGTTTGCAATTCCAATTTACAGAACAGTTATAGAAAAATAGTAATTTATCTAGGCCTTTCCATCCAATCCAACGTCTTATCATACGGAAGTCCCAATGGGGATCGCCAATAGAAAGCGCTTCCCAATCTCGTAAACCGTTCAAATTTCCTTCCTTATCCACAAGAATGTTTTGTCTCCAGATATCGCCATGTAAACAAACCTTCCCCATTAAATTAGATTTTATTGCATAGAAATCGCATAGAGCATCTTCACAGAACGTATCCTTTTCGTTCCATGAAACCAAGTCATCTACAACATTCCACATATTACAGGGGGATGTTGCATAGGAAGATTGATGAAGTTCTGCGAGAAGGTTTGCAAACTCTTCTATGAAGTTTGAGCCAGGCGTATCAAACTCTTCTCCTTCAATCCATGTGCCCTCAACCATTTCTTTTAATGAAACCAAGATACTATTTCCTCATAATTAGTAAATATCTTTGTGTAATCTGGATTGCGAATGACTTCTTTTTTATTTTCTTCTGAGAACGATGGATGCAATCCAAAATATTCGGCGACTCCCATTATATGTACATCTCTATTTTCTATAAATTTTTCGTACACTATAATAGGAGCATCAAACCAACTCATTACTTCATTTGTGAATTCTTCACGAAACATATACTTTTCAAAGTCTTTTTCTGTTGCGGTGAAGGATTGCGGTTCCGGCGTTGTTCTATTTTCTGGCTCATATACAGAAAACTCTCTATCTCTAGGATAGTCTGGTTGACTGCAATGCATTGCTGTAAGTTCAAAACAAAACTGGGATATTTTATTTTCTCGCTGAAACCATAACAGGTCAAACTGTTCTAATATTTCAAGTGCGAAATCTATTCTGTCTTCTCTAGGCAAATCTACTTGTTCAATAGTGTTGGTAAACTGTAATGGCATTGCTTTTATACAGAAAGGTACAGGGAAATTTTGAAGGTGGTTCAATCTTTGCTGTATTTCTTTAGGTGTCAAAAGGTCTTCATTAACTGTCCAATCTATATCAAGTCTTGTTTGTTTCAATTCAAAAGGGTTTGATAGATCAACAGCTTTGTTTCTACCAAACCATTCGTTACCTTCTGCAAGACCGAAAGTTCTACACATATATTCCATTAGATAATATGAACCTGATCTTGGGGTGCAAACTATACAATAATCACTCAGCGAACCATTCCTTTATTTCTTTAAAATTTATAAATTTTTTTTCGTAGTCAATATCTAATTTTACAGTTAATTGTGTCTTAATGTTATTATTTATTTCCAAACCAAACTTCTCTTGTATATCAACTAAAGTAGAAAGGGGGTCGTTTAAGAAATTTTCAAATGCAACTAGATAGTTCTTATGGTTTGCATAAAATAAGTCCCAAAATTCATTTAATTTGGAATTGAATCTATCAAATTCTTCTTTTGTAGCTATAAGACTTTCATCAGGTATATCTGGAATTTCTTTCTTTGAATGTACGTGATTGATTTTTGTACGTAATCGTGTTACATGGCTAAAAAATTGAGACAGTACATCTCTCCTGTATAACCAAATATTTTTATAATCTTTTAATATATCTTGAATGTTTTCATCAACAGGTATATAGTGTGGAAAAATTTTTAAAATGTGTGGTTGATGAACCCAATTTGTTTCTCCTATATTCTGGTAGGAGTTCTTCTTTAACCATGATTCTGAGTCATATAAACCAAAAGTATTACAAAGATACCTACGAAAATATGTAGACCCACTTCTGCTTGTTGCTACTAGTCCAATTCGCATATACTATATATCATTATGGAATGTATGCAATCTACCTTTGATGAGATATATGATACTTGGCATGATAAATTATGGCCCTGTAGGGTTAGTAAAATTGAACCTATGAGTAGTTTGTATTGGCAACTACCCAACACTATAATTAAAGATAAAACTATTTTTGATAAGTATACTCCCACTTTTTGGACAATAAAGAGTGGTGATAATATTGTGGGCGTTAACAGCGGGTTTAGAACAGGTGAAAAAATTTATAGGTCAAGAGGACTTTATGTTGACGAGGAGTATCGTAATAAAGGCCTTTCTCAAATATTGCTTAGACAAGCTATTTTACAAGGGAAGAGAGAAGAATGTTATTGGATATGGAGTATGCCTCGTAAGACAGTTATTTCAGTTTATCAACGAATTGGATTTAAAAAACGGGGAAAATGGTTGGAAGAAGGAGTAGAATTCGGTCCTAATTGTCTTGCAACCAGGCAGATACTTTACAAATAGAAATGAGAATTGATATGAAAAAACTTTTTGAAAAGACAACTAAACAATACGACATAGAGAATCTTACTTGGGAGTGGATGAATTTAAAACCTATTCTGCCGGGGCATGTGTGGCATATATCAAAAGGGGATCAGGGTCGTCAGACTATGCTTCAGTATAGTGAGGAATGTGTTGATATCAGCACAGATGGATGCGGATCATTTAAAGGTACACAAAGGTTAGAATCCGATTATAACATTTTCAACGCCTTTTATGAGAGCACTATTTTTGAGACTATTATAAAAGACCTAAATGCAGTTCGTTCTCGATTCATGGTTATGTCAGAACATAGAACCTATTCAGTACATCAAGACAGGTCGCCACGATATCATGTAGCGTTGGAAACAAATCCACACGCATATTTTCTATTTCCATCAAATGATGGTTCCAGAACTGCTGACTTGTATCATGTCCCGGCCGATGGCCATGTCTATTGGGTGAATACGACAATCCCCCATACTTTTATCAATGCAGGCCCCGACAGGACACATCTGGTGATGGTCGATTTGGATACACCACTAGATCATACCATTTCGAAAAATAGTTCGTTGGGCGGACCCGTAACAAGGCTGGACCTGATAGGACACATCTGGTGATGGTATCTATTAATAAATTTTTATAAATAGTTAAAAAGGATAATTAAATGGCCAGACCAGCAACTAAGGCAACATTAAAAACATATGCTCTTAGAGCATTAGGTTATGGTGTTATTGATATTAATATCTCTGATGATCAAGCAGATGATCGATTGGATGAGGCTCTTCAATACTTTGCTCATTATCATTATGATGGTGTGGAAAGAATGTACCTCAAACATCTTATAACTACTGCTGAGGTTACTAGAGCACGTTCTGATGCATCTGAAACTGCAACTGACACTAAATCTACTGGCGTTAGTGCAACATGGAAGGAAGGAGAAAATTATATTCCTGTCCCTTCAGCTGTCCTTTCTGTTGTTAATGTTTTTCCTTTTACTGATACAGGTGGCGGTAGTAATTTATTTGATGTTCGTTATCAATTACGATTAAATGATCTTTTCGATCTATCTTCTACTTCTGTCATGCATTACGAAATGACAATGCAGAATCTAGATTTTCTAGAACATATATTAATTGGAGAGGTGCCTTTCCGTTATAGTGAACATCAAAATCGCCTTTATCTTGATATGGATTGGGATAATGATGTAGTTCCTGATGTTGATTATCTTATCGTAGAATGTTGGCGGAAAATTGATCCTACTACGTATACAGATATATACGATGATATGTATTTGAAAAGATATACAACGACTCTTTTTAAGAAGCAGTGGGGAGCAAATCTTAGTAAATTTAATGGCGTAACCATGTTGGGCGGCGTGACCATGAATGGAGAAACAATTTATACTCAGGCTATAGAAGAACAACAAAAACTTGAAGAGGAAATGCAATTAGCATTTGAATTGCCTCCAATGCATATGGTAGGATAACTCATGGCTGTTAATAGTGCATTTCATACAAACAATTCCGCAGCGATTAATGCAGAGAAGAATTTATATAGTGACCTGATTAAAGAGGCTATACAGATTTATGGTCATGATGTTTATTATATGGATAGAACTCTTGTTGCTGAAGATACTATATTGGGGATAGATTCACTTTCTAAATTCAATAGACAACATCCAATAGAAATGTATATGGAAGATGCAGATGGTGGATTTGCTGGTGAAAAAGAATTGATGAGTCAATTTGGTTTACAGAATTTGAGTGAAGCAACTTTTGTTGTAAATAAGTCAAGATTTCAAGAACTAGATAGACAAATGCAAATTGAGTCTGGTACAGATACAACTTCTAGTGGTTCTTTACAATTAGAAGCTGGAACTCTAGATCAATCATCATTTTCTTCAACATTAAATACAGTTACAAAAAGTTTTATTTTTGACGAAAGTGGAGAGAAGGTAGTTTTAGAGGATGATAATACAGGAAGAATTTTATCTGAAGAAAGTGGTAATGAGTTTTATATCATACAAGATACAGCTGCCACGGATTCAGATAGACCAAACGAAGGCGATTTAATCTATCACCCAATTTTGAGTAGAATTTTTCAGATCAATTTTGTAGACCATGATGATCCGTTTCATCAATTGGATAATAATCCTGTTTACAAAATGCGGTGCAGATTATATGATTATAGTTCTGAAGTACTTGATACTGGTATTACTGATATTGATGCAATAGAAGATGCGTTATCACTAGATGCACTTACACATCAGTTTACATTAGAACAATCGTCTGCTGTGAATGAGGATATAAGACTAGAGTGGGGTCATTCAGCAGATGCTGGACTTGTATTAGAAGAAACTGATGGAGATAATATTGTGGGCGAAAATGATTCAACATCTGTAGGTGAAAGTATACTTCTTGAAAATCCTGCTGATAGAGGTGATGATTCATATCTGTTGCAAGAGGACTATATAATAGGAGACTTTGATCAAGATAAGACTGCTCAAAACGAATTATTTGAAGTAAAGAGTAGAGGAATTTTAGATTTCACCGAATCAAATCCTTTTGGGGATGCAGGGAGTAGTTCATAATGTTAGGACAACAATTTTATCACGAAACTATACGGAAAGTTATTGTTTCATTCGGAACAATGTTTAATGACATTCAGTTAGTTCGTAAGGATAATGATGGCAATATCTCACAAACGATGAAGGTTCCCCTTGCATATGGGCCAAGAGAGAAATTTTTGGTACGTTTGCGAGAAGATGTTGATTTGACAAAACAGGTAGCAATTTCCCTCCCACGAATAGGATTTGAAATTAGAAATCTTTCCTATGATCCTACTAGAAAATTAAATCGGGTCCAAAAATTTAAAACAGTAAAAGGATCAGCGGCAAAACAATTAGATACTCAATATATGCCTGTCCCATATAATTTGGAGTTAGAATTATATGTTATGGCGAAACAATCAGATGATGCGCTTCAGATTGTAGAACAAATTCTTCCTTACTTTCAACCTGATTATACAATTACAATTAGGGATTTGGGTGGAGGAACCAAAAGAGATGTTCCTGTAATATTAAATAGTATTAGTTATGAGGATAATTATGAGGGAGATTTTGAACAAAGACGAGCTCTTATATATACTCTTTCATTTAATGCTAAATTTTATCTTTTCGGGCCCGTTTCTTCTGCTAAGGTTATTAAGACTGTACAGGTTGATCAATACACAGATATGCCTGACAAGTCACCTAAACGTGAACAAAGATATACGGTTACACCAAAACCAACTACCGCTGATGCTGATGATGATTTTGGATTTAATGAAACTGTTTCTTTCTACCAAGATGCACAGGAATATGACACAGAATCAGGAACAGATAAACCGCCAGATTAAATATGGATAGAACTTATGGACAAAATTGATAAATCGTTGGGGGTAATTCCTTGGGATGCTGATGAGAATACAGAGCCTAAAAAATCAGAAGTTAGTCACTATACAGTTGAATTGACCAGTGAGGATGATATTGAAAATGACTACAAATACCAAAGAGAGAACTTTTATAATCTGGTTGAAAGAGGTTCAGATGCGATTGAGGGAATACTTGAACTTGCAAAGGAAGGCGAGCATCCAAGAGCATACGAGGTTGCTGGAAATCTTATCAAACAAGTCGCAGAAGTTACCGAAAAATTAGGTGACTTACAAGAGAAAATGAAGAGACTTAAAGAGGTGCCAGACAATGCGCCCAAGAATGTCACCAATGCATTGTTTGTGGGTAGTACGGCGGAATTACAAAAAATACTTAAAAAGGAAGATTAGATGTCAGAATCTACTTCTTATCTAGGGAATCCTAATCTTAAAAAAATAAATACAGCTGTATCTTTTAGTCAAGAAGATATAGAGGAGTATAATAAGTGTTCTGAAGACCCCCTATATTTTATTGAAAATTTTGTTAGAATAGTATCTCTTGACCATGGCCTTGTTCCGTTTAATATGTATAGTTTCCAGAAAGACATGGTAAATTCTATGCATACGAATAGATTTACTATTCATAAATTACCTCGCCAGTCAGGCAAATCTACTATCATTATTTCTTATATTTTGCATTACGTCTTATTTAATCCTAATACCAGTGTTGCCGTATTAGCTAATAAATCCTCCACTGCAAGAGATATACTTGGACGATTACAACTTGCATATGAAAATTTGCCCGCTTGGATGCAGCAGGGAATTGTTGCATGGAATAAAGGTAATATAGAATTAGAAAATGGGTCAAAAATAATTGCATCAGCTACATCGTCTAGTGCTGTTCGTGGTGGTTCATATAACATTATATTTTTGGACGAATTTGCGTTTGTTCCTTCTACAATTGCAGAGCAGTTCTTTTCTTCTGTTTATCCTACAATTACTTCTGGTCAAAAGACGAAAGTTATTATTGTTTCTACACCACATGGTATGAATCAGTTTTATAAGTTGTGGGTAGATGCACAAGAGGGAAACAATTTATATGTTCCTACGGAGGTTCATTGGAGTGAAGTCCCCGGCCGTGATAATAAGTGGAAAGACGAGACAATTAAAAATACTTCAGCGGCTCAATTCAATTCCGAGTTTGAGTGCGAGTTTCTTGGTTCTATAGACACTCTTATTTCTCCGCTTAAATTGAAACAACTGGCATATGTAACTCCTTTACAGTCAAATTCTGGTTTGGATATATACGAAAAACCGAAAGAAAATAATACATACATGCTAACTGCTGATGTTGCAAGGGGAACAAAGAATGATTACTCAGCATTTGTGGTTTGTGATGTCACTCAAATACCATATAAAGTAGTTGCGAAGTATAGAGATAATGAGATTAAACCGCTCATATTTCCACAGAAAATTTATGATGTTGCAAGAGTATACAATCAGGCATATGTATTAATTGAAGTTAATGATATAGGAGAACAAGTTGCCAATACGATGCAGTTTGATTTGGAGTATGATAATCTAGTTATGGCTTCTATGCGTGGTAGAGCCGGTCAAATCCTTGGAGCGGGATTTTCTGGGGGTAGGGCTCAATTGGGAGTAAGAACAACAAAAGCAGTAAAGAAGGTAGGATGTTCTAATCTAAAACAATTGTTAGAAGATAATAAATTAATCGTAGAGGATTATGATTGTATTAATGAATTATCCACATTTATTATTAAGGGAAGTTCGTTTCAAGCAGATGATGGTTGTAATGATGATTGTGTTGCATGTTTATTCTTATTTGGATGGGCTAGTGATCAAACTTATTTTAAAGAACTAACTGATA
>VTLG01004413.1_pt1 | contig 22131 bp, 32 predicted proteins | sample 4694571 | NCBI WGS metagenome assembly VTLG01 (sample SAMN12604809, study PRJNA352737) | marine metagenome | biome: ENVO:00000447; feature: ENVO:00000209|ENVO:00000569|ENVO:01000036; material: ENVO:00002151; isolation source: viral sequences binned using virsorter ... | reverse complement strand
ATGTACAACTAAAAACAAAAAATTTTTGACGCCCCCTATCCCCTAGGGTAGGGGAGGCGCTGCAAATACTATAGGTGTGCCTCCTTGCCAGACTTTGACGCGTGGCAGTAAGTGCAAAGGCTTTGGTAGTTTGCTTCGTCCCAAAAACTGCCCCCTAACCTAGCGGGCTGTATATGGTCAACGACTGAAGCCAGCCGCCCGCAAGATTCGCAGCGCGGGTGGTGCTTTAGATATATAGCACGTGCCTTACGCCAGCGGCTTGTATTATATCGCGGGTCGTAGTGCTTACGTCTTGCCTGCGGCTTCCTTTCTGGTATCCAAGGTGCAGGCGTGCTTTTCTTATTCAGTTTGGGCATAGTACCTACTATTTAGTGCAGGGTCTGCCCAGGTGAGCAGCGCCTGCTTATACAAGTAAGTATACGGCACAAGTATTATAACACTGCGGCCCCTCCGTTTGCTGTACCAGCTGCGCCCTTCTTCTACCTGCCCGTGTTGTTCTATGTATCGTAGTGTGCATTCTGCCGCCAAGGTAGAGCGCTTCACCCACAGCCAGCCACGCGGGGAAGCTATGACCAGATAGCTAGCCTGCCCAAATAGGCTACCCCGTAAGCCGTTACGGTTGCGCAATTCAAGCCAGGTATACCAACGACTAGGGGCAGGGTCTGCGCGACGTATGCGGCGTGCGCCCTTCACGTCTATACCTACCCTTACGCCCGCTAGTTCTACAGTAAGGTCTATATGCATTATGCTATCTTCTTGCGGGCTAGTGCGGCGCGGCTTCATACCGCGCTGCCCGCACAGCTTTTCTATCCTCACTTCGTCCCAGTTATACACGGCGGGCAGCTTCGAAGGCAGAAATAACGCGGAAAATCTGCAAGGCAACCTGCGGTACTACAGCGTTACCGTAAGCTTTTACACTTTCTTTCCTCCATCTAGAAAAGGTAATTCGGTGTAATTGTGCGGAAAGCCCATTAATTCCGCTGCAAATTGGGTCGAAACGTGGGAAGGCTTCCCAGCTATTTGGCTTATGAGGTGTATCAGTTCGCTGCTTCTGCGCGGCTGTCCCTGTGGCCTTTCCTTTTCTGTGCCCTTGTTCCAGCTGCTTGCTGTGACTGTCGGGTAGGTACGCAATAAAGAACACGCGTTCGCGCTTTTGGGGTGCGCCCGCGCCTGCAGCTGGAAATAGTAGCGGCAGTACTTCGTAGCCCGTACCTTCCAGGTCAGCGCATACAATTTCGAAAACTTCGCCGCCGTTCCAATTAACAAGCCCGCTAACATTTTCTGCGACGACGTAACGCGGGGCGCATTCGCGTATAACGCGTAACATTTCGTCCCATAGGTAGCGTTCGTCGGCTGTTCCTTTTCTTTTTCCTGCTGCGCTGAACGGTTGGCAGGGGAAGCCTCCTGTAAGTATATCAATTCTTCCAGCGTAATCTGTCGCCCTAAATTCTTCGACATTCTCGTACTGTTTCGCGTTTGGGTAGTGGTATTTTAAGACCTGCCTACAGAAGTCTTCTTTTTCTACGTTAAATATGTTTTCCCAGTCTAACAGTTTAGCAGCATATTCAAATCCGCCAATCCCAGAAAAGATACTTCCGTGGTTCATTCTTCGCGGGTTGTAGTAGGCTTAAACTTTTCGAACCACTGCTTACGCCGTACGTCTGCTATTGTCTGCGGCTCGAACTTAATCTTACTTACGTCGTCTACGCCACGTTCTACGGTCTTATGTACGTGCATACGTTCTAGTACTTGCGCTTTTGTAGTGCCTTCGTACTGCCGTATAGCTGCTTCTATTTCGGGCAGCTTAAGGCGTTCGTAAAACTTGCCATACTGCCCCCGTTTCATACCGTCTACTATTAGCCGCAGCTCTTCTAGCGTAAGTGCTGGGTAGCCTTCTAGTATCGCTTCAACAGTGAAGATTAAGTCTTCATCCGTCGTAATAGTGCGCTTTGCGTCGATAAAGCGGCAAAGGCTGCCTATAAGACCTATAAGGGCTGCCCGTGTTTCTTGCGGCGCGATACGCAGCGCTTTTCTAACGTTTAGCCCTTGCGTAAATGCCTGGTGTGGCGTTAGCTTACATACGCCCGCCTTTGATATAGTTTGCAAGGCGTTCTGCGTCAATTTTTGCGGTGTCAAATCCATTTGCGGCGTTTTGTGTGTTGTACTCTGCTGCCCTCCGTATCCAGTTACGCGCTGCCGCGCGCCAGTTTACGATAGGCTTATTTTTTCCCTGTGTCCAGCCGTTAGCGCTGTAGTAGTCGTAAAACTTTAGCGCTTCTGTTTCTGTGCTGCCTACAGCTGTAAAGGCTTCTATAACTGCCGTAATATCTACGGGCGTTCTTTCTTTCTTTGGTTTAGTAGTCTGGTTTAGTATATTGGTATTAGTAGGCCGTAATTTTTGCGGGCTTTTTTCCGCTTCTTTTACGGTCGTCCAGTCGCAAAATTTGCTGGTATCTACCCGCAAAAAGCGCGTACTTTTTCCGTCTACACGCTGGCGAGTGCGGATTAAATAGCCTGCTTGTACTAGCTTCGAAATACCCTTTTCTACACTGCTTAGACTAGCCTGCGTAAACTGGCTTAAGTGTTCGTTGCTGACGAAGCACGGCAGCCCATTATTACTGAAGCTGTCCACTTCTAGCAGTATTAGCTTCTGGGTCCAGCTAAGCCCCTTTTCTAAATAGAGGTCTTTCGGTATCCAAACGCCCTTAAAGGTTCTGCTTTTGTTCATTTGTCGACGTATTCAGCCACGTAAACAAGCCACAGTAAGCCTAGTGCCCATATTATAGCCAAGACTAAAAAAGCTGTTTCGTTACGCCTGTGATGCTTCATATAACGCCGTTAGCCTTAAGCATTTCTACTATCTCTAGCCAGTCGTCAAACTCCATTATAACTACGGGCGGGCGGCGATTCATCTTGTGTACGACTACCTTATACTTTGTTTTGTCGCCGTACATTGCCGCCAGGGTATCGTGCAAGAATTTGCCCGTTTCTACGGCTTTGCATTGTATCAAGAAAGGCTTGGTTTCGTCTGGCATAAGGTCTATGCCATTATCGTCCCAGTATTTCCCGTGGTAGCTGCTGCGTTTGGGTTCTGTGCCTAGGGCTTTACCTAGTTTTTTTGCTACGCGTAGTTCAAACTCTTTCCCTTTTCTTCGTGGGTTCATAGTGTTCTGTTAGTTGTTGTTCTGTCATAGTGCCCAGGCTGGTACGTCCAAGTTAAAGTGTCCAAAGCTGGCCGCGTGGTCGTAGCCCTTGTTTTCGCCGTCCCATTCTCTAAAGCGCTGTACTAGCTTTTCTAATTCCGTTTTACCGCGCTGTAAGTATTCAGGCGTGAGACGGTAGCACGTGACTACGTACGGGCTATTCTTTTCTACTGTTATAAGCCAGTGTTCCCCTATCGCCTTGCCCATGCGCTGCGAAAGCAGGCAGGTATATATGTACCCTTGTATGTGGTACTTTTGCCTGTACGCGTCGCTAGTAAAATCGCGCGGGCTGCCCTTTTGCGTAGTCTTAAGGTCTACTACGTAATTTTCTGCTACACCGTCAGCAAAGCCCCGAAAGGGCAGCCCTAAGACATTACCTGTTAATTCCTGTTCGTAGGCTGTACAGTCTGCTAGTAGCTTACTAGCTACGGGGTGCGCTTTTACCGCATCCCGAAGCCGCATAACGTCGTCGTATTCTGTCTGCGTTAAAAATGTAGCGTTTGGGTGCTGCTCTAATACAGCTTTGTAAGCTGCAGTACCGCGCCGAACTTTTAACACCTGGTACGCTTCGTCGAAGCGTTCAGCTTCTAGTGTTGCGACGTGTACAGCTGTACCAAAACGCATAGCTGGCGTTTCGTGCTGCTGTCGCTTTTTGTAGGCTATAAAGTGCGCAGGGCTTGCGCTAAAGGCTTTGATACTGCTAAAGCTTAAAGGGTAGTATTCTTGTTTCATTGTTTTGCGTGATGTAATTGATAGTACAGGTGGTCTATTAGCACTTCCCGTATTTCGTGGTACGTCAGGGTGAACCCTTTATCTACTTTTAGTAGGCCGTCTACTTTTCTGACGTTGTGTATGACGCTGCTATGGTCTCGCTTGAAAATCGCGCCTATGTCCTGCAGGCTTAGGCCAGTGCTGCGCCGCAGTACGTGCATAACTATGCTGCGCAGGTCGCTATAGTTTCGCGTGCGCCTGTCTTGCTGTAGCTGTTCTAGCTTCGCGCCAAAAAGGGGCAGCGCTTTTGCTACCGCCTTTTTAGCGTAAGAAGACCTCACTAGAATAATATCTACTTCCTGTTGCATTAGAACGGCAGCCCTTCAGCTGTACTTGTTTGAGCGCCAAAGGGTGCGCGCGTTTCTATTGGCGGCTGGTTATCCTGCTTCGGTGCGCTATGCGTGCTGTACGGTACGCCTTCTGTAAAATACTTGATACAGTTTTCGGCTACGCTTACGTAGTCGTTAAAGTGCTTTCCGCTGCCTACAATTTCTGCAGCTATCTTCATAGCACTTTGCCGCATAATACGCGTTTCCTTTTGCGGGTTGGCAGGCCGTGAACCGTAGCCGCCGCCATTATTGTACTGGCTTTCTTTGCGAATCTTCAGGCGGGTGCTACCGTCCTGGCTGCGCTTTTCTTCATACTGCACTGCGTCGCCTACGGCGTACGGGGCGTTAGGGCTTTTACCAAAGGCGCTGCCCTGTATTCCGTTTTCTAGTTGCACGTTATGGACGTAGAAGGTTGTACCGTCTGGGCTGTTCCAGGTGCTTACGTTTTCGCGCAGTTGCGCTACTTTGCTAGTTTGCATAGTGTAAAGTTTTAGGGTTTTGGGTTATAGGCTTCTCTTACTTGTTGCTTAAACTGACGCCACACCCTAGGCCATTGGCTAGGGCTTTCGCGTTCTTCAGCTGGCAGGGTCGCGTAGTAAGCGTTCTTTTTTGCGTAGTACGCGTGCAGCCTTTCGGCAGCTTTTTTCTTGTCGTATTGCATAGCGTTGGTTTGTGTGTTCATTCTTCGGTGCAATTAAGCGCACAGAATTATACACACCCTAACGGCAGGGGGGGCAGTTATCAACATCGCAAAGTTGAAGGCACAAAAAAGCCCCCTACGTTTAGGGGGCTCCGTTGAATGAAACAAGCCCAAAAAAGCTGAAGCAATCTTCAACCCCTGCTATCTACTAGGCTTGCGTAAATATAGTTACTCTACCTTGTTCTTCGCTAGTAGAAGTTTAATTTCTTGTATGTCTTGTAGCAGCTGTTTTACGTCTGCCTTCCATTCTGCCGAGGCGTCTTCTAAAAATTTGACGCGCGCAGACAATCGGTTATAATCTGCCTGGAATTTAATCCAGCCACCTATAAGCATACCAGCTATAGCCAGTATTTCGTACTGTGTTAGTTCTTCCACTTCGCCCCGTGTTTGCGCTGCGTATATTTGTCTGCGCTTCGCAGTACAAAATAGCCGCCAACACTAGTTAGTAACAAGTTTTCCAGCAGGTTTATGTACGCAGCCTTTACCACAATAATCTGCAAACTGTCAAGCAACGCAAAGACTAAGAACGTAGTACAGCTGCCTAGCACTATCAAAGGGCGTACCCGCACACTTAAAGGGTCGCGCGTACCGCTGTCCGCTAGCCAGCGCTCAGTAACTTCTGCTTCGTCTTGCGCCCGTTCTAAGTAAGCTTCTGCTTCTGTCTGTACTTCTGGGCTTGCCTTCTTTAGCAAATTACGTACTACGCCTAACGCGCCTGCATCGGGAAGCAGGTCGCCTACGGCGTCTGCTACTTCAGGCGCTTTTTCTTTCAGCCAAAGCCCTAGGGCTGTACGCCGTATAGGTTGTTTAGGTCGCTGGTTCATCGTTACAAAATTCCTCGCCAAACTTCTGGCGGGTATTAAAGCTAGGGCACGCCTTCTTCACGCCTGGCAGGTCATTATGCCCTATGACGTTAAGCGTGCCGAATACGCGGCGCAGGTTGCCTACAAGCTTAACGAGCGCTACGCGCTGCTTTTGTGTTAGGTTATCTTCTGGCTTTCCTTCTTCATTCACTCCACCGACGTAGCAAACGCCTATACTGTAGTTGTTATGACCTTTGGCGTGCGCGCCTTGTATACTTATATGTCTGCCCCTATCTATTTTACCATTACGACGTATAACGTAGTGGTAGCCGCACTGTGACCAGCCGCGCGCCCTGTGCCACTTGTCTATAACGTGGGCGCCTATGTCCATAGAAGGCGGCGTAGCGCTGCAGTGTAGTATTATCGTTTCGTACGTTCTCATACTGTTGCTATACTTATACGCGCCCCGTAAATAATTGTCGTAGTGTTGCCAGGTATAACCTTAATAGCTACAGCCGCGATTGTAGAGCCTGTTATATCGGTAATATCTATAACTGAATTAAAGGAGCCGTTCGTATTGCTTGTTATCGCGCCTGTACTATAGTTAAAAGTAAACGTACGTACGGCGTTGGCTGTAGACGCACTAGCGTAGACTATAAGTTGGGTAGCCTTGTAGCCGTTTGGTATAGGTGCAAAAGCGTAAAGCTCAGTTATAGCATTGGTTGACCGTACGCCTAGCGTCAGGCTGGTATCGTCTTCAATTACTTCAGGGTTAACAGCGCCTCTACTACCGTCGTCGTTTGCTACAAACGCGCTAGGGTATAGTATAACAGAGTCGTAACCGTGCCAGGCTACGACGCTACTACCGCCGCCGACTGTGGTAAAGTTATAGCGCCCTTGGCCGTCTGTCGTAAGTACCTGCCCGTTAGACCCGTCTACCACTTCTTGGAAGGCGCCATTACTGTCAATTAGTGCTACGTTGTTATTCGTTTGCGCGCTGCGGTCTACGGCTGCTGCTGCACGGTAAGCCGATACTACAGCATTTGTAGCCTCACCTTGGAAAGCCAACAGCGAAGAAAGGTTAGTAGTGGCACTTGCGCTAGGCGCAGGCGTAACTATAGGCATAACCCCAAGCGGGCTTTGAACTACTACGGGGTAATCTGTTTCTGCGGCTATTTCCATGGCAGAAACGGTCTGTACTTCTTCGCCTGTATTTATCTCTAGCGTTAGCGGCTTTAGTTTGTAATCCGTGGTACCGTCCGTTATCGCTAAGACGTCGTTAAAGCGTATTGGAAATTGTATCAAAGAACCGTCGTACTTAAACCTAGCTTTTTTGTACAAGCCTGCAGCTTCCTGTACGGCAATGTCTGCCGCCGTAGACTGTGAGGTAGACTGGACTAGACTAGTATACCCTAGTACATTTGCCTGATACGCCCCGTTACCTTCCCTGTACTGGACTACCGCGAAGTTCGAATTCAAAGCCCTGTCGTTTACCAAGCTGTCGCCTATATCTAGCTCTCGCCTATTGTCTTCTGTATTGGTCGCTGTTACTTCTATTCCTTCGTCTAGGCCGTAATCGTCGAAAGGGAATAACCTAAAATCTGCGTATACGCTGCAAGTGCTGCTAGTAGTTAAAAAGTTATTGCTAGCAGGCAGGTTATTCGTAGGCAAGGAAGCGTTTATAAGGTTGCCGTTCGTAGGCAGAAGGTAAGTAGCTTGTATAAGAACGCTGAAGCTACTTGCGTTTGCTGGTACGCTAGGCGTAACTACGTCAAAAGGTATTTGTATAAACTGGTCTACCGTAGGGTCGAAAGGTTCGCTTACTACTACGTAGAAATCCTCTGTACCGTCATTGTCCCAAACCCCGTCGACGTTAGGGTATAGGTTAGTATAATATACTGGCAGGTCGCTGCCTGTCAGGTTGCCCCAAGTTTGGTATATAGGCACCTGCCCGCCAGGGGTTAGCCCACGTTTTAGGAAGTAGTCGTTACCTGTTTGCTGCAGGCGCACGCGCATACGAATACGTATACGTCCTATGTTGAAGTTATTGGGCGTAGCTGTCGGTAGATTCTGTACGGTATTTATAAAGTCTGCACTTACGCCGCCCCATTGGATGGTGAACGGCGCATAGATTCTATACCTGTCGCCTGTTTCGGGCTGAAGCGGGAACGTAAATTCTTGGAAGAAGTCGCTGGCTTCGTTGAAGCTAGTACTAATAAGCGGGCTAATATCTGCAAACTTAATATCCCGCTTTACCTTGTGGTAAGGTAGCGTATAGCTAAACTGTCCCCCTGCTAGTCTCCGTTTCTGCGAATCGCTGTTGTTTATGTCTTTTGTACTTATAGGTAGGGCGCTTGTTTGATGCACTGCCCCATCTGCTCTATATGTAAAGCCTTGTATTTGCGTGCTGTCTTGTGCAAACTGCAGCTGAGCGCCGACGGGCTGAAACACCAGCCGCGGCGCCGTTATACCGTACGTAAAAAAGAACTGCCCATTAAAGTGTTTAGCTATTTCTTCTAGTACATAGTAAGCGCTTTTGGCTTTGTTTTCTGTGTCTAGTTCGTGGAAGCCTGCGTGCGAAATTCTCGCTTCGTCGTACAAATCGAAGCCCGCGCCTGCGCTGACGTAGTTTGCGGGTAACAGATTTTTGCCCATAGACAGAGCAATAGGAAAAAAATCAATGCCGCCCGAAGTTATTACAAAGTTCCAGTACCAATTAGTACGCAGTGTTTTTATACAGTTGGTAACGTGTTCGACTACCGAAGCCGCGCCTTCGTACCTGTTGCCGTTAGTTTGTAGGTACGGTTTTTCTTGTAAGTATCCTAAGTCGTCCGTAGCAGTTACAGTCACGTGCTGCGGCAAGCTGTCGGCAAAGGTTAGCTGGTCAGACAATATAGTGCCGACCCAGTGCGTACTGGCTGGCGTCGCTGTTCCCGCAGCGCGCAAGATGCGAACACCGTAACGCCCGCTTTCGCTTTGGGCTACGGTACGTAAAAAGTTTACCTGGGCTTGAGTCGTACAGACTAAAGTAAAAGTACAGGTAGAACTTATTATGGGCTGGAAGGCGTTTTCTTCGTCCCCTTCATAGCAAATTACTGCGCCCTGGGGCGTAATCTCATACGCCCGTACATTCTCTGCGTCTTGTTGGCTGTCTACTATTTCTACACGGTAGCGATAGGTTCCAAACTTGCTGATATAATCGGCGCGGGCTTGTATTGTAGCATTCATTACTAACTAACTTAAATACCTAGTATAGGGAAGTTCCCGCTGTTTGACAGGTCGCGGCTCGCGCGTTTGCTAGATAAGAAAATATCTTTTCCTCGTAGTACGCCTTGCACCTGTACGCTGCCGCCGTTGCCTTGTATCATAGCCTGCAGTTTATCAAGCGGCGCTATAACTTCAGGGTTGGCCCGTGCGCCCTGGTATTCGCCGACCTCTACAAGGCTGCGCCCAAAAGCTATACCGCCTTCTGCTAGCTGTGGCGGGTCTTGTTGCATCCGCCCAGCCAGCCCCCTAATAAGTGCGCCAGCTGCTACCAGCGCTATACCTGCAGCTATAGCTGCTCCAGGGTTTGCTATAAGGTTAGCGTAGAACTGTTTAGCTGCTACACCTGCTGCGATAAAACCTGCGCCTATCTCAGATAAAAGCCCCCCTAGCCTGCCTAGAATATCCCCTATAAAAGTCTTGAACGTCATAGTGCCCATAGCCATAGCACTAATGCCTTCAGCGATGCCTATAAAGCCGTCTGAAATGCCCATAGATAAGTCGATACTAGTAGCTACTTCGCTATTAAAATTGCGTATAGCCGCTGCGCTTTCTTCGGCTGCCTGTGCTGGTATTAACAGCCCGCCGTTATTAGCGCCTGAGGCGCCGCCCACAGGCGGCGTTGACATTGCCTGCATACCCCCGCCGCCGCCAGAGGCTGCGCTAGCGCCGCCACCCCCGCCAAAAGTCGGCAGAAGGTTGGTTATACGAGCTTTTGCCCTGTCTAGGTCTTCTACTGTTACCAGTTCTATAGGTTCTTTTTTCTTCGCGTCGTCTATTGCATCTACGAAGCCTTCGTACACCTCCTTACCTGCTGCTGCAGTGTCATCTACTATGTTTTTGAAGCCGTCCGTTAATACTTTACCCGCAGCTGCAAAGCCGTCCGTAAACGCAGTTTTTAAGGCCTTAAACAATAGCCCGAAGCTATTTACTACGTTCATTACCTGCTGCTTAATAATCGTAAAAGCAGCTACGAAAGCTTCCTTAAAAATAGCTACCGCTATACGTAGCCCTTCGCTTTCGTTGTACAGCTTAATTACCCCGTTTATTGCGTTAGTAAGGGGCTGCTTTATATCGTCGTAGAAATAAAAGAACGCTGCTACTAGTGCCGCTATAGCGCCGATAATTAAACCTATTGGGCTGAGAATTGCACCAGCCAAAGTGCCAAAGCCTGCAGCTAGGCTGGGCAGTATAACTAGTATAGGGCCAATAGCAGCCGCTATAGCGCCTGCGGCTATAATGAAGTTACGGCTGCTGCTGTCCATATTTGCGAACGAAGCCGCAGCGCGCTCTACGAAGCCTACTAGCTTTAGTATAGTAGGTGCTAGCGCTTTGCCTATTTTAATCTGTGCGCCTTCGACGGCAGAACGCATACGCGCCAGCGCCCCGCTAGCTGTATCGTCCATAATATCCGCCATAGCTTTGGCAGCGCCCTCACTAGCCGCGAATTCTCCCGTAAGCTTTTTAGTTTCCTCGCCGCTTTTTCCAAGTACCAGCAGCGCCGTTTGTGCGGCGCGCCCTACTTCGTCTTTTGCGCTTGCAAGGTTTAGACCTTCTGCGGCAAGTCCTGCTATAGCGCCGCCGACGTCGCCGCCTGTCGCGCCCAGTTCTGAAATAATACGCTTCAGTGCAGTACCTGCCTGGCTGCCTTTTATACCAGCGTTCGAGAGGCTAGCCAGCATAGCAGTCGTTTCTTCGAGGCTTATACCTGCGCTTTGGGCCACAGGTGCTACAAACTTCATAGACTCAGCAAAACTTTCCATATCCAAAGCCGAAGCCCCGAAGCTGCTTGCCATAACATCCGTTACGCGCTGCGTTTCGCTAGCGTCAAGCCCAAAGCCGCGCAGCGTGCTACCTGCTACTTCTGCCGCGCGTGCTAGGTCTGCGTCGGCAGCCTGTGCCAAGGCTAGCGTACTTTCTGTTACCTGGTTTATTTCCCCGCTGGTAAAGCCCAAACGCGCAAAGCTTTCCTGTAAGCCTGCTACTTCAGTAGCTGTAAACTTTGTGCTGCTACCTAACCGTAAAGCTTCGCTTTCAAGCGCTGCAAACTCTGAAGCTGTAGCGCCGCTTACAGCTTTCACTTTTGCCATACCCGACTCGAAGTCTGCCGCTACCTGAAAACTGGTAACGCCTATAGCGCCTAGCGGCGCGGTAATACCTATTGAAAGGTCTTTACCTAGTCGCTTTGTTTCCTTGCCAAAGTTCTTGAACTTGCGCCGTGCCTGCCCTAGCCCTTTGTCGAGGTCGCGGGCATCTACCCCTATAGTAGCTATTAGGTTTCCTATATTCATTAGAACGAAAGGTACGAATTTTCCTGCGCGTACTTTATATTCTTGGCTAGCCGTTCGGGGTCGTTCTTCAGCCCTTTAGGTTTCTTTTCCCAAGGAAATACAGCAAGCTTTTCTGGCGTTAGCCTGCTGCCTTTTTTAGCGTGCGGCTGTAGCAGTAGCGTAGTTTGCCAGCGTATGCGTTCCCATTCTGCCTGCTGCAGTTCGTCTTGTTTATTGCCGTACACTTCAAGCGCGGCAAACAATTCGCCCAGCGTAGCCGACCAAAAAGCAAGCGGGCTTAAGCCCAATAGACCTAAGCCCGCCCCAATAAGAAGGCGCCAGTTTACTGGCTCTTCGTCTTCGCTTTTTTTTGACCTTCGCCCGTGTATTCTTGCAAGGCTTCTACAGCCTGCTGGACGTGCCCCAGGTCTACGTATGGTTCTATTTCCGCTAGCGTCTTTTTGAACTCTATACCTTCGAACTTGCAGCCGTCTACTATGCCGACGTAGATAAGCCAGCACATAGCGTCGGCTGTCATACTACGCGCTTCGCCCAAAGCGAACACGCTGCTTTTAGTTTTTTGTTCGAAGGTCTTAAGCGCGCGCAAGCTATAGCGCAAAGGGTACGCTACCCCGTCTACCGTTAGTTCCATACGTAAAAAAGTTAATTAAGTAGTGCCCTTTGTGATTGTGCCAGTAAGTTCAAAGCTAGCGCTGTAGGTCGGTGCGTCTTCTACGCCGCCTGACATTTCCAAAGAGGTAAGTATACCGTTTGCGCTAAAAGTTTCGCCGCTTGTTTCTACTTGGTCAAAGATAAGCGCGACAGCGCTACCAGTATCAAAAGTAGAGGTCAGCGCCTTAATACCGTTACTGCCCGAAACTTCCTGAAGACCCGAAACAGAAATACTACCGCTTACAAGCCCTGGTATAAGTTCCCTGTTACCTTGGCTATCTTTCGTTGTTACGTCGATAGTTTCCGTATTAAGTGTTATACTGCATTCTGTCGCGTGCGCGATAACCGTACCAGCTAGGGACACGGCGATATTCGTACCGTTAAAAACTGCCATTATTTCTTTTTATTTGTTGCCTTTTTTGGTGCTGCTTTTGGGGCAGCCTTTGGTACGCTAATATAGCCCCCTTCTTTTAATTCTTCGTACAGTTCGGGCGTTACTCTAAAGGTTTCGCCTTCCTTAAATTCTAGCCCTGTATAGTGCAGCCAGGGTTTTACCAGTGTTACTTTAATTAGTGCCATACCTGTAAAGATACTAGATAACTACAAAAGCTTCCATTTCTAATACGTACGCGTAACGGTCTGGGTTTTCAAGGCGTTCTACGTCTTCATCCATAAAAAACAGCCTATCTATAGTATACCTAATGGGGCTGCTGCTGCTTATGCTTTGGCCATCTAAAAGGTCCCTACAAATTTTGCCTATGCCTATAGCGTCGTTGTAGCTAGTAGCGTATACTACTACTTCTACCCGCGCCTGTTCGTAAGCCGTTCCTTCTTTGGTGTGAAACACTGTAGCGCTCACGTGTTCGTACGTTATAAAAGGCATAGCCGTACCGCTAGGCGCTTCCAGTGGGAAAATTTTTGTACTCACCCTGTCAGTCATAGAAGTACTGCCAGTTAGCAGGTCGTATATTCCTTTAGTGTACTGCATTACCTCGCCAGCTTCTTAAATTCTTTTCTATAGTCTTCTAACAGCTTACGGCGCATCTTCGGCACTGCTTCCTGAAGGAAAGCCGTAATAAGACCTGCGTGCCTGTTATTGCCTTGTATGAATTGTTTGTCTTGTTCTACTATAAGCTGGAACCAAGCGTCGCGCTTCGCGCTAACCTTTGTACCTGTACGGGCGCCTATCATATAGACGTGCTCTACGCGCGCGTCTTTTGGCTGCCAGTATCCTATACTGCGCTTGTATGTTCCCTTTTCTACTATCGTAGGCTTACGGCGGCGCTTGTCAGTTACGTAAATATCTTTGCTGGCTGGGCGTATTTTACGCTTCAGCTGGCGGCTTAAATTACGCGCGTGGCGTTTGTGCAGTTCTTTGGCTGCCTTATCGGTTCTGCTACAAAAGCGGCTTACCTTTTCTAGCTTTGCCGTTAGTTCGTCTAGTCCTGACAGGTCGAACTTACCGCGGCGCTTGCCGCCCGCTGCTTGTTTCTTGTAAAATCCCATTACTCTACAAGCTTACAAACAAGGCGCAGCGAAGTATTACGCCCCTGCTCTATAACGTTTTCTATATCGTATACCTGGCTGTCGTACAATATCCTATCGCCGCTAGTTATACTAGCTACGTCTGTACTGTACCTTATAAGGAATACTACCCGCTGTACAGACTTTTCTAACCCGTCGTCTTTATTTTCGTTTGCACCTGTCGCGCGGGTGTCTATACGCGCCCAAGCAGCGAACGACGTATTAAACGCTGGCACAGCTTCGCCGTAATTGTTCTGCGTTGTACTGCGAAACTGTATCTCAATTTTTCTATCTAGCCCGCCTATCCGCATTAGTAGAAGCTTATATTTCTGTACGGGTTCATTAGGCTAAATATCCCTAGCGGTATTTCTCTTACGCTAGCTGCTTCTGCCGCCTGTCTGTTTTCGTAGTAGTGCGCTACTAAAAAGCGTACTGCCTGCTTGAGGCTTTCGGGCGGCGTGCTGTGTCCTACGTCGCAGTTAATCTGCACGGGCGCTACTGCCTGACTATCTACGCCAGGCGCTGTAATAAATTTTATTACAGCTGGCTTACGGTTCTTTTCTACATAGTATTCGCTTGCGGGCATAGTCTGCGCGGCAGCGCCTTTGCTTGCCGTATACTGCACACTATTTACCCTTATAACAGGCGCTACGGGCAGTTCTATAACTGATGCAAAACCTGAAGCGTTAAAAGTTATAGAGCCGCTTACGATACGCGTATTACAGTACGCGTCTACAAATTCGCAGGCAGCAGTACGGTACGCTTCTATTAAGGTGTCTTCGTCGCTGTGTGTTACGCGTAAGTGCGCTTTTAGGTCTGCAGTGCTTATAACTGTACTGAAGTCACCGCGCGCCGTGTCGTTTAGGCTTACTATCATTCTTTGCGCTTGTTCTTCGGCGGCACGAAGTAATTTATAGCCACGTCCAAAAATTCGAATACCCTATTATCCCAGGTTACGTAAGTAAGGTTAGCAATAACCTTAAGGAAAACCAAAAGCGCTGCTGCCAGCGCGTACCAATTACTTACAACAAAATCCAGCATATCTAAAGTGTTTTGGCTAAAATAAAAAAAGGGCGGCTAACTGCCGCCCCTTTTCTTATCCATTAGTCAAGGCTTATGAGTCTGCCCCTGCTACTGTAGCATTTGAAGAAAGCATAAAGCCTACAGCCTTAGCATTCCGCAGTTTAGCGTCGTAGTAATTATCAGCCACAATTTTTACCGTGCCCGCCGAAGCACCCGAGAAGGGGTCAATCGTGAGCGACAGCCCGCCCCATTGTGCGTAAAAAAGGTGCGTGAAATCGCCGAAGAACATTATATCGGAAATGAAACCTGCACCCAAAGCAACGTCGGAGTCACCGCCAGAGAACACCGCATCCGCGTGAACGTTAGTACCAACCAGTTGAGGAACGCGCGTGCTGAAGACTGCGTTATAACCTAATACACGGTTCCCCTGCATAAGTTCGGTGCCGTTAGTGACTTGTGCCAAGGTCATAAGGTGGCCCGCTGTAGCAGGTCGCATAACGAATGAGCCGTTTTCTGCTATGCCAGAATCTGAAATAGCACCCCACAGGCGCAGCACGTCAGCCGCAGAAGTTGCTGCCAGGTCGTTGTCGCCTGTCATAGTAGACTGCACAAAAGTACCTTGGGCGCTGTTGAAATCGCCGTCCGCAGCAGCGGGCGTAATCTGTACGCCTGACTGTGCTTTACCGCCGTTTACAATGTTGGCGAACGCGTGCGTATCTATAGCGTTTGCAATAGCGTTGCCAAAGTCGCGCGCGATAACGTCCGACATATTACCAGCAGCCTGGTTCAAAGCTTCCTTGGTAATTGTAATTTCGGTAGCAAAGCGCTGAGGCGACAGCACCTGCGAAGTAAACGCGCCGCTAACTGCTGTTGCAGCATCGCCTTCGGCAGGCAAGCTAGCAGCGTCGGAAGGCATAGAAGGTAACTTAATGTCACCCACAAAGCCCGTAAGCTGCGTAGCGCCCAGGCTTTCAATAATTGGCGTAGGGCGCAGGGCTTCAATAACTGGCGTCACCTCCGTGCCTGTCGTAGTTACCGCACTGGCTGGCGTGCCCGTGGAGTCGTTGCCGTACAAATTACGCGACTCTATAAAGCTTTTTGGAATACAAACATTGCCCCGCAGTTGGATACCATAAGACGCCGCTTCGCGCAAGGCTTCTTGGTGCATCTCGTTTTCAATACCTGAAAGGCGACCTTGTGCCGCGTCACGCAGTGCGCGCTGCAAGTTGTACTGCCCTTTCATCTTTTCGACCTCTACCGTTTCAGATGTTGGCGCTGTTGCCCCCATCTGCGCAAAACGCTGCACGTTCGCTTCGGTAGCTTCGGCGCGCTTTATCTGGTCGTCCAGTTCTGCTACGTCTTTGTTAATTTGTTCCTGTCGTTGCACCTCGGCTTCGGTGTAGTCGCGGGCTTCCGCTTCTGCCACTTCTACCAGCGCGTTAAGTTCTGTAAGCTTACTGCTTCGCAAGCTTTTAAGCTGGTCGCTGTTTTTCATTGTGTATTTAGTTTTATAAACTTTCTGCAATTTAGCGCGCTTAGGCGGCGCAGGCGCTGCAGGGGGTGCCTTTGTTAATTCTTTTTTGCTATTGCATCCACAGCTAGCAGCTTCTTCGCTACGAATGTCTGCGCTGCTTGCATTGTAGGCTGGCCTAGTTACTACAGAAATATCATACAAGCCTCGCACTTCTTCTACAGTACGTACGTTTTCTTGCCAGCTTTCGCGCTCAATAGTAAACGCAAAGCTGCTCTTGTTAATGTCGCCGCGGCGCATACTTTCGGCAAGGTCGCGGGCGTAGCTTTGGTTGCCTAACTGCAGTTCGTAGCGCAAGCCTACTTCGTCTACTGCTAGTTTCAGGGTGCCGCTAGTCGTACGGCCTAATACTAGATTAGTATCATGATTAAGTAGCGCCACCGTGTCTGGCGCTTCTTCTAGCACGCGCGTAAACGCTTCGGGTGATATTTGCTCCCTGAAGCTGCCGAGGTCCGTTACGCTGTTGAACACAGCGGCGTAGCCTACTACTGTAGTACCGTCGCCTTCCTGGCGTACTTCTACCTTACCTTCTGCGCTGCGTTTGTGTACTACGCCCTGCGCGCTACGGTATCCGCCGCCACTGCCGCCGCTGTCGTCGTCGTCGTCGGTGGCGCTGTCGTGCGAACTGCAAGGCATATAGACCGTTTTACCGTCATCTGTTTGGTGTTCGTGCGTACCGCTGCACCCCATCTTTTCAGCTGCAGCTGCCGCTTCTTCTTTGGTAGTATACACTGCTACGCCGTCTATAGTGCCTACGCGGGCGCGTTCCTTTTCTTCGTCGCTGTCGCTACGCAAGGGGTGCCCTTCGGGGAATAGGTCCGTATCGTGTTTACCGCTTCTGAATTTTTCGTTTTTCATAGCATAAAGAAAACTATTTACGCGCGCATAAGCCCAGGTTTCTGCGTTTTTTACAGAAGGGCGCACGCTTTGTGGGTTTGTGTTGTAAGCGCCTATACCGCGCTTAAATACTTTGGCTAGCATATTAGCCGTTACCTTGTACTTATTGTTAGCCTCGTTAAATTCTTTTACCTTGTTTTTAAGGCCTGTCGCTACAGCTTCGGTAAATCCATCTACGCCGCCTACGCTAGCGCGGCTTTCTGCTAGTTCGCGCACCTTCTTACGTGCATAAGCTAGCATACTACTGCCGCCCCAAGCTGCGTACATAACAGACCCGCAGACCTCTTTACCGTCATCTAAGAAACTACCTGTATCGTATACCTTCGCGCGGCTTAGAAAACTGTAAACCCTTTTTAGCCTATCCTCTGTAAGCGGCTTTCTTTGTGAGATTATCCCAGCAGAGCGCCAACCTACGGACGTGCCGCAGTTGCTACCGTATTCTGTCTTATGTTTCAACGCACGGGTGGCGGCGTTGCTAGCGGCTTTAGGGTAGTCGTCAAACATTAGAAGCCTTCGCTTAATTTATCGCTGTACGCTTCAAACCTATCTGCAGCTATAACGTTTACAGGTACGCGCAAAGTGTCGCCACCAGGCGCAGTAGGTAAGTTTTCTTGCGCGCGCACTTCGTTAGGTGTGAGTACGCCTGCCTGCAGCAAAGTATTATAGTATTCTGCGCGCGTCTTAATGTCGCCGCGCATAAGGTCGTCGATATTGAAACGCACGAAGTAACGCGCCCGCTGCTGCGGCAGAAGTAGCTTATTTTCTACTTCCTGTTCTATACGCCGCGCTATAGGTAATATAGTGTGCCGTGCGAAGAAAATACCTGCCTGCTCTGTATTGCTGTAAGTCAAATTACCGTCGAGCCCTATAAGCGCGGGTGGCACGTTGTACAGCCGCGCTATATCTTGCGCCGACAGCTTACGCGCTTCTATGTTTTGCGCCTCGTCAGGGCTTAAGGCTATACGTTCGTACTTGAAGCCTGCAGGCAGTACCCGCGTAAGGTTGCCAGCGCTGCTAGCGTTCCAGCTATCGCGTACTATATCTAGCTGCTCCTTTTTTAGTGGCTGGTCGCTAGATAGTACGCCCGTCATAATAGAGCCGTTTTGGAAGTATTCGCTAGCGTAGCTTTCTGCTGCTGCGGCTAGCCCTATAGTTTCTGCGTGCAGTTCTATAGGTGAAGCGCCCAGTAGGTAGGGTACGCATAGAATGTCGTCGCCAAACACTACCCCTTCTATACCGTCTACTTCGTAAACTGGTGCGCCGTTATACTCTAATTGTTTTACGTGCTTGGTCGGTAGAAATTCTAGCCGCACAGGTTCTCCCGTGTCTTGGTCGCGTATTATTAAAGCATAGCCTTTGCCGTGTAGAAGCATATTAGCTACAAGCTGTTCCCAGAAGTACGAGGCCGTTATACCTTCGTCTGGCTGCTGCGCTAGCATATTATAAAGACCTAGTTCTATAGCAGGGGCGCTGCCCGTCCCTTCACGCCGCAGCGTAGTGAGCTGTAGCGTTCCTAGTGTGCTAGCTATTTTGTATATACAAGCGTAAACAGTGCTAACGCTTAAGGCGCGGGTAGCATCCATATATTGCCCGCTTCGCGTAGCTGCGCTGCGTAGGCTTGCCCAGTTGCCCCCTGTGTAAGCTATTTGCGCGCCTCGTGTGAATAGTTGCCGTAGTCTTTCAAGCATTACCCACAAATATAGAAAAGCTTAGGCACTAGGCTATTTATTCGCCTGGGTAGTTCTGCGCTATTCTGTCTACTTCTAGCGCGCTAAAGCTTATACTTAAATCCATATCATTTAGGGTATACAGTACGTGTAGTTCGTCGTCTACTCTATTTACTTCTGTTACCTGTATTGTAGTAGAGGCGTATAGCATCTGTTCTACTTTCTGGTAGTTGTCTAGCGGCATAGACCAAAGATAAAAAAAGCGCCCGAAGGCGCTTTCTAGTTTACTTGCTTCGTACCGTTACAGTAGGTACTGTTCGGTAAGTGTCCACATATCGCGCGAACCGTAAGGGCAGTAGCCTGTACCTAGTGTTAGGTCGTACGCCTTCGCTGCTAGTGTTACTTCCTTTCTGGTAAAGACTACCTGTACTTCTTGTTTCCTTTCGTCGTCCAGTACAATACCTACCAGCGTACCGCCGCGCTGCATAAAGCAGAAGAAGCGACCAGGGCACTGGTTGACTATAGCCGTTACTGCCTTTTCGTATTTTGTAAGTGTCTGCATTCTTCCTGGCTTTAGTCGCACTTAAAAACGTCGCGCAAGTTCTGCTGCAAGTGGCGCAAAATTAAGTCGGTCTTCGCGTCGCCGCCGTGCAAGGCTACGCCGCCGCGACTGTCCAAAAAGGGCTGCCAGTTTTTAAGGGGGTCTTCGCCTGGTACTATACGGGGCACTACTGCGCCGCAGCTTTCTAGTTCGTCTGCCGCGTACACTTTTCCAAGATTAAAAGCGTCTTCTACCAGGTCGGTAATTTGGGCGGGGGTTAGTTTAATACTCTGCATATTGTAAGTATTAAGGGGCGACGGCTAGCGCCGCCCCGTTTAGGTTATACCGTCTTTTGTGTAATTGCCTCAAGCTGCTTAATAACGCTGCGCAACTCTTGTTTGTATTGGTTTGCTTCCTCGGCTCTATTGTTGTGCGCCTGTTGGTAGCGCTCTTTTTCTCGGCGTTGGCCGTCGCGGTCAACTCTAAGCAAATTTTCACGGCGTTTTGAAATTTTCAATTCGCGCTGTGCCTGTTGCAACTGCTCTTGCAATTCTGCGATAACTTGGTAGGGGGTTTTTGTAGTGGTAGACATAGCTTATAAATTTTGTTTGTTTCGTTCTACGTTCTAAAGGTAGGGCAAAGTGTGGAAAGAATTACACAATACCACAAAAAAAAATAGAGGCAACGACGAAAGCCCGCGCCGTTACTGGGCTGCAGGCTTAAATTTTTTTTTCGTTGTAGGGGCGGCGGGGCTTGAACCCGCGACCTTCTGCGTATAAGGCAGCTGCGCTAACCGACTGCGCCACGCCCCTATATCGTGTATACCGTGAGCTGGTCGTCTGTCGTTTCTGGTTCTTGCTTCATACTTTCCCCTAGCGCCATAACCAGCGCTACTACAGGGTCTATTTTACTCTGCCTTGTCCCTTTGTCGCTTTTGCCTTTGTCTGGCTTGACGTTGCCTGCAGGGTCTGTACGTAGTTCTACGTTCTGCAGCGCCCAGGCCAATACTTTGCAGCCGTCGTGCTTTAGCTTGCCGCTGCGTACTAATACTTCAAGCTGCTTCGTCGGCGCAGACATTGAAACAAAGCCCTGCCCGTAGGGTACTAGGGGCGCGCCGTCGTTTGTTAGGTCTATAGCTATTTGCGTACTGTTGTACCTGTCGTAAGCTATCTTCTTCACTTCGTGTTCTGCTAGCAGGTTTGCAGGGTCGTACTGTTCGCCAGTAGGCGTATAAGTTACGCCCGTTAGCACCTTGCGTATACTAGCGTAGTCTGTTACGTTACCTTCTGTTAGTATAAAGTTATCCTGTTCGGCAAAGCGCCCGTAAGGGTGTGAAGGGTCAGAAAGTAACACAGCGTCGTAAGTATCCTTTGGCAACCAGTAGTACCCGCGCGCGTGGTATACGTCGTCTTTTTGATACAGTAGTACTAGTGCGGTAAGGTCGCTTACGCTGGCAAGGTCAAGCCCGCCAAAACAGGGCAGCCCAATTACTTCTACTTGTTCTTTGTTAGCTGCCCAGGCTTCTGCAGGTATCCAAGTTTTAGAAGCGCTTACCCAGGTATTGAGGTGCTTTATCTTAAACTCTGTTTGATAGCTGCCGCCTATATTCTTTGCCTGTACGTACTGCTTCTTTAGTCCGTCTAGCGTTACCGTAGCGCCTAGCGAAGGGTTCGCCTTCTTCCAGTTTCGCTGCGTCTTCCAGTCGTCGCCTTCATCCAGTTCGTAGATAATACCAAACTGCGCGGGGTCTTTTTTTACGCCGTCTAGTATTTCTTTTACCGTCTTCTGTAGCTGGTAGCACGCGCCCTGAAACGTACCCGCCGTAGTTATAGTTAGGTGTAGCGGGTTCTGTCTGGCCTGCATAGAGGACCGTAGCACGTTGCTTACACTGTCGTCCCTGTGAAACGCGTATTCATCTATAGCGCAGAAGCTAGCATTCAGACCGTCTAGGCTACGGCTGTCGCTGCTTAAGTAAGTTATACGCGCGTCGTATCTAGGCACGTATACCTCGTGCTTACCTACTTCGCATACCCCGCGCAGGGCGCTGCTCTTCGTTGCCATACGTGCAGCTTCTTCGAAGCCTATACGCGCCTGGTCGCGCTTTGTAGCGGCGAAGTAAATTTGCCCCGCCTGTTCCTCGTCGAATACTGCAGCTGCTAATGCGCAGCCTGCTATTAACGTCGTCTTCCCGTTCTTACGCGCTACACTTACGTACCCGTAACGAAAGCGGCGGGTACCGTCTTTGTTGTACCAGCCGTACAAGTTCCACAAAACAAACTGCTGCCAGGGCAAAGGTTCAAAGGGTTGCCCGTCGTACTGTCCTACCGTGTGAACTAATCCACGCCTGAAGAATTCTATGTACGCGCGCGCTGTAGCTTCCCGAAATTGCCAGCCGTTTTTGCTTGCTGTCTTCAGGTCGTCCAGGTAGCGCACGCAAGCTAGGCGGGCGTACTTGCCCGTAACTATTTTCCCTGCTACTACCTTTTCCGCGTACTTGTGCGCGGCGTGTTTCATTTGCTAGATAGCAGGTTATCTAACAAGCTTTCTTCGCCTTCTACTTGCGTTACCTTATTACGCGCTGCAGGCGTTAAACCCAGGTCGCGCAGTATAGTAAGGTAGCGCGTTCGCGCGTCTACAAGTTGCTGGTGCTGAGGTCGGTGCTTGTGCATTACTTCGCCCGTCCTGCTTATTGCTTCGTACGTAGTGCCGTGCAAGTCTATATACTCCTGTAGTATATCTATTTCAGCGCGCACGTTGGCGGCAAGTTCTAGTAGTTCGGTATCTGCCTGGGCGTGCTTGTTGGCTTCACGTAGGTAAGCCGTTAAACGTTTGTAGACTTTCTGCGCTGCTTTATTCATCTGCTAAAGGTACACTAAAGTACACAGCCAAAAAAAGCTAGAACACGGTCGCAGACAGTCACAGTAACGGCGGCGATG
>VTLG01002649.1_pt1 | contig 22132 bp, 30 predicted proteins | sample 4694571 | NCBI WGS metagenome assembly VTLG01 (sample SAMN12604809, study PRJNA352737) | marine metagenome | biome: ENVO:00000447; feature: ENVO:00000209|ENVO:00000569|ENVO:01000036; material: ENVO:00002151; isolation source: viral sequences binned using virsorter ... | reverse complement strand
CCAGATTTAGATGCTAACTTGTCGGCTGAGTTATAAAGAGAAACATAGGACCGTTTAAGTTGTCTGGATGTGTGACGTGCATTCTTTGCTACATCAATTCCTAATTGGTTAGCAGAAGTGATAGGGGCTATATTATCCAAAACCTCATCAATCCGATCCATCAACGCTACCGCACGACGCTGTTGAGATACCTTAATAGGTGTGCCAAGAATTGGCGCACGACCCAAAACCGTGCGGAACCCTCTCGTAACCGGACTTCTAGATATATCGACTACACCAGTAGGAATTTTGTTCGCACCCGTTTTTATGACCCACTGTGCAGCCTCTTCCGGAGTCATCCCCAGACCTTTGCGTAACACGAAGTCTCGCGCTGCCTTGTATGCACGGGGAACCTGTTCCAACGCACCAATCATCGCTATATCAGTAGCAGCAGCGGTAGCTGCTTTCTCTGCACCTTTCATTGGTGGTGTTTCCTGGAGTCCCTGATAAAGTGCCTCTCCAGCACCTGTACCCAAAGCACCCCGTACTGCTATACCAACCGGAGTACGACCTAACGTACTACCCACAAGCGCACCTAAAGCCTGGGGTGTAGAAGAATCTTGAATAGTCGGCCCACGATACATATCACGGGTTAATCCAGCGGTTGGGAAGGCATAAGAGGCAGCATCCTTTATTAAGTTACCTACCCATTCAGGTGCTTCTTGCCCCTTCTTTGAGCCAAAACCCCATACAGCATCCGGCTTCTCCTGTATATCCTCTGGGAAACGATCAGCGGGTGGATAAGCGGGTTGCTCTGCAGGTTGCGCTGCAGGTTCTAAAATAGACCGTATTTTTTGTGATCCAGCAGTGTTGCCTGTTTTTTCGTATAACTGGAGTAATCGAAGTAGTTTAAGACGTTGTTGCCTATCCACTTGAGATTCCCAATTCAGCTTCTAGTCGTTGTATTTCAGTCTCTGTCGCATCGTCCGAACCCCCCTCTAACGATCTCTCAGACTCTTTATCGCGGAGTTTCACCATTCGTTCTCTCAATTTGGTGTACTTATCGATTACATCTTGTGTAGATCTTAGACCGGTTATTTTTGTATCCTTTCTAGCGAGTTCATACTGATCTTTTAGTAATCTATCTTTGGGGTTATTCATCCTCGCAACGATAGCTGCCAGAGAGTTTTCAATCAGTTCTAGATATCCAATATCTGGACTAAAGAACCCCTCCTCTAATATCTCTTGTGCCTCTGTATTTCCTTGTCTCGACTCCTCCTCCAGCATATTTATAGCGTAGTCTTTAACTGAAACGCCTCCAGTGAACTCCCACGGCGATACATCATCAAGAATTCGACCAAACTTTTGAGCAAATCTACGAACTGATCCTAATGCACCACCTTTTGTTTTATCCTCACTAAGAATTCGGATAGCATCATCAATCATCTGTATGCCACCGTTATAGAAAGTTACTGTTGCTCTTCCAGTGTCTCGTCTTCCAGGTGTTTCATAAGTACCAACCGGTAAAGCCTCTCCAACCTCAGTCTTCGGCACAGCTTGATACCCGTTAGCAGACAAGAAATCCAGAGTTTCTTGGTTTGTATTAGCATCCAATGTGTACTCGCGAAGAAGGCGAGTATCGGAGTCAGGATTCATAGGTGGATTGGGGTTAACCATCCGAACTGGACTATACGCTTTACGATCTTCTGGTTTAGGTTCAACCACCCAAACATTGTCCCTAATATTTTTAAGACCACCTTGGACTGCTTTAATATGGGAGTAATCACCGGCTGGTTTTACTTCCCAATCATTTTTATTAACATCCCAAAGACCACCCGCTACAGATTTAAGATGGTTAAAACCTTCGGGGGGTTCCTTGGCCCAGGCACCTAGAGATAGATCAAACAAACCACCCCCGACAGACTTGATGTGGTTATACTTTTTAGAAGGTTTGACCCGGTAAGTGTCAGTGTTGGGATCGTACAAACCATCCCCTACCTTGATTAAATCCTTATCAAAAACATCTAACCATCTTTGTTCTTGCAGATCATAGATTCCTTCATTAGCAACTTCCATATAACGATCTTTCAACTTGCCAGGAGTTGCCTTTTGAGCAGTAGGCGCAGTAACAAACGACCACCTACTTTTATCTGAGAAATCCTGGGTTGGGTCTGACGGATAAACACCGGACTCTTCATCACCCACTAATGCGCCAGATCCTTTAAGCCAATCCCAAGCCAATCTTTTATTTCTAAAGTGTTTGATTTCGCTAGTATCAAGGTTCTGTAGCATTACCCCTTCATCTTTAGGTGTAGCCCCAGGCGAAGCCAGCAGACCCTCCATTACATGGGAGTTCATCCCAGCTTCTGGTTGACCAAGCGCAATTCCTGCTTCGTCTGCTTGTTTAGCAAGCGTCCTGACAAGCTGAACCATCTCGGGTGGGACTTCTTTCCCAGCAGCCTTGAACTTGAGAAGAATTTCAGAGAACTGTTTAAGTCCGTTTTGAGTCATCTGATAACGCTGGAGCAGACCTTTTTGCTGCCGGTCCATGTCCGCGCCTTGGCGATCAAGGCCAGCAGACAATCCAGCAGATAAGCCTCCTGCGAATGATCCGAATCTAGCCATTAGGTTTTACTCCAGGGGTTAGTCCAACCACCGGTGTAGGGGTTCTGTTTAGGAAGTATGTTGGGCAGGAGTTGACCGGTAAGACTACCCCAACCACTTGCACTGCTGGTGGCTAACTCACCCAAAGCGGTCGAGTTACCCGTTATGATCTGAGACATATTAGCGATGAAGTCCATCATGTTTCTCATGCCACCCATAGACTCAGCCAGGAAACGTAAATCCGCATCCAATCCCGCAGTCGCTGCTTGTCCCTTCCCTTGAGCAGCACCTGTCTGTAAACCAATTGCATTGCCCATCGCGTCCAATCCACTGGATTGAGTAGCCAACCGATTAGCCAACATCTGCGCTGCTGCTGTAGCTTGTGCTGCCTCTCCAGCGTAAATCCGCTGAGTAGCATCCATCTCTTCCAGAAAGGTCTTAGCGTCTGAATCTGCCATCGCCCGACCGTAATCTGCCTCGAGTCCGGACATTGCCTGATTACCGAAAGAGGATCCGGCCATTCTGCGCTGGGCAAGAGTATTTCTGAGATTGCCAAGTCCCTGAGTCCGTGCATCTCCAAGTGCCGTTCTACGCACATCTCTCAACTGGGAATAACCTGGAGCAACCTTATCTCTAAGCGCACGCCAATCCCCACCTAAAGCAGCCTGTTGCTGTTCGTATGGAAGATACTGATTAGCAGCGTCGTACAGTGCCTGACCACCCCCTAGAAGCTGTCCAGCATTCCAGTAGATGTTGTCGAACATCCCGGGAACACTCATCAGACTTTGCCGGAATGGAGAGGTGAAGTTAGTAGACACACCTCCAGGGGTAATGTTCATATTGCCCACTGGGGTTGCCACCTGCCACTGTTTCGGCATCAGATTCTTAACCCAATCCAGATTCTGGGTAAGGTACTGCTGTCCCTGTTTCTGCGCCTTTTTACCCTTACTCGCGGAGTAAACCGTACCCGCTAGATTTAATAACGGCCCTAAATTGGCTGGCATTACCTACCCCTCCTGACACTCTGGAAAACGTGCGCGGGACGTTCCCCTTGAAAATAATTTTCGACTTTGCCGACAAGTCTTAATAGTCCGTACTTACACATATGAATAAAGTTAGCTCTCGTTTTATCTTCTGATGTAATTAAGATCGACGTTTCATGTCTCTGGTCATTCAAAAAGCGTGCCGTAGCTGCCATGATTTCCCGTGGGGCTGCCCAGGGAAACCAAACACCATGTAGATCACTCAACCCGGGATTTATTGGAACCAGGAAAGAAACACCTATCGGCTTTTCGTTTGATATAGCTATATGGATCGTTGCCCCCATACTTCTTTGAACAAGTTCAGCAAGAAATTCCTGGGGTTCTAAATCTCTTTCAATTGGTTCAAACGCACCTTTCCTATAGGCTGCGTAGACCCACCGTGCATCTCTCTCTTCGATCAGCCGGTAATAACCTCCCCTTTTTAGAAGTCTTTCTAGTTTGGGGTGCGCCTTAACCGGTCCAGTTGATGCCGATTTCCGCGATCGAGAAGTCCGATTTGCCTTCGATTTGCGCTTGGACTTGGAGTTGGCTTGCTCTTCCGGCTGCACTCCATTCTTGTCTTGTGAGACGACCGATAAAGGAGGTGCCGTAGTAGTTTGATCCTGCGTAGTAGCTTGTTCCACCATAGGTTGAAAACGCCGTAGTTGAGGGTGCCGGTAGGGTTAACTCAATTGGTTGATCGAAAACGGATACGCCACCGTACTCAAACGTAAGGGTGACATTCACTTCTTCTGCCGGTTTTCGATAAAGAATCCACCCGTTGACATCGAACTTCTGCCCAGGTGGAGATTGAAAACTCATACTTGTCCGCGTGGTGAGAATATCTGTCGTCCCACCATCTCCGTCGAACGAACTTCCTTCCATCTTGTAGATGTTGCCGGAAGTGTCTCCGAAGTAGACTGCCATCGTACTCGTAGCTGGATCCAACATATTCCACACAGTAGTCGGCATAAAGGTTGCGGAATGCCGGGTGGTGTAGCGTGACCACGGGGAAACGAATTTCCCAAGGTTGTTTAATGCAGCGTTCTTGGCAACATCATCATAAATCGGTTTCTGAAAGACCCAGATTTCATCGTTATCTTTCGGAAAGCAATACAGTCTTCCAGTGTTACGATCCCAGACGAGTCTCCACTGCTCTACATCCTGCACTTCGTTTGCGATGAATCGGGTAAGGTCATCGACCGATGCCTCTCCGATATTCTGGATACCTGACAGTGTTTCGATTGCACCCTCTCTGCCAAAGTAAATATCGTTTCCAACGTGGCAGACACCTTCCTCTCCACTCGCAGCAGACCCGTTATAAAACGGAATGATTGCGTAATTCTTTGCAGTTGCGCCAGTAAACTGAAACATACTGCCACGGACAGTTGAGAAGATAACGGAGCCAAATGCCTCAACCAGACCGTTGATCGGCCTTAGATCAGGTGCAAGCAGATAAAAAGGATCCGCATCACTCCGCGAAGAAGACGGTCTATCACCCACCGACAGGTCGTCGTAATCAGTCAGTTCCGATACAGCGATCAGATGGGGTGTGTCAGTAGAGGTCTTTACGTTGGCATACCACGCACGTTCATTCTCTACGAAACAGTATTTTGCGTAAAAGTTTGTACCCAGGTTCGTGGTTACACTCTGAAACGTAGTGCCATCCCACTCCTTCACCACCTCTGTTTTGGTGAGGTCGGTGATAAGGACTTTATCCTCCAGCGTCCAGTTTGCCGATAAAGGTCCGCGCAATTTTGCGCCGGAGTTGACTGTAGCTTTCGAGGTGAATGTGGACCCACCATCCCACTCATAAACCGTGTCACCAGCCTGGATCAGCGTGGAGATCGTGTTGTCTTGTTTGACAAGCTGCGCGTAACCCATGATGTTGGCACCGTTTGTAGCGGTACCCATCTTCTGGAATGGCCTGCGAGGTTTGTAGTGAGACATATCCAACTGCATCAGAAAGTTCTGACCGGCTGCACATTCCCTTTCTTTTATCTCGTCTTCCGAGGCTACTGTAACTACCCCTCCCCCAAACCTCAGTACTGTCTGAAACGGTTGGGGTGCTTGATTCTCAAGCATCAGTACTTCACCGGGTAATCTTGCTGGCGTATATGGTCAGCAGCACGGGCCATACTTTTCTGATACGCAGCAGCGTCGAACTTCTCCTTGGATTCTCTGTTCCAGACTTCCTTGACCGCTTGAACGAGGTCGTTCACGATCGTGTCGTTAAACGGAAACGTGTCCGCAGCAGCAGACATATACAAACGCTTCCGATAAACAAAGGTGTAGACCCTTCCCGCATCTCCTGTATCCGGACCCCGATCAATACGAATCTTTCCGGTCGTCGGATTTAGGCACCAATAAATAGGAAGACCAGTGTAGTTTGCCGGTTGAGTCTGATCGGTAAACATCTTGCTGAATCCACCAGGATACGGATAAAGATATTGTCCGTTAGTCTGGTCAACCATAGTTTCAGACATCATCACATCAAACGTAGCTGGGACATCGTACTCACGTTGAGCAGCCACAAGCGTAAAGTTACCCTCACTCACATCTTGTGGAAGTTCTGCACCTGCATCATACAAATCGGTGATTGCCTCGTTCCAGGCTTGCACCATAATGTCGATGTCCGCTTGGTGACCCGTATCGGTTAAGGATGTCAACGCACCAACATCACCCTGGATAATCCTGACCCTTTTTAATGTCAGGTTGACCGCATCTAAAAGCGTATATGCCAATTACAGTTCTCTCAGAATTTTTTCATACTCTTCCAGCAGGTATTCACGAGTAGAAGTTTTATCGCACTCGATACCTACTTTTTTGCAGAGTCCGAGCAGACCGAAATGACGAAGTGTCTTCGCACGTTCCAAGGATATGATTTCCTTTTCCGGTGCAGTTTCAATCAACATAATCAACTCCTCTTTTGTTGGAGTTGCCTGATCTCGATCGATTAAACCTTTCTTTATCGCAAGGTCAAACAGTTGACTTCTTCGCATCATCTGCAAGGGGTTGTTACTTCCGATGCTATCTACTTCCGGTGTTCTAAACACGAATCCAGACATAATTACTCCTTATGTAAACCGTAAAGAAAAGGGGGACCGAAGTCCCCCTATTCCGTTAGACCTTAGCCAAGGTCAGTAGCACCACTTACGATGTTCCTGATCCAGTTGCCATTCAAAATCTTAGCAGCCATCCAGGATTTCCAACCCATCGTTGAGAGTTCGTTCAAAGGGTCGGCTACACCACTGGAACCGCGAGGCTTGCTGATAGCAAGAACGGCTGGGAGTTTGTCTCCCGCAGTGTAAATTTCTTTGATGTGTTCAGCACCAAAGCCCAAAGAACCAACTGCGTCTTTGCCGAATACCACGCTTTCGTAGGTATCGATAGTTGAGCCACCAGTTGAACGACAGCCGGTTGAACCGACTGACACACCACTGTTGTCATCGATCGACCCTTCAGAAGTGGATAACCAACGCACACCAGCTACAGCACCGAATTCACCCGGCGCAGTCGAAGTCTGACCGGCGTAGGTTTCAACAGCGTTAAACCCGGATAGCGTGCGGATATCTTCTTCAACATCAGGATGACAAATACCCCAGAACGACTCACGAATCGGGGCAGTCCCTATGTTGCGAGAACCTTCAGTCTGTGCCATAAACGCTGTACCATCATTGCGTTTAATCTGGTTGACTGCGTTCTTGATGTCGTTCAGCTTAATAGCTGTAGCGACAGCAGCACGGTTAGCCACTCCGTCGGAGTAGATCTGAGTTGCATTGTCTTCCATCTCATCGCGCTGTACGCGGTTGATGGACTGACCTGCGTTGATACCAAGTACTTCGACCAACTTGTCTGCTTGACCGGTGAAGTTAACAAGATCAACTTCTTCGTTAAGCAGAATGTAGTTTCCGTACTTAGACACAGCTTTGGTGATGTCAGTCACACTCGGCTGCACGGCATCTCGCGTTGGGAACGCGACGTTACCGGTTAGCTCGGACAGTGCGGAAGACACCGGGGTGAGGTTTTCGATCCTACGCCATTTAGCGGTGAAGGATCCCGTGTGTTCCCGGATTTCAGCCGGTACACTTCCCACAAAATACGGGCAGCGTGCTTTCGCGTTTCTCAACAGGGTCTGCTGAAAAACTACGTTAACCGGACCCGCAATCTGTGTAGTAGTGGTAATGGGACTAGCCATTATTACTCCTTCGCATTTTGCGAATTAAAGGTTATGAAAATCTGATTGCGGTTCACCTCATGCCGGTATCGGTATCGGTTAGCGTTCTCAGTTATCTTCCCCTCTCTCATGCCCGTAGAGTATCGAGAAGGTCCGAATTCGTTTTACATGAGCGATTCTTTATACCGTTCAAACTCAGCATCGTTCATGTTGTTCAAATCTTTTGAACTGGGTGTATCTGGTTCTGTAATGTCGGGCTGGGATTCAACCGCAGCACGCATTGCCTTCTGGTCTTCAGAAACACCAGGATCAGGCCTTTCAAACAACTTTCCAAGGTCTTTAGACATACCATGCAAAACCTTTTCCCACGCAGCAGGATTAGAGAAACGCTGGGAAAAAGCATTACCAATGCGTGGATCCTGCTGGACACGGGCAGTTACAAGACCCTCCAGATCTCGGGTATCAAGATTGGCAAGCGCATCGTTCAGACCCTTCAGTTTGTTCATCTCACTGTCGATATCTGCTCGGATTTGCTGCTGTTGCTGTTGTGCAATGTGCTGCTCTATATTTGCAAGCCGATCTGGTTCCTGCGGTTGCTGGTGCTGGGCAGGTTGCATCTGTTGATCGAAGTCGGCAAGGATGTCATCCAATGACTCTTCTTGCTGTTGTGGTTCCTCTACTGCTTCTGGTTGTGCCTTTTCTTCAGCCATGATTACCCCTTAGTAGGTCTATGATGAATTGTTCTCCGGCTCGTCTGCCGGAATCAAAAATCCACTTCTTGTCGGAAGTGTCTGGTGTCCACCTCGGAATATTCGTAACCGTGATATGATCAAGCAGTGAGGAAAAGTCCGGGGTCGATCTGAGGTGGCCCAGGAATTCCTGGAGGTGCGGGGGCAACTCCTGGTGGAGTTCCGGGTATAGCGGGTTGTTCAACTTGTGGTTGCTCCTGTGATAGATACGCCTCTAAATCCAAAGCTGGGTTTGCACGCCTTAATATGTCTCGCCTTATTGCATCCAAGTCAAGTGGGCGACCACCCATCTCAACTATTTGTGGATCCAACTCCAACAACATCTGTAATGCCTGGAATTCCTTCTGCTCCTGCTCTCTTCTTTCTATTGGTGAAGATGCACCATACACTTCTATAAACGCCTGTTCAGGTACGTGAGTACGGTTAACATCCACATATCCGGCATATTGCGGAATAAATACAGATGTCTCTCCCATACCCCTTCTCAACATAGTCATTTCCATCTGGAGAAAGGTGACTAGGGTTTCAGTAAAACAGGACACGTAATCAACAGTTCTGGCTTGTCCGCGCACCATCTCCTGATCGATCGCAAATGCGGTCTGGTGAGATTTAGTCTGTGCGCCTAACCGGGGGGATGACACACCGGTTAACTCTTCGTACTGCTTTAACAATCCCAGGTAGATGTTGAATAGTGCACCCGCATTCCCAATACTCACCGGTTCCGGTTTAGTCAACGACATCCACAGCGCACGGGGTTCAATCTGCGGACCACCCTGTGCCTTCCAGTACTGGTCGTTTGGATCACACCAGACCGGAGGTTCTGTCTCCAGTATTTGCGCTTGCATCGTGCGACTGAATGCTTCGGACGCTGCCATCTGAATGGGTACACCCTTCATCAGCGGAGAGACACCATACGGACCCTGGCTCTCCATATGATAAGCACCCGTTATAAAGAGACGGAATGGATACGGATTCTCCCGATAGCGAACCACCTGGAGATTAGATCCCATCGCAAGCGTAACAATGCAGTTAGGCAAGAACGCATCCTTCCCGCTTCTGGGGATTACGCAATCACCCTCGTACTCGATCAACTGCACATGGCCGTCTTCTGTCTGGAGTTTGGATACATTACCCGGCATCCAGCCACCGCTCATCTGCTGCGTGTCCCGACTCTTAGCAGCCATTTTCAGATCTGTCAGTTTCTGCCGGTAGACGCGAATGACAGAAGGGGAAATCATCATCCCCTCTCGAGCGACCATCTGGGCAGAAGTGTCGAGATAAGTGTTCTTAATGTCTCCGGGGACAAGGACCGGTATCTCCTCCCGTGATCGGTAGGTTCCACGATAGTCATTCGAGAATACTTCTCGTTTGGCCCAGCGGACATGACCGACGTAGGTACCGTATTTGAACGCTTGCATATTCAGACTATCCACAGCAGCACGGAAATCGTATTGACTGTGGAAGTGGGCAAGGATTGCCTGGGTTAGTGCATTCAGGTCGGCTTGATCCGGTGTGATCGGAGTTGCAGCCTCATCCCCGGAGACGAGTAACGTAGACTCAACAGCACGCAGGTATTCGTCTGTAGACTTCGCATGACAACGAAACCATTCCCGGCCTTGGGGAAATAAAAGCCTCCTCGCATCTGCGGTCAGCACTTCCAACGCCTGTGCCTGGAGCGGTAGCTCCATCTCCGGCATCCAGTCCGTTCCAGCACGCCTTTCCCTGGTAGCAGGTTTCATCTCGACCTGACGGTCAACTTCTTTCCACTGTTTCTCCAGGTCTTTCCTGCGGTCCTTTCTTTTATCGAGATCCGCTTTTATAGATTCGGCCAGTCTGCCGAAATCTCTTTTATCAAACCGTCGAGCCAATATTAAATACCTGCTGGTTATCGTCTAATAGTTTCTGTGCGTCTTCCCGCGACTGCTGCAATCTTGCGTAACTTGAAACACCTATTGCATCAAACCGGTACTGCGCCATGTGCATCTTCTCTTCTCTACCGATCGCGTAAACAACTTTCCAATGTGGTTCATCCCTATCGTCATCCGCATGGGAAAACTGTTCTGCGTAGTAACCGTCTCCATTTCGCAGTGCGATCTTCTGAAGGTTGTCGTAGCCTGATCGACTCAGGATTTCACCGAATTGTGTTGGGGTCATGTACGCATACTCATAACGGGTTTGGTGTACCGCTGAATTGGTACAGACATATTGGTTGTTCCGTAGCGTTTCATCATCAGACCGTACATGGTTGCTTTAATCATGTCGTCTCGCACCGCAACCAGGCGACCCTCTTTCCTGTGTAAATTACGGAACTCTGAAAACCATTCGGACAGATGGGAGAACACGTAAAAGCGTCCAGTCTTCATCCGCTCAAGCATTTCCATTACGATCGGCTCGATCGGTTGTGCACCACCCTTGTCCTTGTCGTAGCGTGCAGAGATACTCAGCATATTGACACCGGCATCTGCGTAGTGATCACGGAGTGTTTTGCCTCCCGACTTTTCCCGGTTCAAACCATCGTGCGGGAAACTGACCGGTATCCACTCGCCCCGCTTGGCGATTGCGTTGGCATGGTAGACCGGGGTTTCGTTGGCACGCTTGTAAGCATCGTACACGTAGACCACATCGCTATCTCTATTCCACGCTATCCAGGCTGCTGCTGCCGGATGTGAGATCCCGAAATCGATCCCGCAGATTCGGGTCCAGTGTTGGGGGATTTCAAAAGCGGGTACGGAGATAGAGTTTTCATCCACCGGGAAGACCCGACCCTCACCCATCATCGGCACACCCTTGGTACGGGCAGCTACTTCGTACTCAGGATAACTTGCGATGAACCTTTTCTTGTCTTCGTCCGACAAATGTTTGGCATCATCCCACGTAGCGGTCTGGACGTATGTTCCCGCTTTCCCGTCTTCAAAATGGCGGACCAGTTCCGTCTCACCCAGAAGCGGTGTAAAGGTAACGTAGATCCTGCCTTTGGATGTGATGATGCGGGTCAGGCATTCTGAATAGATACGGTAGTCATCCGGTTCCTCATCTATCCAGATCCAGTCTGGTGCCGTACCCTGGAACTTACGCCAACCCTGCTCTGCGGTCTTAAACACAATCTGGGATTCACCCACCTTATGTTTCACCCGCACGGTGTCCACAACATTGGATACACCGGCTTGCCGGTAATTCACCTTTCTTATCGCGTCTGCCGGTATCAGTCCCGTGCCGATCGGATCACCCAGCAATTCTTTCTGGCATATATCCCGACTGGTTTCGTTGGTTATTGACACCACCCAACCCAACGTAGATTTGCGGAATCGTTTGCCGTCCCACCCTTCCGGATAGGCACCTGTCGCAAAGCAGGTAGACAGGTATGCAGCCGTTGCCGTCTTGCCAACACGGTTGGCTGCTTGCAGCATTAACTCTTCATTATCCAGCGTGGCATCGAGAAACTGTTGCTGCCACCGGTAAGGTTTCCAACGAAAGAACTTTCTGCCGGATATTCTCCGATAAACCTCTTTTAACGCCTCTTCTTTCGATAACTCCACTTATGCGCCGATCATCTTTTTGTGACGACGGATTACTTTGTCGCGCAAGCCAACAAACTCGGCAGCGGAAATCTTACCCGCTTTCTTTCTCTTCTGGAGTGCTGCGACCTGATTCTGTCTCCAGGCACGGGCAGTGTCTCTAGCTGCGCCTGTTTTCATGGTGCCTGGTTTAGTCCCTTTAGGAATCTTTGTTTTAGCTGCGGATGTTTCTGTTGTTTTGTATGCCTTCTTAACCGCAGTCTTGTAAGCAGCCCTGGATTTTGCCTTGCCAGCTTTGGAACCCTGGATAGCTTTCGCATACTGCTTTTCCAACGCGGATAGTTTGGATCCCTTGCCACCTACTGCAAGGCCAACACCACCCACCTTACCAACCGTCTTACCCTTGTACTTGGCAGTCTGCCCTACCTTCTGCCCAGTTCTACGGGCAGTTGCGCCACGCATTGCACCTCGAGCAGCAACTCTACTCGCTATCTGCTTTCTAACTTTGGCCTTTTGTGCTGCGGATAGACCGGCCCATTTACTCGCCATTTACGTTCTCCGTTTTTGGTAACTCGATTATCATTTCTTCATCGCTTCTTCTTCTTTTCCATGCCGTTAGGAATCAAGTAACCCATGAGGAGTGGCACAACCATACCTGCGATCAACACTGCACCTAGAACCCAACCTCCGGTAGAAACCACCTGCCCCAGCAAAGGCCAGAACCCTGTTACGCACTCACTCATATTTCCCTTTCCGATCGGTGTAGCTTCCATCACCACATCTGCCACAAAGGCAGTCGTCGTGGCTCCCAGAATCGGCGCAGCTGCACCCGAACTCAATACAGTCCCCGCAGTCGCACCTGCCCCCGCTGCTATCGCTGTAACTCCTGCCTTCTTTAGAGTCGTGCATCCGACTAAGAGACAGTAGGCGAGGAGGACCAACCCGTAATCCAACCAACTACGGCGACAACGAGAATCACGGCCAAGGCTACTGCGAACCTTTTCTTTCCAGCGGATAACTCTTTCCATTTTTGCATAAAGACTCCGTATCTATAATAAGTAGTTGAACCAAACAACCAATCCGATTGGCACACCCAGGATTAACGCGATCATGCAAGCCGGGAATATGTATTCAGTCCAACGCATAAGAATTTATAAAACCTTGGCAACTACGATCTTGCCTTCGTGATTAGTCTTTAACTCGACTGTCCGTTTCTCACAGGTGACGCGAGTTCGACCACTTGCAGTGTCAGCGAGTCCATTGCGTTTTAGGGTCCGACGCATCCTTAAACATTGACTCATTCCCATCTCAACCCACTCGCCTTTATCGTTCTCTAGATGTCCAGCGTACTCCTTCAGATTTCCGTCGAGAAATAACAAAAGCACCCACATCTCAACCATTAGTGTGTCCCGTAAAAACTAATATAATGTTCTAAAATAAACTGGCACTCGGCCAAACTGAAGAAAGAGCCACACCTATGAAGTAGAAAATAAATAGCTTCAACCATTAATGCACTGCTCCGTTGGAAAATTTCATCTGTGCGACACGATCCTTTAGCGTTTCTACCTTTCGCTCCAGTGCCTCAATTCTTTGTTTGTAAAAATCAAGGGTCAGTGCTTGCTGTTTGTCTAGGGGAGATCCGTTTTGAACTAAGTCCTCATGCTTTGTGGACAAGTCCTCGTGCATCCGGCTCAAATTTTCGATAAGCATGAATTGTTCCGAGTCCTGGGGTAGCGAACCCGCCTTTCCGAGAGGCCAGTCTCGACTGAACGTGCTGTTCTTTGTCACGTCCGCTTGCATAAGGATGTAATTTGTCTCGACTTTATTTAGCCGTTCTAATATCCCGAAGTATCCCCATGCGCCTACACATACTGTTCCGATTAACCCAATCAAGTTTCTGATCGGCATTCCGACCGATGTTTTGTCGGAGAAACTTACCCCTTCATCCACCGTAGGGATTGCCTTTCGCAGTCTGCTCTGGACTGGACTTAGCCATCCACTCGAAGATCGATTCGTGCTGCACCATAATTTCGTTATCTACGTCTCTCAGCACAGCGTCAGCCTGTTCCAACTTATCGATCGCCTTCCATAATTCTTCTACTTTAAAATTTAGAAGGTCTAATCCTGAGATGGCATTTTGAATATCAGCTTGAAACTTGTCGGATTTATCCACAAGTCCGGATAACCTTTCGACTTCCGAACTGAGTCCACTCGCCCACCAGATGGCACCGACTGATTGGACCGTCAGAAACAGTACGACGGTGATCACGCGAGAATCGATGTTCATCTAATCTATAAACCCGTAAGTTCTATAGAAATCGCGGACACCTGCGTAATACATACTGGCCGTATCTCCAACCTGCGGGATGGTGTTACCAGAAACCGTATCGGTCCAGGCTGAATCAACCCCATCCATCACAAAGTCCGAGTAATCAGAAAACGCACCCATATTTCCCAATGGGGATGCCAGGACATCCGTACCTGTTATTGGACTAGGCATACTTAACCCCCCTTAAATCTACGGAACTCTGGATCCGACATCTGACTTACCTTTTTCGCATACTCATTTCTCGACTGACCAATCATGTCTGACAGACGATGAGAGAAAAGTTCTGCCTCTCCCTTGGTGTCAAAAACCATAAAGTCCTTTTTCTTCATCGCCCAATCCCTTGCCTCTCCCTCGTCATCCGCACGCATAAGGCGACCATCCATCATCCGGATAGACGGGAATACAATCCACTGTCCACCCACCTCTCCAGAGTTGAGTGGAGACGACATTGTGCGGACAGATTCGTATGCCTCAGTCGTAGGGGTAGAAGGATCCAGCGCACGCTTCATCCACGTAGGCGGATTCCGCATGGAAAAGGTCTTATCTATTTTCTGCTGGTATTCTTTCGCAGCTTCCTTCCCTTCCTTCGTATAGGGAAAATGTATTCCAGCTACTTCTGGCATTACTTCTTTCTCGTATTAGGACGTAGGGACGGGTACTTCTTATATACGGCACGTTTAATACCCGCAGGGTTAGGTGCGTTGTGCGCGAGTTGCAAAGCGGACTTGGCGCGAGCCATGTTGTTAATCGGAAAGGATCCCGCAGGTGCACCACCAGAGGGTCCGGCAAAAGTCTTAACCCTCGGGTACTTGCCAGCGTTGGAACCCCCAGGCTTCTTCCTAGCTCTGCGGACTTTTGCGGATAGGACCATTACCTTTTGCGCGGTCGCGGTCTGGCAGCAGTAGTGGCTTTACCATATCCAGGCCTCGGTTTCGCAGCAGTGGTTAGACCACCCATTCCTGGTCGCCTCTTTCCACCACGGGTTAACCCACCCACAGCCCTATTTGTTTTACGAACTGGTTTTCGCATTTTCTATTTCCTTGTACTCGGTTGTTGGAATATTCAGAACCCTCGATAACTCAGCAGCCAGGTTCACATCTTCCTGGGCCAAGGCTTGAATAAGATCGTTATCAGAAACAGCGTGTACGGAGATATCCGTCTTCTCCCGGAACATTCCCAACTCTTTCCCCTGCAACTCGGCTGCGCTGACCGCAGGGCCGAACTGCTTCTCCTGTGCAGCCCCGTTCTTTAACCCTTCCAGGTCGTTCATCACCTTTCGCTTATCGAACACAATGTCTGCCAGTGCCTGTTCGGTAGACCTGGAGAGTGACTGGATGTACTCCCGGATCTTTATCTGCTCCAGTAGCTTGCCCGCACCACCGGCAGCATTCGCCGGATTACCTCCGGGATAAGCAATACGGTAGCTTTTTGAGGGACTACCGGACTTCACATATTCCTCGCAAAACACCTTCTGCTTCTGCGTGAGTCCTTCGGTATCTCTGGCTGAGTTCATAGAAAAAAAGTTGTGAGTTGGCTGGATGTGTTGTGGGTCATATAAACGCTATCGCAACAGCCAGGGGGGGGTGGCCGTCCCCTTTTTATGCATAGCGTGGCATTGGCAATGCTACGGTCTGCCCTAGTTTCCTCGGGTAAACGTGAGACCCCTTCAGGTTGGTACCTTAGTTGTCCCTAGGTTCAGTTGGTTTAGAACCAGTTGAACTAACCGGAACCGGGAACCGAGGAACCCCGAACCCGTCTGTGTGGATACGGGCAATCGATCCGCGATTGCTAGTACCTACATAAACCCCTACACCCTGTAAGCCTATGACCATAACCAGACGTTTCCTGTAGTCCCGGTACAGGCTTATATAGTCCCCTATAGGTATAAAGTAATCTTATTGGTTTACTTGTACCTTAGGTAGGTACAATCTGTATTCCTTTAAGACTACAGGAGTAATACAGATGTTAACACTCGAACAAGTAATTGAAGAATTGCAGGACTTAATCGGTTCTATAACCTATACAGGTGAAGGATGTAACGGACTTAAAGATATAGAAAAACTACCCTTCCCTGCTGGACGTAGACAATCTTATATAGACCAATTCCAATCAATACTGGATCAGTTTAATCCCAACCAAAGTGAGTGTGATTGGTGTCATAAAGACCACACCCTCGACAACCTAAAGATAGATGAATTCGGCGAGAACGTATGTATCTGGTGTAAAAGTGGTAGTTGGGAACGAGAGTCTGGTGTTGGTTACGGTCATTCCGTTAGCGGTTAATAGGTTTAAGGGGTCGATTCGTCGGCCCCTTATGCGTATTAACTGCAATGGGAGATTGTATGACTACATCACACCTAACATTAAAGAGTAGTAACGCTAAGACCGGCCCTATACCGGTTAGTACAGTATCCGAGGATAGTTGTCCGGATTGTTGTCCGCTTAAAGGCCACGGTTGCTACGGTGACGGTGGTCCTATCCGGTTGCACTGGAATAAGGTCAGTACTGGTGAACGTGGTATTAGCTGGGTTGATTATGTTTCCAGCGTATCCGCTTTACCCGATAACACCCTATTCCGTCATGCACAAGTTGGAGACTTTCCCGGAGACGGCAAGCGGTTGGATCGTGACAAGTGTATCGCGCTTGCTAAAGCTTCTAAGGGTAAGTCTGCTATTGCCTATTGTCATTACGACATGACCGGGGAGTTTGAAGGGAAAGCTATAGCCAGACATAACCGGTCAGTTGTCCGCGCAATGGCTAAAGCCGGGTTGAGTGTCAATCTATCCGGCAACAATCCAGAACACGCGCAACGGTTGATAGAACTAGATATCGCGCCAGTAGTAACGGTGTTGCCAACTGATCACGAGGAGAAGCGGTTCGCTATTCCGGGCGGGTATCCAGCCGTTGTCTGTCCTGCCACATATAAAGACAACGTGACCTGCTCAACCTGCAAGCTTTGCGCGGTTTCTAAAGTGTCCGCACAAAACGGTATCCGGCCTCGAGTAGTGATTGGGTTTCCGGCTCATGGATCAAGCAAACGGAAAGCTACACAAGTAGCACGGGGTGAAATATGAAACTAGTTAAAGAAACATCTGTTAAAGCTAAAGATGCTGTAACGGCATTCGATGATTTTTTTGACAATCATCTGGTTGTTGTTTCTGGTAATTCCGAACAATCCGACCGACTGAAACAAAATATAAAAGAGTCTATGTTTCGTTTGTTTCCAGAGTGTCGCGAAGGGTTCACACCAGAACAACAAAAAGAAATCCTACGGTTACACAAGCCGTTGTCAGATGATGATTAAAAACTGGCTATTGATTATTGCTACAAGTCCGGCACTCGTTTTGTGGGGTGCCGATCCTGCAATTGTGACACCGGTGACAGTTGGTGTCGCCACTATCTATGTTCTACTACACGGAGCAATAAATGAATAAATTAATTAGCGTTACCCAACGCTGCCCTAATCAATACGTTGTCGTGCGTATGACGAAACACGGAAAAGTGACCACTATAGAAAACCGGATCAAGCCGGAAAACCGTCGGTACTCTGTTAAAGATATCCGACGCATTAAGCAGTAGTTGTCCGCAATCGACCCTGGGCCGTTTGGCCTGGGGTCATTTTTTTACCCTAAAAACGGAGATTTATTTATGAAAACCGAAACACTACCACCGGCCGGTCACGATACTACCACCGTCACGACCGACTACACGGTGAACTTTCAGATAACCAGATCGTACAACTATAAGGTGTCCGCAACGTCAGAACCAAAAGCTGACGCGAAGGCCACTGAATTACACTTTATCGAAGAAGATCCAGACCATGAAACTATTGAATGGATCACCACTATCACCCCTAATCAAGTTAGTTTAGACACAGTTAGAGAAGATCTTAATCAGATGATCAAAACCTTTATGTTCTCGGGTGATGATCAAGATGACCAATCAGGTGGTTGTGTTACCCGTGTGTTGCATAAAGAGGGTGACCATTTAGCACAAGCTGTATTCGAGTTAGCTGTAAAACTTACACCATAATTGATATCTAAATTAAACCGCTTTAGCCCCCACTTTTGTGGGGGTTTTCTTTGAGTGTCTCGTGTAGCTTGTTGATTGTCCTGGACACAATGTCAGTACACACCCACGGTAGTATTCCATGAATGAAGGCTACCACCGTCACGACAGCCAGAATAGATCCTATCTTCCATATATAGAGTAGATGAGGAATATATTCGTATCCGCTTTTTAGGTGTTTAAGGTCTACCACCGTCACGATGACTTGTCCCCATAGAAATCCCATACTTTCTTGCCATGCAGCCGGTCGAGTCGTTTACGTTCTAGGTCCGCTGGGTCTTGAGCAGCAAACCACTCTGAATTGGAAACACTACCACCGGCCAAAACTTCGTATCCAGACGCAACCATAAAATCCGGGTCTGCGTCGCTTGTTATGACTTCACCCGTGATTGCATCTAAAAATCGTTGTGGCACTCCAATAAAAAAGACCGCTTTTGAGCGGTCCGGTCATGGTTACTACTTATACAAATAGTATAGCAAATTTTGGTCCATAATGCATCTATCCCAGCTTGGTATTCAACCTCGACAGACGAATATCCAACTCGGTCAAGGTAGGCAGAACGGTCTGCTCGTACAACCGCTTCCACCGTCGCTTAAACTTACGATGGTCCATGTGCAGGAACTTACCCCTCGATCGGTCACTCGGTCGTTTGAGTCCAGACCCGAAACAGTTTTCACACTTATGTATCCCAATGGTGCCGACACCCTTACACACCTTGCACCGGTTCTGTTTCTTGGATTCCTCGAGTCCGAGCAAGATCAACCCATCTAGCATGATTCCGTCACGATCGTATCCCAGTTTTATACACTCGGGGATCAGGTGTTTGACCAGTTCGTCACGCTTACTCTCTTCCCCCAGGTAGACGACCCTGGCATATAAAGATGTGGGTCTGCCCAGTTTAGCCAATGCAGCAGCGACATCTGTCGGGACTATCTCGGGGAATCCGGATCCCCGCTCCAAGGATGGACTACTGATCGCTAACATCTTCAGAATCTCCAAAGAGTTCCTCCATCAGTCGCGCTGCCACGTTTGAAGGAACCCAGAGGGTCACGCTTGCACCTTTGTCCTTGCCAGACCTGGACACCCAGTGAATGTCCGATTCTGGAACCTCTACCACCGCACCGCTTTTCGTTACGAAAGATCGACTGTCCGACATATCCACTTCCCCTTGGCTTTTCGCCAGCCATGAACATGAATACCTATGTTTGCATCTCGAACTCGTCCTACGTTTTGGTGATTTGTAATCTTTTTTATTCTTGCAGATACATTGGATCCAGATGTGGTCTGAATCCCTAACACATCCCCGTCTGCTGTTATCGCCAGCAGATCGAGAAACCCAAATAAATCGTGCAGTCTTCCACCGGCCCTGCGTTCTACTATGTCAACCAGACAGCCCTCGTCCCGCAGTTTCTTGAGTGATCTAGCGGTCGGACTCATAACCTTTCATCCGGTATCCGCTCACGATCGACAGTCACCCCAGACTCGACCCAGTGCCGGAATACCATGCAGGTGTGTTTAAGATCAGCACACCGCTGTTCGTATTTGCAGTCATCGCACGGTCGCTGGTCTGCTGCGTAGACACTCCGTTTGATCGAACACTTCCTACAGCGTTTACCTCTCCCGTCCTTGTTACTCCTCTGAATTCCGAAGTCTTCCAGAGGTTTTGTCTTCAAACATATCGTGCACTCTTTGGTAGCATCTGGGGACGGACGGAAGTACGCCGTCGAAGAAGCGGTTGGCCGTGAGGGTGACAAACTCAAGCAGCCCTCTTTGCTTTAGCCACTCCATCCGGAGTCTTTTCCCCGTCGGTGTGTCGCTGAAGTACACCTCTGAGACGACTGTAGGTGTGTTCTTTAAGCCGGTACTGCCAGTCGATCGTTGTTTCGCCCTCTTTTGGTGCAAGTCCGGCATCTTTCAAGGTCTTCGCGTGGAGTACGCGATACGGGATGTGGATCCCGTCCACGTATTGGGTGCTGTGTTTGTCGGCGTGACATCTGTTGCATGCGACCTCGGGGTGAAAGTGAGTCGCCACTTCCCCACATTCGCAATGAGTTTTCGGGCCTTCTTCCGCTTGTGTATCCGACTTCGAGGGTGGTAATTCATCGTTCCATGATTCTCCGTTGACCCACGGGGCCATACCTTTTATGTAAGGGTTGCCCCGCATTCGTGAACAGTATTGGCGTGCACCTTCTGTTGCTGCATCCACATTGGCCTGGGTTATCCATCTGTCCCATGCCTCGGCAGCTTGGCGTTTGTTGGATCCCACTCGCCAGCCGAATTTCCATGCCTCTAAAAATGCGGTCTGCTTATATTCCGGCCAAGCGGATATGATTTGATCCGTAGTTTTCTTTGTAGCCATAGGCACCTCTTTATTAAGTTGTGCCTGTGGGGGGTATGACTGTTGGTGAACCAGAGCAACTGGCAGTAATCTCCCTAGGCCTTTGCTCTAAAAAGACCGGGACTGCCAGGGGATGTGACTGTCGGAGCCACCGTCGCATACTGGCGGGTCACCGCAATCTGATTGGTAACCGTGTGCAGAACTTTTTTTAGTCAGACTTCACCGGTAGGACTTCTGCAATGTCCTAGTAACCCTTCCGGACCCTTCAGTATGGGCTACTTGTTTTTACGTGGGCGACGAGACTTTGGACGTACCCCGAAAAGGTTTAACCTTTCCCCCGGTTCCGGGACAACCTCCCTTCTAAAAAACCCCCCTCTTTCGAGGGGGGAACCACTTGAGGAGGAGGAAGGTGGATTGGCCCCCACCAAGGCTTGTTTTTTGATTGCATAAACATTGTAGCCGATGACATATAGTCCTGGCAAGGGACCAGCCCCAAAAAGATATTCCACACCTCAACAGATATACAAGGTACACTTCGCGAGTCGCAACAGTCACGAGGATCGAATTATGGTTCACTAATGGATGACACCTATAAGTTAGCAATTGAGAGATTGCGTAGCACCCTTCAAGAAAGGAAGATATCTCCCGCGCAATTCGCCCGAGCGATGGACGTTGCTCGACAACAAACATACAGATGGTTAAATGGACATCAGGAAATGTCCAGAAAATATTGGGAAAAGGCTGCGATCCTATTAGACATCCACCCTGCCAATCTGATGTACGATACTGACCTACCATCTATCAACGATGAGCGACTCGTATCAGTGCTGGAGAATATCCACACTATTATGGAGGAAAAAGGTGTCAAACTGACACCCCGGCAAATCGCAAAATGTGTAACTGAAGGCTACAAGTCAGACACAAATATTGAATTTCTCGTAGAATTATTGTCAACGACATAGTTGTTTTTGATAGTCCCTATGCGGTATCATACCGCACATGGGGCAATCTATTTCAGACAACGCTTTTGAGTTCGTAAATCGGGGTAAAACCACCCCCGTCCAGATCATAGACGGCCTTCTGGATTCGCCCACACCAGTCACTTCCTTGGAACTGGCTATCGATCTAGGGTTGGACCGCAAAACGACCGCTAGACGCCTTCCAGAACTCCACAGGCGCAAGTTATGTGACAAGGGTGAACCCCGAGAATGCACCGTATCCGGTCGCGTGGCACAGACATGGTTTGTGTGAAGAACAGGATCAACCGCAGGGTCATCAACAAGGTGACCAAATCGGCCAAGGGTGAAGACTGCCGGTTGATGTTTCACGAAATCTGCAACCGCGATCCTG
>VTLG01014905.1_pt1 | contig 22137 bp, 36 predicted proteins | sample 4694571 | NCBI WGS metagenome assembly VTLG01 (sample SAMN12604809, study PRJNA352737) | marine metagenome | biome: ENVO:00000447; feature: ENVO:00000209|ENVO:00000569|ENVO:01000036; material: ENVO:00002151; isolation source: viral sequences binned using virsorter ... | reverse complement strand
AGATGAAAAAAACGACAACCCTTATCAAAAATTTATATTTGTAGCAGAAGCAATAGACAGTTGGAGAATAATTCCAAGAGCTTTCTTAAGTGTTTATATGTATCTGTTATATTATACAACATTCTGGTTCATGGATTTACCTGAACCTACGTTTGAACAATCAGGATTAATCTCGATTGTTGTAGGTGCAGGCGCAGCATGGTTTGGATTATATACAAACAGCCATAAGCCAGACGGAAATAAAGGTAAAGACTAATGAGTTTAATATTATTTTTAATTATTATCGTCATGGGTATTATGTGGCATTGTGAGCCAAATATGATGCGAGACATGGTTGCTAAATCTAAAATTGTTTTAGAAAAAGTAAAAGTTCTTGCAGTCAAATGTAAAAAATACGCATTCGATATAAAGGATTTATTTAAGTATAAAGGGTAGCCTTCATCTTAGATAATAGGAGTCTCTTAGAACGCTCATATGGAGGTCTGAGAGGCATATTTAAACAGCATTCTTGCTTATAATAAGGAGAAGAAAAATGGTCAGAAAAAGAAATGACTTTTATGGAATGGTGGATTTTAGAGATCCAATATTCTCATCATTGTTTGTAGGATTTGATGGTCTTTTTAAGAACATGGCAGAGATGTCAGCAGGTTCTAAAAGCCTACCAAGTTATCCGCCTTACAATGTGCTTCAAGACGGAGATGATTACGTAATTGAAATCGCTCTGGCAGGTATCAAGAAAAAAGATATCGACATTACTGTACAAGAAAATACTTTAACAGTTTCTTATGAGTCTTCAGAAGATGAAGGCAATAACAAACTGTACAAAGGTATTGCACAAAGATCTTTCAAAAGACAATTCAATTTGTCTGAGGACATAGAGATTGAAGGTGCAAGTTTCGTTGATGGTATGTTAAATATTTTCTTGAAGAGAATAATTCCTGAAGAGAAGAAACCCAAAAAAATAAAAATTAAATAGTGAGAGAGTGGAATACGATTTTGAAAGGAAGTGGACAAGAGTTAATAAAGAATATCTTGCAACAGTCGTGGATGATGCCCAGAGGTATCGCACTAAGTTCCGTATTCTTTTTGCTTATTTAATTTTTGACATTATCGTACACTTAGGATTACTAAATTAATTTATGCTAAAGAGGAGGGTAGTATATGAAAATAACTAAAAATTTATTAGGAGCTTTTATTGTATCTGCTCTTTTCTTTGGCAGTCCTGCGCAAGCAGATCAAACTGGTGATTGTACAGCAGGTGATCAGTATTGTGAACAAAACTCATTAGCAACAACCAACACAACGACTACTACGAATACCAACACAAACACCAATACTAATACAAATACTAATACAAATACTAACACGAATACCAATACAAATACTAATACAAGTACTAATACAAATACCAGTACAAACACAAACAATAACACTAACACTAGCACAGCAACAAATACAAATAACAATACAAATGTTAACACGACTACGACAACTGGTACGAACACCAACAACAACACAAATGTTAACACTAGTACATCTACTAGTACTAGTACCAATAACAATACAACTAATTCGACTGTATCTAGTACGGTAAGTTCTACAAATACAAATAATAATAATAATACTAGCACTAGTACAAACACAAACAACAACAACAATATTAATACTAGTACAAGCAATAATACAAACACTAATACTAATGTAAATAAATCTGACTCAACTTCACAGGTTACATCAAACAATAAGAACGTAAATGAAAACAAATCTACGTCAGATAATACAAATAGAAATATAAATGAGAGCAAATCTGAGCAAACTATCAATCAGAATATTACGCAAAAAGCACCGCCTGCTTCTGCGATTGCTCCTAGTATTATGAGTTACAGTCAAGACCTTTGTACTGTAGGAAGGTCAGGTGCGTATCAAGGACAAGTGTTTGGATTCTCTACAGGTCGTACAGTTCGTGATGAGAATTGTGAACGCTTAAAACTTTCCAAGTATCTATACGATACAGGCATGAAAGTAGCAAGTGTTTCTATACTTTGCCAAGACCCTCGTGTTTTTAAAGCAATGTCTATGGCAGGCACTCCATGTCCTTACGAAGGAAAGATTGGTGACGAAGCAGAACTTGCATGGAAAGAAAACATTACAGATAGACCTGATTATATAGAAGCAAAAGCTCAGTACCTAAAAAAATGTAAAGGTACTAGAGATAAAAATAATCTAAAGAAGTCGAGGCTGACTTGTGCTAGGGAATTTGACAAAGGCATTTAGTGTAGCACTACTTTTATTTGCCTCGTCAGTCAACGCTAATTACATATACGAAGCAAACCAAAGTCTTTTTGATTTAACAAGTCAAACAGGTACAACAAATATGGCAGTCGGTGACGATCAAGTCTCGGCTGCTTTTAATTTAGATTTTACATTTACGTTCTATGGTGAGGATTTTACAACTGCTAGAATGGCAACCAATGGTTGTTTACATTTTGGGTCGTCAGGATCTTACTGTAACGACTACACACCTGATCCTCTACCTGAAATCACATACACCTTATATCCTTTCTGGACTGATCTAATACGAGACAACGGCTCAAAAGTTCTAGCCAAAAACTTTACCGATAAAAGTGTCTTTGGTTGGTACAACTTACGAGAATACAACCGAAGCAATACAGATAATTCTTTTGAAGTAATTTTATGGAAGTCTAATGATGCCTTTGAGTATCGTTATGGTGGATTAAACATTATTAATCACGATGTTTTGATTGGTGAACAAGGCACATCGAGTGAGCTTTATACCTATTATTATCATGATCAGTGTGGTAAAGGTACAACCAACAGTTCCTCTTGTGTTAGCCAAACTTGGAACTCTTCTACCATGAATACCACACTAGAAAACGGTGGAAGTTTATATGGTTTAGGAACAGGCAATGCTATAAACTGCAGTAATCCTCTTAACGATATTTCTTGTCCTTTATATTGGGAAGCTTATGATGATTTACAATGTGATTTAGATCCTCAATATGCTCCGTTCTGTGCAGGATATACACAGGAAAATTCGGTAGCTTATTATATAGAAGATGAGTTTGATTATGGTTATGAAGAGGATACACATTTTGGATACGAAGAATACGAAGAAGAGTATTATTCTTGGGAACCAATAGAAGAAGAATATTTTACATATGAAGAAGAATTGTTTTTCTTTGAGCCTTTACATGATGAAATAGTGTACCAAGAAGAATATCTTATTCCTTTTGAAGAAGAAATGTTTATGGTTGAAGAATATGATCTTGTATTATTAGAAGAATTTGAAGAAGAACTTATAATATTTGAGGAAGAATATATAGATGTTCTTACAATTGCTGAAGAGTTTTATGAGCTGCCAGACATTTATGAATTACCTTTTAATGAACCTCTTTTAATGTTTGAAGAGTTTGAAAGAAGAGAAATAATACTTGAAGAAGATCATTTTGAAGAAGAAATATTTTTAGAGTTTGAAACCATAGAAGAACTTGAAGAATGGTTTGAAGAAGAGGAAGAAATAGAGGAAGAAATAGAAGAGGAAGTTGAAGAAATAGAAGAGGAAGTTGAAGAAACTGTAGTAGCTGAAGAAGAAAAAGGAGGAATTACTTCACAAATGTTAAATGTTGTAGCCAGTACAGTTGAGGTATCAACAAATAGTGTAAGCGGAACAACCTCCGGAACCTCAATACATTCGACAGGAAATACAAAGGCATCAGGTGGTAGTGTTGGAGTTGGAACCACTTCCACAGCAGTAACCTCTAGTGTTACAGGCGGACAAAGCATGTCAAACTCACCGAGTATATCTGCTCAAGTAGTTAGTTCTGCAATGCAAACCCAACAAGTTCTTAGTTCTTTCACTGCTGACAATAATATTTCAGGAACAGGGGATTCACAAAGTACATCAGGCGATATATCCTCAACAACACAAAACACAACAACAGCTTCTACCAATACTACAGCAACTACTGAAACCACCACCAATTCTAATGTTGCAAACAATACAATAAGTAATGATAGCGGAGCAGTAGGTGAAACAACTGGTCCTCAAAATACAGCAGTAGCTTTCGAGAATAATATGCAAGACCAACAAGAGCAGTTAGAACAGCAACAAGAAGAGACAGGAGAATACGCAGATTCTACACAGCTTGTTGCGTACATGGGTACAGTTCCGGGATTTGATGCATACAGACAGATAGCTATGCCACAGGCTTCTGCATGGTATGAACCTAAAGATATTTACATGTCGGCTTTGATGCCTGATAACAATCAAGCATTCTTTGGAATGTATTCAGATAGTTTGAATGGATTAAAAGCCTTGCAAGATTTACAACCTAACTTATAACGGAGAAATAAAATGGATTGGTTTCAATCAAGAGCAACACAAATAATAGGTTTGGTTTCTATTATAGGAACTTTAGCTGGCTTTGGATACACAGGTGCTACCTATGTAAACAGAATCGAAAACCTAGAGAAAAAAATAGGAAGGCTTGAAGGCACAGAAGACGCTCAACAAGAAATTGAAGAACGCTTTAGTGCTATAGAAACTTCTGTTGAATATATTAATAAAACAATTGATGATAGTATTCTGCCTGAAGTCAAAGAGAATAGCAACATGGTTAAGGTGCTTGATCTAGATATCTCTACAGTTGATGTAGAAATAAATAACTTAGAGAATAGAGTCGAAAGAATAGAAGATCAGGACGATAACCCATTAGCCAACTAATCTTTGTAGGCTCGTGCGTCTAGTTCAGTTTCTATTTTATAATGGAGCTTATTAAATTCAGCATTAACAGTTCTTAAAATAGTCTGAAGAGTATAGTATGTCTCTTTAGGCACAGCGTCTTTTATTTTATGTAATTCAAGTTCTGATTTTTCAGTAACTAATTTACCTGATGAATCTAATAATACTCTGAAGCTTATAATATTACCATCCATTATATTATCTCACATGCGCCTGCAGTACAGGCTAGTTCTTTAGTGTTTTCAGTCATGTCTTCCTTTTCGTATTCAGTTATGCGACTCCAATCAATTTCATGTACAGTCTTTTTCATCCATTCATTGTATTCGTCTTCAAATATTTCTTGATAAGGTGCTTGTTGATAGGAGTGATCTGCATAAGGTAAGAATGAAACTCCTGATATTCTATCAAAGTTATCCCATACCCATGCACCAACCTTTAACCATTCGGTTTCTCTAACTGATATTGTGGCTGATGGTTTGTGTTCGCACCAATGATCTTGATAAGTTTTCCAAATTTTTAAATGCTCTATGGCTGATAGATCTATTCTTGTTAAAGATTTATCAGGAGACTTGATTGGAAAATAAAATACTAAGGTATGTTCAGGCTTAGTGATATCGTCTTCGTGATACACTCCTTGATCAACCATAAGCTGTGCAATAGGATCTTTCTTATCGGCACGAACAGTCCTTAAATAATATTCGCTGTGTCTTGTATGTATTCCACTAGCACTATCAACCAACTGACTCACAGTTCCACTAGGTTTAACACAAGTAATTGCTGCGGATTGTTTGATTCCTAATTTATTTGCCCACTCTTTATTTTTAGCGACAGATACATTTTTAAAGTTTTGTAATCTTCTTGGTAAGTTATCGCCTTGATACATCTTTGTATTATCCATAATGCCTGTAAGAGAAACACCTAGTAATGCTTCTTCTTCTGTATTATCTTTCCAAGCTTTTGTTAAGTATCTAAAGTTAGTAAGTGTTGCTTGAAACGTACCGAGAATAGTAGCTAGTTCTACTTTTCTTTCTAAACTTTTCCAAGTATCGTCAGGTCTAACAACAACTTCTGTTAAATTACAGAACTGTTTATTCCTTAGTATGATTTCACTGCACGGATTACATCCAAAGTCTTTGTACTCTTCTCGTCTACCATTCTTAGCAGCCTGTTCTTCAGCAGCTTGACGATTAAAGATACCACGCTCACCACTTTTAGATTCATATAGTGATGCCCACTCTTTAATGAATGGACCCATCTCTACTGAGTCTGTATAGGCTACCGAGTTATTAGATAATGCCCGATGCTGACTGTGTTCCCACCATTGTCCTGACTTAGCATTACGCATACGCTCGTCTGAGAGGTTGCTGAGTGAGATCAAAGCGCTACGTCTAACACCACCCACTACAACAACTTCTGCAATCTTACACATCAAATCATGACAGTCGATTGATACTAATTTTCTTTGTCCTTTAGAAATAGCATCCTTAAATATGTTAATTGTAAATTGTATAAGATCATCTAAAGGTGCTGGACCACTTGCACGACCACCAAAAGTTTTAAGCCTTGCTCCTTGAGGTCGAATACCACTAAGATCCCATTCAGGTATTTGTCCTGCATAAAGCAACGACATTAATTCTTTATATGCTTTTGCCCATCCAATTTTTGAATCAGCAACTTTAATAATAGTATCTGTAGGATGTAGTTCTTCTGGAAGATCAGGAAGTTTATTTATATACTGTCGCTCAACACTAAATCCAACACCTGTGCCACACATAAGTATGTAAAGTGTTTCATCAAAAGCTCTAGGTGTATCAACAGCAACATAACTACAGTTAAAACCTGCAACATTATCTCGTTCTAAAGCTGTGCCTGCCGACATCAACGCTCTCATGCTAGGCATAATTTCTAAATTAAGAACTGCTTGTTCTAGTTCTTTTCTAATTTTAGATATGTCTGTTTTGTTATTCTTTTTTAAATGATCTTGCATAAAGTCAAAGTATCTTGCAACTGTCTCTTGCCAAGTCTCTCGTCTTCCTGTATCTTCGTTCCATCTAGCATATCTGCTAAGATGTATGAACTCTTGATAAGTTGTAGGTAGTTTAGTCTGTTCCACTTTTTGTTTTCTCCTCTGTCCATAAGTGTATTGCTATTATAGCATAATGAATAATTTTTAATAAGTCTGCTTGGTTTCTATGTTCTCCTGTAATAGGATTAGGTTTCTTACCATACCTCATAGCATACTTTATTATGTTCCCTATACAAAAAGCTTCTCCATGTCCTGCATCTATTATAACATCTGTTGCTTGATATTTTCCATATCCATAGTGCCTTTCATATGTACTATCTATATATCTTTTAATCTGTTCTACTGTGTTTCCTTCATTAAACTTGTATTGTTCATCGATTATTTTATGTGCTTGTTCCATTAGTTCTTCCATTAGTTTTCCTCCTTCCAACTATCTGGTAAATTATCTCTACTAAACCATCTAAATTTATTTTTTTCTGCCCACTCAGCGTGGCTTCTTTTAGTTCCATCCTTTCTTTTCTTAGCTGCAGGCATCGGTGCATAAGGATCAGAAAATAAAAACACCAACTCGCATTCTTCAGGCAACGCTTTTCTTATCCATATGTATTTACTATACTCAGGATAATCCCAAAACCTACCTTTTGCCTCAAGGTATATAACCTTATCGTTAATAATCTTTATAAAATCCGGGTGATACTTGTGTTCAATTGTATATTCTAGTATCCCATTATGATGTTCCCAATTCTTTAATTCTTTTTGATGTAACTCATACTCCCATTTAGAATCATAACCTTTGGGTAATCCTTTTTCTACAGGTCTTTTCTTTCGTGGCTTTCTCATTAGTGTACTTCCTCACTTACTAATGTACTGTCCATACCGCTATTTCTAAATAAAATTTCTGCTTTAGTTAATTCTTCTAATTCATTTAGAAGTTCTGTATCAACTTCTGCTAGACTTGCACCACTAAATAATGCTCCACCAATTGTTATAATAAGTTCTTCAAGTTTGTCCATGTTTATTTATTAACTCCTCTGCTGTTATTTTAGGGTTTCTTTTTAGTTGTTTTTCTACCCACTTATCTGACATAAAGGATAGTCTTAATGTGCGTTGTTGCATGAAATACTTTTGATCAGGCATAGCATCTGCTAATCCTTCTAGTGTAACATATTCTTCTTCAGGAAGCAAGCTATTTATCCAATCAACTTGTATTTGTTTGGCTCTTTTTCTTAATTGTTTTGCTTTCTTTCCTCTCATTATAAAGTCTCCTGACTAGAATCATAATTCTTTTCAAGCTTCCAGTATTCTAATATGTTATTAAACATTGCCAAATGTTTAGCATGAGATTCTTTATCCCATATGTAACAGGCAATAAGAGAAGTATCTTTTCTATCTACAAAGATAGATACTCTTTCAGGATCATCGAACCCACAGCCTTGAGCATAGGCAGATAGTTGCATACCATGACTATCATAGACCAAGCGTTTAGGATCTTTACCTTCAAGGTTATCCTTAGTCTTAAAGTCTACAAAGATTCCTGACTTAGAATATAGATCTATCATACCTCCGTATCCTTGAGTAGCGCAAAAGGAATCCTCCGCTATCCATTCTTCATCAGGGTAATGTTCGTCTAAATATTTTTTAACTGCTTTGTATGGTTTGTTAGTGGAGGTTCCAAGAAATCCTTTCTCAATCATTGCGTGGATTTTAGTACCTCTTTCAGCAGCTTCTTTACCAACCTTCTGTGAGTCTTGTCGACATCTATAACTAAAAGATTGTAGAGATTCTCCTTCATGTCTTTCTAATGTCAAAGCAGAATTTAAAACTTGATTCATCTTCCAATTTTCTAGAGAAGGTTTAGCAATCATGTTCATTACAGTTGTGACTGAAGGAACTAAACTAAGTTGTCTTGCGTCTCTTAGGGTTGTCTTTCTTTCTTTTCCATTAGCACCTATGATAGTGTACATTGGCTCACCATCTTTAGTGTACCAATGTCCAGACTCAGAAGTAAATTTATTATGAGGTTGACTTTGAGAACTGTCAAGTGTTTCTTCTTTTGTATTCATATGCTTTCTATTACCTCTATGACTTTATTAATATTTATGTTAAACCATTCGCCTTCAAAATGGTTACTTATTTTTTCTAACTCTCTATGTGCAGCAGTTTCTGCGCTTCTTCTATCTTTAAAAGATCGTGAATATTCTAATTTAAAATCTCTCATTGGACTAGAAGTTTGATATTGTTTACAACGATCTTCAGCATCCACAGCCATTCCTACTTTAACCCATCCTTTCCATGCAGGATTTGTAATAATGTATACTTCTCCTTCTGTAGCTGTTTCGTAATTTTCAAACGATGAGTATGCAGCTTCTTCAGTTGTCTTATATCTTCCCGGCTTATGTAAAGGATGAGACTTTTTAACATACTTACCATCAACCCACATACGAGTATCATTTTTCTTTTCATGAGAGGCTACTCTTCTTCGACCATCTGCTTGTCCAACATACCACCATTCACCATCTTGAAATTCAATGTTTTTTGTTTTAGTGCGTTTCACTCCAGTTGTCTCCTATTTTATATTCACCATCAAGAGGACAGCGCATATTAAAATACTGACCTGCTTCTATTAAGGCTTCGACACCAAGCTTTCCAAAAAGTTCTGCTTGATCTTGTTTAACTTCCACTTGCCATTCATCATGAATGTTAGCAACAAACTTATAATCTATGTTAGATTCCTTTGCTTTGTTATCTAATATAACAAGTGCTTTCTTCATAACTATTGCACCACCGCCTTGTAATAATGTATTTAAAGCAGCATGTACATTTCTTATGTGTATTTTTCTACCATCTAATCCTTTAAGATAAGTTCTTCGTGCAGCTTTTTCAACTTTATACTTAAGAGTTTTAAAGGCAGGTAAGTTGTCAAGGAATTTTTGTCTAAGTTTTTTACCACCTGCTTGACTGCTACCTACTACTTCTCCTAGTTTAGCATCACCAGCACCATACATAAGAGCATATATAAATGACTTGGCATTGTCCCTTGTTTTCAATCCTGCTATCTTTTGATTTCTAGAGTGGACATCACCATTTAAAATCTCATCTGTATATTCTTTATCATTCATATAATGTGCTAACATTCTAAGTTCTAATCCTGAAGCATCAATACCTACTAACTTATATCCTTCAGGAACAGTCCAACATTCTCTACATTCAGTACCATATTCACTTCTGATGTTAGGAACTTGTCCTGTATTAGGACTTCGGTGTGCCATTCTTCCTGTAATTGTACCATTACTAATAACAAAACCATGTATTCTATTATCTTTTTCAACAGCTTTAATCCAAGAATCTATCTGCGCTATTCTTTTCTGTAACAATAAATACTCAGCTATTAAAGAAGCTTCGGGTATGTGTTTGACTTTAGCTAATGATGATTCATTTACAATAGGTTGACCTGTTGGTGTAAAACTGTTTGGTTTCCAACCAAAGTCTTTTAAGTATTCACCTATTTGTTTACGAGAACCTAGATTAAATTCTTGGAGTTTCTTTCTCATAAAAGGTTTCATATCAGTGGGTGTTGTAAAGTCAGTAGAGTTTTTTATTTCATCATACTCATATTTTGTTAAGCCTGACTTAGATAGCGTACCATCTTTTTTAAGTTTAGGTGTTACTAATTTTACATCAACCCACTTAGGTTTAAAAGTAGATCGAACTTCTCTTTGAACTATTGTCATTCGCTCCTTTAATTTAGCAACCAACATAGAAGCTTTTCTTTCATCAAAAAAGAAACCATCATCTTCTTGTTTCTTTATAATTTTAAACACTTCATGCTCTAGTACAATAGCTTCTTCAGAAAAACCTGAAGATTCTGATTCTAAATAGTGATATATTTTTTCATTTAAAATTACATCCTGTTTACAATACTCTAACATTTCGTCTGTGTAAACTTCCCAATCTTCAGGCTCTTCAGCTTTAGCGCAGTTAAGGATTCCTCCCCAATTTTTTAAACTGTGTCCACCTTCTCTTGTTGGTTCAAAGAGTCGAGACATAACTAAAGTATCTACAACAATCACATCTTTAAATAAATCTACATTGTATAGTTTATTTAAAATAGGAACATCAAAGCCAAGTATGTTATGTCCAATTAAAACATCAGCTTGTTTTAAATACTCAATGCCTTCTTTTATTTTATCTGGTCTAAAACATTTTACTTCTCCTCCGAAAGGCTTAGCAACTATGCAATGAACCTTGTCAGGATTCAAACCATTTGTTTCTATGTCAAATATTATGTTCATGTTTACCTCTTTAAAAATCTATATCATCAAATGTTTCTTCGCCTGTGACTTCATGCATACGACCTGTATCTAAGTTGTATTTTAGATGACAAGCCAGTCCTGTATCTCCAGTGTATCTAGATTTAAGCACACGAATTCTTGTTGTGTTTGCCTCTTCAGGATCTTCTGCTTGTTGATTTCTTTCAAGCGCAATAACACTATCAGATAGTTGGCTTATACCTTGTGATCCTTTAAGGTGTGATAATGAAACAGTCACTCCTTGTTCGTGTCCTCTATCACCAGAGGCTCTACGAAGGTGAGCAACTAAGAACATACCAACTCCTGTTTCTTCTACAAGAGAACGCAGTCTGTTCATTAATTGATCAATACCTCTACGCTCATCTGATTCTGTAAGACAATTAACAAGCATGTGTAAGTGATCTATTATTACCCATTCACATTGACATCCTATAATCATGTATCTTAACTTAGAAAATATATCGTCTATGTTTGTGACACCAAGATGCGAATGAATATAAACCCTACCTTCTTGTATAACTCTATCAAAGAGTGCGCTTAATTCTTCATCAGTGTACTTCTCTCTTTTTTCGGCAAGATATAAGCGATCATTTGCTTCGATAGATACAATACCATCAGCAGTTTTTAACCAGTTTTCTTCAAGAGCTATGATGCCTACATTGTCTTCAGTATTTTTTATAAGATAATGACTCAGTTCTCTAGTGAAAGAACTCTTACCAAGACCTGTACCACCTGAGATTGTAACTAACTCAGACTTGCGCATACCATATAGCTTTTTATTTAATCCATCCCAAGGATAAGCAAGGCTTTCTTTTACTTCACGATGAATCCATTTGTCTTTCTCAGACGAAAGTTCTAGTATCCCTGAGGGAGTAAACTTCTTAGCTTCCCACCATGACTTCGTAAATTCACTATACTTATTCTGTTGTAGCATAGCGTTAGCATCTTTATATCCTGTAGGTAATGTTAATATCTTAACTTTGCCCGGTTTAATAATGTTTGCTACATCTCTTGCAGCTTTTCTACCTTGCTGATCATTGTCAAAGCAAAGCACAACTGTTTCAAATGATTCAACAAACTCAATACTATCTCGTATGTCTTTTACAGCAGCTTGTGCGCCTCTTTTAATTGAAACACATGCCCACTTACTGTCCATCATTTCATGTACAGCCATTGCATCACACTCACCTTCGGTGATAGTAAGATACTTACCACCAGTATTTCTAAATAACTGCTCACCAAATAATCCTGTACTTTCATAAGTGCCTTTGAATCTAAAGTCTTTGTCTTCAACAAGCCTAGTCTTTGCACCTACAATTTCATTGCCGTTATAAAAAGGATAGATATGCTTTGCAATCTTTCCATTATTATCATATACAACACGAACACCATACTTCTTAGCAGTCTTTTCACTGATACCACGATCAGTAAGTTCTGCATAAACTCCTGTATAAGAGTTTAAAAATGTAGTTTCTTTTGGTTTGCGATCTGTAATTTGTGTAACACCATTTGGATTTTTATAATCTTTAAAGAAAGTTCCGCAACTAAAACATTTAGCAGAACCATCTTCATTCATTGCGACAGGATCAGAACCTCCGCACTTAGGACAGGGTAATTTATACTCTGACCAGTTACTCTTTTCTAAATTCATAAGCATCCCTCATAAAAAAGGGAGGTAAGCGATCCGAGAAAACTCTTACCTCCCAATTACTTTACGAATCAGTTTCTGTTTCTTCTGATTCGGTTTCTTCTTCGACATCTACAACACCTTGATAATCTTGTATTAACAAAGATTCAAAGTGTCTTAGAGCAGCATCCATTTCTTCAATGTCAACGATTGCAATCACTCTTTTCTGATTGATTCGTTTCATTCTGGCTAAGTAAAGCCTTCCCATATCAGAAAGTTCATCTGCAGATACCGAAACACCATCGATGATTACTGATTCTACTTCTTGAGATTGAGTATCTTCTGTCATCAGAATTCCTCCCCATCAAGTAGTTCAGCACCATCTTCTGATCTATACTCTACGAGTTCAAGAACTTGAACAGCTTGAAAGTCTAAACCTTTATAAGGTCCATACTTGTTCTCGCCTTCGTATTCAGCATATTGGACTTTAACTTTAGAACCATTACCCACCGAGTAATTTACTTCTTGTTTGTTTACATCCAATAAACGAGGTGCAGGTCTGACCATTCCATTAGGACCATTTACTTTCCTTTTGATTATGATCGCTTGACCTTCATCCATTTGCTTGAGCTTGTGTCCACGACTAGCAAAATCGTTTGCAGTATCGTCATCAACAACGAGGTTGATTGAATACACAGGTTCAAACCTTGTGTTAGGCTGTTTAATGCTTGCCCAATAAGCAGTTCCTTCTACAATTGCCATAGTTAATTTACCTCCATAGCATTAAGGTTGGTTATAGTTATCACTTTGCCTCAGTAAAGAGGAAGTGAGCCAATGAACCCCATCATCCTAGCATGATACTAAGTTAAGCACACACTAGAGGGATGGAGATTGAGGGCATCGTGCATACTTAATGGCTCTTTTCGCTTTACTGCGCAAAATATACACCAAGTATAACACATCTAATTCTCCCTGTCAATAGTTATTTTCTTCTCCCTCAAAAAAAGTAATAGTTAATCCAGCATCATCCATTTCTTTTTTTATTTGTTTTAAAGGTGTTAATGATTTATTTAAAGTCCAAATATAATTATCACTAACACGAGTTACAGTTTCAATAGCCTCAATAGTATGTAAAGCTACCATGTTATCTATTACTTCCATAATATTATTAGCAAAAGTCTTAAGTTCTAAGACTTCTCCTTCATAATCTTTTACTTTAAGTATATATTCATTCATAAGTACAAGTCCAAGTCGTTAAAGTCTCCAGAGTATAGCATACTTTTACCCTGATTGCAAATTTATTTTGTCCACCATGCAGGTTTATCTCTGCCTCGTTCCCACTTAGCATAGTGTTTCTCGTTGATGCAGTAGTTGCGATAGGCTTTGATAGGATCATCGTTTTTGTATTGATCTGGCATAGCTTGTGCAACTGGTGTCATTTCTGGATTAGGATTTATGTTGTCAGGATGTGGTTCTAAAGCATCTTTTAATTTAGTAATGCTACCATGCTCTCTACCATACCTATATTTATATTCTTTTCCTAATGCTAAAAAATGTTTATACAACCATGCATAGTTAATAACACCTGCTCTTGCCCAGATAGTACAAGGATGATTCCAGTAAGCTCTTTTGTATAGACCTACCTCATCTGCATACTCATCACCATCTAACTCTCGGTGTGCTGTGCATAGCATCTGCGCAGTTTCAAGTGGCATCTTGACTAACATCTTGTCAGGCTGTGCTTTAGCTGAAGCTATCGGACAGTCATAAAAATAAAATATGTTCATGTGTTTTCCTCTTATTATGTGTAGATTACAAAGCCATTGTCCTCAACTTTGGCTTCGGCTTTTGCTTTAAGACCAACAACTACATTGCGTGGATCTTTAAAGCGCATGTCATGTGTATCACCATCAATAACTTTACGACCACGAAAAGTTTTTGGCAGTTCACCATTAAAGACTACAGCTATATTATGTTTAACCTTATCAAACAATGCTGCATACTTAGAATCAGCTTCGCTGTACGACCATGTTAAATGGTAGTTAAATATGTAGTTTGTTTTTCTTGTAGGTATCTTGGTGTAATCATAGAACTGTACTTGCGGAAACATCTCGAAGATAGTTTGTCCGCCTTCAACAATGATATTCTCGTATGGAATATCTGATGTACCATTGAGTCTAATTGCAGGTTTCTTACCTTTGCGTTCACAAGCCTCAATAAATTTTATAATATCCAAGACCAACAACGACATAAATTCTTCCCGGTTATTAAGAAACAATTCAGTCTTACGCTTTCTAGCATCTTGAATACTAGGGAATACACCACCCAATCCTGCTGTATTTAAACAGGCATCCTTACAACCTGCTTTAATTTGATACGGACAGATGCGAGTATTAGTAGGATGCATGTGTAATATGCACGACCAATACTCATCTTGTAGTTTGTTTCCTTTGTCAACTTTAGGATTGCTGTTTACTGATAGTAGTTTATAGGTCATCAGACACCTCCTCTTCTATATACTCAACCTCAATATGGAAAGCATAAGACGAAGGCTCAATCCCTTCTTCATTAAGTTCCCAATCTATGATGTTGCTTAAAGTTTCAGTAGTTTGTTTATCAAAATCGCCAAACATTATTGTTTTTGTTTTACTCATAAAGACCATCCCTCCTAATTTCTTCTTCAAGTTCTAAGTTTTCTTCTCTTTCATCTCGAAGCAGCCAACCATAAGCTACCTGTCCTATAAAAGGATTGTCAGCTTCTGGATGTTGAGTTGTTTTTAGTATGTGTTTAACTACCTGTGAGAATCGAGATGATCTAGTACCTAAATGTTTTTCTAAGTCAGGATAGATAGGGAATAATACCTCAGTCATATCCATTCTTTTAAGTGCTTCTTCCTCAACATCTCTAACAGCATTTTCTGCACCAATAAGGGCATCGTTTATTTTACTCATGGTCTTTCTCCTAAGTAATCATCAATAAGTTCTATTGCACATTGTATTTTTCTTTCGTGTGTCCAACCATGTTGTTCGGCTGATATGTTAGCCACTTCCATAGCCTTAACAGAAGCCTGTGCATATCGATCACATTGATATTTAATAAATTCAATTGTGTTGTTTGTTAATGTATTATCTTTTTCCATATACTTACCTCTCGAAATGATATGTTCTAGGATTTTCCAATCCATTTATTAATTTAATTCGTTTCATGCCACGCATTTTAAATATGCCCTCAGTCAAAAGATTATAATCACTCTCGTTATTTAATCTAATGACCAAAGACATATCTTTAAACTGGCGCAGATATTCTCTAGCCTCTCCGACACTTTTAAGATTCAACTTAATGCCGTAGTATATAGACTCTATCATGCTACCAAGTCTAAATCAGGAAGCATCTTCTCATTCAAAGTCTTTCTGACTTTATCTAGCCTGTCTAACTTAACAGATGCAAAGTTCTTCCTAGTTATTTTTCTAGTAGGAACTTCATGTGTTGCCCACTCAGTCATTGCATTATACAATGCCCATGCTGTACTACCAAGCTCTGCTTTATTAGATAGCCAACGAGCATACAAAGCAAATATTGTTTTATTTCGTACTATATCTGGCTGTTCAAATATTTCAACTACTGGCTTAGTGAATTTATAAGTAGCGTTCTTTGAATTTTCACCAGCAGGAACAAGATAATAATTCATTGCTTTTGCTTTAGCTAAGTGCGCTAATATAGACATGGCATCAGAGTTATGAACTGGAGTATCAACCATCTCTTTCCACAACTCAGTTTCTTGGTCGTAGAATTTAACAGACTCTGATAATTTATCAGCAACATATTGTAGGTTAAGACCTCTAGTGTGTTTAGATTTGTGGATTGCAAAGTTATTTGCGAACACCTGCATATTAGTGCAGATAAATCTATAGCCACCAACCTCAACTACAAACGACCACGATCCATCAAAGCTGTTTCGTGCTGATATAGTCAGCGCAACATCATCACCATTTCTACCTAGATTAACTCTGTGATTAGGAAGTGTGTATGTTGCATAGGCTCTTGCACCATTATGAGAACAACCCACATCTCTAGTAATGCCTTCAATGTCTAAGTCAGACAGCATGATTACATTCTCTGCTGTTTTAAAAGCATCAGGATGATTAACTGGATTGTAATTTCTACCAACGACACTCAATGGTGTATTATTATCTTCACGCACCAATGCTATATGAGAATCTATAGTATCTATTTGTTCTTCAAGTTCATTTCTTATCATTAAACTTTCTTTGCGTACTGTAAAGTCAGCACTACCATAATTGCCTAGATTTTCTAGGACTTCTGCTCTATTATTCATAGATTTTTCCTCTTAATTTAAGGTTAAAGTTGTGGTAGTTTTGATATAGCAGACTACCAAACTGCTTCCATAGGCGAGGATTTGGTGGCGTTTATTTAGTCCTCATTAAGTGTTTTTGTCTAGACATTACCAGAACGCACCTATGTTGAAGGTCTAGTAGTTTAAAGTCACTTCTTGAGATAACCTTCTCGCACTCAATGGCTGACTTCAATCATTAAACTTCCAAGAACTTATCAACAATACTTGCCATAATTGCTTGTATGTTTTCAAGTGAATCACTTGGTAATAATTTTACTGCAAGTTCATTACTGATTTGATCTCTAACACTACCATATCCAGAAACATTGACTTTAATTTCAACAGACGAATTTTCTTGAGAACGATAGTATGAATTTGAATCTATATACAATGCTGTATGAGATACTGATTCATTAAAGTTTGTTCTAGCGTTATCAAATTGTTTTCTGAGTTCTGATTTAGCTTCTTCTAACTCACTGATTTTCTTAGAAAAATCAACAATTTGTTCTTTAAGACTAGCCAAATTTTTATACTCAGGAGTTTCTTCTAACTTAGAAATCATGTGTCCAGAATTAGCTACGATCTGTGTACAAATACCATCAACGATAGCATCTTGCTCAAATTTTCTAATCTGTGGCATTATGATCTCCTTGCAGGAATACGAATCATCTGCATAGTAGTGTTAGTGAAACTAGGCGGAGTGAATTGATACTCACCACGAACCATAGTTCTTTTGTACCAAACATCTCTGCTAGGATTAGGATTTCGTTTGTAAGCAACAAACTTTCCGAAGTTAAAAGCAGTAAATGTTTTACCAATACTGATGCTATAACCTCTGCTTTTCTTAGCATTGCGTTTGATTTGTGTAAAACCACAAGCGTTTCCGAATACCCACAACAATCTAATAGATAGTGGTGCGGAAGCGATTGGGTTAGTTAGTTCAACAGCATCATTGCTGTTTCCCTTTTTAGTATAAGTAATTCTACTCATAATAAATACCCTCTTATAAATGTGAACAGTATCATAAAGGCAACTGTTCTAAGCCTTTGAAATTTTAACTAGGTGCAGTACCTTGAACTCCGCTGTATCTGCCTTGTCTGTTATAGTATTTCAACTGGAGTACCTAGTAATAGACTTCCTAAGTGCGAATCATGGCTCTCTTAAAATTCAATTTAACGATTAAGTTAAACTCTTTACAAGTTGTCTAAGTCATGCTTAGTTTTGCCTCTTGTGAGTATCTAAGAGCTTCTGTATCTTAGGTTTTTCCGAATAATCGCAAGTCTATAAATTTAATTTTACCCACCCTTACCCGATAGAACACATCTATCTCAACCTTTTATTTCCAATAACTTAACATTAGAAATTTAAAACTTTTGCTTCTGCCACCGAAGCCCATATAGTATCGCACAATCGCGCCAAAATGTCAATGCGTTTACACGCGCGGAAAGGACTATATATATCACCATGTTCTAACAATCCATTCGACTCCTACATAGCGATTGTACCTAGAAGTTAGAACTTTATTACGCTTACCTTTTTTGTAAAGGAACATTCGATCTTCTTTGTGGGAGTGTTGCTCCCTGTACTTAAACCCTTGATCTGTAAGGGATTTTACAGCTTGATAATAACTATCAAATAATTGTTCTGCTTGTTGTTCTTCAATAAATCGCATTTTTATCTCCAAAATCTATAGTTAAGTATACCACGATCTTTACTAAAAGACGCATAGCCTTTTAATAAATATGTGAGTTTAATTACAATGCTTGAATTAACAAACAGTCCAAGCATTTTAATATACGGATATCTATAAGTCCAACTTAAACTCATTGGATCAACAGTATATAAACGAAACGGCTTTATTTTCATAATAGTCCCCCTAAATATTAAGTTCTTGTCCACAATCTGAACAAATTGGAGTTTCTTCGATAACATCTTCGTGGTATTCAGCACCACAAGCATGACATTCTAAGCAAGTATCTGCTTCAAAGTCTACAGAGTTATCGGGTTGATTTTCTACAAAAGTATTAACATTAAAATTTGACATAGTTTTTTCCTGTGTTATTAAAAAGTTTTGCTCGTCCCACCGAACCCTTAAAAGTATGGCAGATTCGGTGGAAAATGTCAAGGGATTTACGCGACTCAATTAGGAAGTCGTAAATACCCCTGTTGATAGATTTGCGCAAAGCCTATTGAGACTGCTTGGCATCTATAGCACCTTGCATCATTTGTATATATAACAACTGAAAAGCCTTCTTGCCGTATATAATACGAACCATCATCAGTTTTAAAAAGTATCCGACTGCTGTTATAAAAACAATTAAATTGCGCATAGTATTCTCCGTTATAAGATTTGGTTATATATAAGTTTTGCCCTGTCGCCAAAGCCCTTAAAGTATGCCACAAACGCTGGGAAAATGTCAAGGGATTTACGCGTGTATAAGGTATTTAGTTAGTAATATATAGCACTTGCGCAAGGATTATTAAAACTTTCGAGCTTGTTTAGTTAGTAATTTAACTGCACTCAACCCTAATTTAATAGGATTTACCTGTGGATAAGTTGTTTATAACCTGTTAATTACCTGTTAATATGCTGTTAATTGCCTATTTTATGCCCTCAATAATACGCGCCAACTGAATTTTGAGACTCGCTTACTCGAATTTAAAATTTGGTGGTATGGTCTCCTGCAATTTAAAAGACCTGCGAAGCAGATAACTAATTGGTGTCCAAAAAAGAAAGACTCTGGAACAAGAGAAGAGGGTGGAATCTCAATTTCATCCACCCACTTCCTGTGATCTTAACTATTTTTAGCTTTGAGCTATATAGTCTCGGATCATATTGCGATACTTAACAGGCAAAGTCTTCTTATCGAATAGCTTGCTAGCCTGATCGAACGAAAGCCGACCTTCTTTTGCCTCGTTGTAGAGACAGCCTTGGATCTGCTTAGCGACTTTGTAGTTAGGTTGACCACCTTTGGATCCAGCAAGTCTGTATCCTAAGGCTCGGATTTGTCCCCATGTTGCTGGACCTTTTCTAGTCTCAGCAGGAACTTGGCTTATATCGAATGTTTTATTCATGATATTACGTCCTTTATTGGTTAAGTTATTGTAAGGGAAAGAATTTTCGCCTACACAGCGAAGCAAAAGGCGAATATTCTTGGAAGACAATAACATATGATTAACCAATAGGACTATGGTAATATCTGAATTATAAAAACATTCGGTAGAAGCCCCAGTTATCGCTGAGAGTAGGGAAGGTCTCTATAGCAACATGTGGGACAAAGCTGGGTATTAGGGTACTATAGACTTGGTAGGTTCGAAAGGTGGTGAAACTAATGCAATGCTCGCTGCAGATACAAGGATGGGTGTACAACGAGACTGCAAAATATGAGAGAGCTTTCATTACGATCAGGGTAGTGAGCTAGTTGATTAGAAGTACTCCTGTTATGTGGTGCAATATGTTCCGTTTGTTAGACTATAAGCTCAAAGATAAACCTCAACTAGATCACAGGAAGAGGGTGGTTAAATTTATAGAGATTCCAACGTCTTCAAAGTGGAAGAGTCTGTAGAGTTGGACACCCCCGGCAGGAGACCATACCACCCTCTACCTATATATATGTAGTGGTTATACATTTTAAAAGAAATCAAATGTAAACCAGTTTGCCCGAACTCAATAGACTAATAGACCACATTGCCTGTGGGTACTTTCAGCCTTGGGGGGTACAAGGCTCCATTGTACAGTCTAAAATGACTTTTGTCAATAGTTAATTTTTTACTTGACAAAACAGAATATGGATGTAAACTAGATATTATGACTGGTTTACTAAACTCCCTCAATGAAAAAAAAGAATTAACTGTTAAACAACAGTCTTTTCTAGATCATTTAGTTACTACAAACGGTGATGCTAAGAAGGCTGCAGAGTTAGCAGGGTATTCAGGCAATCATTACCAAGTACTTAAAGCTCTTAAGAATGAAGTATTAGAACTTACAACAGATGTACTTGCGCAGTCTGCACCACAAGCAGCCTTTAAATTATTAGATATCATGAATTCTGATGAAGCAATTCCACAAGCAAATAACAAACTACAAGCTGCGCAAACCATATTAGATCGTGTAGGCATTGCAAAAGCAGAGCGATTAGATGTAAATCATAAAGTATCAGGTGGTATATTTATTATGCCAGAAAAAGAAGAAATAACTTTTATAGAAGGAGAATACGAAGAAAATGCAGAGTGATGATTATGAAATGTTCAGAAGATGGTGTAGACATCTATACGATGAGAATTGTTTAGAACGACACCGAAGCGGACTACCACCTTACGAAGACTTTGAAGATTATTATCATTTACATTTAGATTGGTTAAAAAGAAAATACAACAATGAAGAAACCAGACATCAACTTTAATCACTTGAAAGAAGCCAATGAAGGATACATCGAACATCTGAGTGTTGCCATGTGGTATTCTATTCGTTTAGGTTGTTTGGCTCTACGTGTAGCAATTCACGCTTTATTCCCTTTTATATGGTACAACGAAGTTGATCCTACAATCAGAAGACTTAATCAAGACAGACACGACAGAGCTTGTCTTAAAAGCAGATACTTAAACTAATATGCCTACCAAGTTTAGACCAACAGAAAAGAGTTACGACAGACGTACAGGCAAGACTGCTACAATACGTCACTACATGAAAGCAGTGCCGAAACAAGAATTAATAGATTACTTAAATAAAGAATCTTCGCCTAGAAAAAAGAAACATAAAGTAATTAAAGAACTAGAACGAAGAGGAGTTAAATTAATATGGAGAACTACAGAAAATGCTAACAGTAGGTGATATATTTCCTGACTTCTATCTTGACGGAGTCAACGAAAACAATGAAATGGTTAAATGCACGTCTGACGATTTAAAAGGTTGGGCAGTCATATACTTTTATCCAAAAGACTTTACATTTATATGTCCAACAGAAATAGTAGAAATGGATTTATTAGTTGACGAAAATGTGTTTGTTATGGGTGTAAGTGGTGACAATGAGTTCTGTAAGCTTAATTGGAAAGAAAAC
>VTLG01013175.1_pt1 | contig 22139 bp, 30 predicted proteins | sample 4694571 | NCBI WGS metagenome assembly VTLG01 (sample SAMN12604809, study PRJNA352737) | marine metagenome | biome: ENVO:00000447; feature: ENVO:00000209|ENVO:00000569|ENVO:01000036; material: ENVO:00002151; isolation source: viral sequences binned using virsorter ... | reverse complement strand
TTACACAAAGATTAATTAGAGCAGCTACAGGTCTTGTATTAAGAAAACCTATAACATTGATTGGAGATCCTTATTGGACAGAAATGTTCAAAATGGATGTTGATGGTTGTAAATCAGATTTAGATGAGTATGCAAGAAGAATATTGATGTGTTCTCTTACTTATGGTCAAAGTCATATTCTTGTTGATTATCCTGCACCATCTGGAGCATTAAGTCTTGCAGAGGAAAGACAACAAAATCGTAGACCTTATTGGATAGAGGTAGATCCTACAAATCTTTATGGGTGGAGATTAGATAGAGAATCTAATTATGGGAATCTTATACAAGCTCGAATTGCAGAAAAGGCTGTATTGCCTGATGGTGATTTTGGTGAAAAAGTTTATGACCAGATAAGAGTCATAGAACCTGGTCGGTACAGAGTGTTTCGTAAAAAAGAGCAAATTGAAGAAATGTATGATGTTTCTGATAACAGTGTGACAGGAAATTTTGAAATGGGTTCAGCAGATAAAGATTATAAACAAGTTGAATCTGGTAATTTTTCTCTTGGAGAAATACCTTTAGTAACAATTTATTCTGGGAAAGTTGATAATTTAGTTAGTAAACCACCTTTACTTGATATTGCATATCTAAACCTTGCACATTTTCAAAGACAAGCTGATTTGATACATAGTTTGCACGTTGCATCTCAACCAATGCTTGTAATGGAAGGATATGACGATCAGACAAAAGATTTAGCTATATCTGTTAATTATGCGATGGCAACCCAACCTGGTAATAAGATTTATTATGTAGAGCCAGCTTCTAGTGCTTTTGATGCTCAATCTGCTGAGATAAAAGAGTTACAAATGCAGATGGCAACACTTGGTATTAGTACTTTAAGTCAACAAAAATTTGTAGCTGAATCTGCTGATGCTAGACGTTTAGATCGTGTTGATACTAACTCTATGCTTGCTATGGTTTCTATGGAATTAGAGCAAAAATTACAAAAAGCATTTAATTTATCTGCTGAATATGTAGGAATTGAACCACCAGAAGTAAAAATTAGTAGAGATTTTGATATTGAAAGATTAATTGGACAGGATATTACAGCTTTAACATCATTATTCGATCAAAATGTAATTGATAGAGATGAATTTAGAGATATTCTAGTCCAAGGTGAAGTATTACCATCAGCAAATGAAGCCAATTCAGAATAAGGTGTTACAATGATATATAAATACTTGCATCATTATGGCTAAATCTTTAGATCGGGTGCTTCAGCCTGATGGTTCTTATAAATGGCAGGAAACAGAACTTATACATTCAGGTAAAGTAGTTGAACCTGTAGTTGAACCAGAACCCGAAGAAGTAGTTATTACTGAAGAATCAGTAATTAAACAAACTAATGATTTTGAAAGTATGACAAAAAAACAACTTGAAGATTTTGGCCGTACTATTGGTATTGAACTAGATAGAAGGCAAAACAAAAAAGTTCTTATTAAAGAACTAGAAGAAAAACTTAATCCATCAACTTAATTAAAAATGGCAATCGAAGAAAAAGTAATTCAGCCTGAGTCTGTGACCAACGCTGAACAGCCCGTGGCTGAAACTACTTCACAACCACAAGCACCTAATCTTGATGCAGTAAAAGCAGAGTATGAAGCAAAATTAGCTGCTGCTCGTAAAGAAGCTACTGAAGCACAAGAAAAATTTAAAGGTATCAAGGGAAAATTAGATGATGTTTATAAACAAAAAGACGAGCAACGTAAACAAGAGTTAGAAGATCAAGGTCAATGGAAAACTCTTTGGGAGGAGGCCAATAAAACTGCTCAAGAAAGAGAGCAACAAATAATGAATTTATCTCAACAATTAGATGATTTGAAAACTTCTAATGAGATGGCTTCTACAAAAACTACAGCACTTGCAGCTATTAGTAATTTAGGTGCTATAAATGCTGAACAAACTTTGTCATTGTTACAAAGTAAGTTACAAAAAAATGCTGAAGGGAAAGTTGTAGTTCTTAATGGTGGAGTTGAACAAGACTTAAACACTTATTTATCCAGTCTTAAAAATCCTGGAAGTGGTTGGGAACATCATTTCAAGCCTAGTAGTGCTGCTGGAATGGGTGCAAAACCAAGTCCAACATCAAATGCAGGAAGTGGGCAACCAAATCCGTGGAAAACGGGCAACCTAACACAACAAATGCTACTATTAGAGCAAGATCCGCAGCTTGCAGCAGTGCTCAAGCAAGAGGCTCAAAAATAGTTAGTTTCTGTGAAACTAATCCCCTTGTCCGTGACTAGGGTATCGCAAAAGTAACAAGGTAATCTGAATGGCTGCTCCGTTTCAGAATTATTCTGGCGGTGTCCTATTAGCGGACATCGTTAAGAGAAATAATCTCAGCACATACGTTTCCGAAGCTATCAAGGAACGTAGTGCATTTTTAAAATCTGGTGCTGTTGTGCGTAACGCACTTCTTGATGCAACAGAAGGTGGAACAAGAATACAAGTTCCAGAATTTAACCCAATCACACCAACTGAGGAAATCTTAGATGGTACAGCAACATGGGGTACAAGTAACCAAGGTCACTTGACACCACAAAAGATTGGAACAGATACACAGATCGCAACAATCTGTCATAGAGGTTTTGCGTATGCTGTTGATGATATTGCTGTATTGGCTGCTGGTGAAGATCCAATGGGTCACATCAGAAACCAAATTGCAGATGCTATCAACAAACTAAACTCTGCAAGATTATTCAGCTTGTTAGATGGTTTGTTTGGATCTACTTTTGGACCATTAGGTTCAAACTCTTTAGATTTATCTAAAGGTGCTGCTTCTGGTGCTGATACTGATAACTTCTTAACAGCTTCTACTGTTGCAAGAGGAAGATCACTTCTTGGAACAAGAGGAGATGAGCTAGATACTCTAGTTGTTCATCCATCTGTTGCTTACTACTTATATCAAGTTGGTATGCTTACATTCTCAACATCTGCTCTCACAACTGGTGGTGCAGTAACTTGGGGTGGTGGCGGTGTCGGTGTTAACGAAACAAGTATCGGTCAGTTTGCTGGAATGAATGTTGTTATTGACTCTCAGGTTAATACAGTTCACCCTGGTACAACAGGTCATCAGAAAGAATTCCGTTGCTACTTAATTAAGTCAGGAACAATTCTTGAAGGTGAGCAATCTCCTCTAAGCATCGAATCAGACAGAAACATTTTATCTAAGCAAGATGTTATGTCTGTTGATTATCACAGTGCTTATCACGTTATGGGAACTAAGTGGACATCTGCTACTGACAACCCAACTAACGCTGCATTAGCTAACGATAACAACTGGGCAATCACATACGATGCGGATTTAATTCCTATAGTTGAGCTAATTGTTAACTCACCACTTGATACTGGTACTAATCCTTAGTACTATTTAATTAGTGGTCAAAAACCTCATCAATTATTGGTGGGGTTTTTTCTTTACGCTACAATAAAACTAAATTACTTTATAGATCGTGGCAGCTACCATAAATGCAACTGTAAAAGGAGAAAATGCTAATAGTTATGTCACATTGACAGAAGCTAATAGTTATTTTGAGACAGTTCCAGATTCTTCAACTTGGACAAATAAAACAGACGATCAAAAAAATAGAGCATTAATATCAGCTACCAGATGGATTGATAGTTTTGTATTTTATGGAGATAGATGTGATGATGGTCAGGCACTTAAGTTTCCTAGAAATAATTATCAGGTAGATGGTGTTGAACTAGCTTGTTCAACTATTCCTTTAAATATTAAATATGCACAATATGAATTAGCTAGAGCTTTAGCAAATGATACTGATGCTATTACAGGTACTACTGGTAAAGATGGTAATTTTTCTGAAGTAAAACTAGGAGATATACAAGTTAAATATAATACTGATAGTCAGGGAACTGGATCTATAAATAATATTATGGATGTTTACCCGTGGTTACAAAGTTATCTTGGAGCATATATGCTAGGTGGAGCAGGTGCTTTTCAGATGAGGGTAGTTAGAGGATAATGGCAGGTCAATTAGATTCTATTTTAAAAAGTGTTGCTAAAGATATAGTTTCTACTTTAGGTAATTCTTTAGATACAACTATTACTTATGTAAAAAAAGGAACTTCTAGTTATAACGTAGAAACTGGAGAACAAATTACCGTTGATACAACTTATTCTGATATAAAAGCACCAGTTGAATTTATTAGAAGTGAAGAAGATATTGCAAAAGAAATTAGAGAAGCAAGGATATACATTACACCTGATTTGATAGGAAGTAATCAGCCAACATTTGAAGATGAAGTAATATTAACTTATGCAGGAAGTACTCGAACTGCACAGATAGTTAATATTGACACCAAACAAGGTGGTCAAACTTATCTATTTACTTTATCGGTAAGATTCTAATGGCTAAATCAAGTCCTGATGCTTTAAGTCAAGGTATTGCTTCAACAAAAGGAGAACTAAATGTTCAATTTAATAATCTGATAAGTACTATTCTTAATGATTTACCATCTGAAAGTCCTCAATATACTGGTTTCTTTGCTTCTAGTTGGCAAGCAAATACTTATCGACCTCCATCAAATGAAGAACAAACTTCTCCGTGGACAGAGGTAAAAAGAGCTAAAGATAATGGACAAGATGTAGCACCTATTATTGAACCTAGATACCCTAAAAGTAAAAATTATAAATTTGGAGATACAGTATTTATTGGTAACAGAGCTAATTATGCAAGACAAGCTCTGGGATCTCCTAGAAGTTCAATTGTGCCTTATGTAGAAAATTTAGGACAAGTCGTTGATTTTGTATTTGGTGGAAGTATCAATAGACCAGATGTAAGAGTAGCTGGTACGCAAGTATTATATAAAGATACTCAAGGTGGTAGAAGCGCTCCAGCACTAGGTTCGAGGTATTCTAAATTATGACTTTAGTTAATGTAAGAGCAGCTTTTGAAAAAGCTATAACAGATGCAGTTGCAGACGTTGATCCTAGAGTAAAACTTGTATATGACAACGTCTCTTTTACCACTCCTGGAAAAACAGTTACTTACATAACAACTTCTATTACTTTCAGCCAATCTACTTTACAAGCTCAAGGTGCTTCTGCTGATTATTATTCTGGTGCAATACAAGCAAATGTATATGTTCCAAAGAGTAAAGGAACTTCAAGATTATCTGAAATTTCTGAATCAGTTATTGATGGTTTAAATACTATTAACAGTTCAAGTTATGGAGATCCTTTTTCTTGTTCTCCAAGAGTAGGAGAAGTTAGTGGCCCGATTCCTGTTGAGATTGAAGATCGTTCACATTTCTTAGGAATCATATCTTGTTCCTTTTTCGCTAATAGCTGATATAATTCTAATAGCTATATAATATTATGACTAGAGCAGTTGATCTCCTCAAGAATAAATTTGGTGTAAGCCAACTTTATAAGTATGACATCATGGATAATGATGAAATCTTATTGACTATTTTTTGGCATCCACTAACCATTGCTGAAAGAGAAGCTATTTCCAAAAAAAGTGGAACTGAAGATGCTAATGATTTTGCTTTACAGTTAATGATTGAAAAAGCATTGGATAAAGATGGTAAGAGATTATTTGCTGATGGAGATAAGGCTTCATTAAGAAGAGAAGTTGCTGCTTCTGTTCTTCAAGAGATACAACTAGCAATGTTAGAAGCTGGTTCTGATAAGGAGGTTGAAGAGGCAAAAGCCGATTTGAAAAGCTAATCCAGATTGGATGTTTATTTATTCACTAGCAAATGAATTAAAAAAATCTGTTAGTGAATTATGTGAGACATTAACTCTTGAGGAGATGATAGGTTGGGCTGCTTTTTATGATATAAGAAATGAAGAACAGAAAAAAGAACAAGATAAAATACAAAGAAGAAGCGTTATACCCAAATCGAGGTAGAATAGAATATATGTTTTGCTAATTAGGTCGAAATGGCGATTAAACAGATTGATCTTGTTATAAATACGAGTCGTGGCGAAAAAAATGTTAGAAAACTTCAGCAAATTGCAAAGCAGGTAGAAAAGACTTTTGGAAATCTAAATAAGTTAAAAATAAATATAAAAACAGATCCAGCACAAGCAGCATTAAAAAGATTAAATGCACAAATAGATTTAGGAAAGGCTGCTGTTAATTCCTTTATGGACACTAACAGACCTAATCAGTTTGCGAGAAAAATATCAACGATAAAAGAAGAAATGAGCTTTGTCAGGAAAGCATTTGATGATGCTTCTTCTGCGATAGATAGACAAAGAGCAGCAACAACTTTATTAGCAGGAAATTTTAAAGCATTAAGATTAGAGTCTACTGCTTTTGCTATGGCAAGTGGAGCAGATCCAAAGAAAACGATAGGAAGTGTTAGTGCAAGATTAAAAGAAATAGAAGCGTTCCCTAGAACAATACTTGCTGGTAATGAAGCAATGGCAATGCTCAAGCGTATGCAGGAGATGACTATTGTTGGTTCAGAAGAGTTTTTGAAAATTAGTAAAGCAATAGGAAGGCAGTTAGGAATAAATGCAAATATTCAAAGTCAGGCAGCCAGAGCAGCTAAACCATTTACTGCTGCTACCGCTTTTGTTACTCAAGAACAGATAAGTGCTTTAGGGGGTGCAACTCTCGTACCACCAAGCAGAAGATTACCAGCAGCGGGTCAAACAAGTAGTAAGTTTTTAACTCCTACAAATCAACAGAAACAAGTCGCAAAAATACGAGTTGATGCTGCAAGTAAAGTTTTGCAAAAAGAAAAACAAATTACAAATCAAGTACAAAAACAGCAATCAATAGAATCTAAAAGAAGAAAAGAAGCATTTAGGCGATTAGAAAATATTAGAAGAATTAGAAAAGGAAGAAGGCAAGAACAATTCTTAGGAGCAGGTTTTCCATTGTTATTTGGTGGAGGAGCAGGAGCAGTTGGTGGTAGTATTCTAGGTTCTGCATTAGCACCTAGAGGAATGGGTTTTGGTGCTCAAATACTTGGTAGTGCTTTAGGTACTCTATTAGAACGTAATCTTCAACAAATTACTGCTATTGGTAATGCTGCAAGAGAAATTAATTTAGATGCTTTAGAAGAATCTTCTATTGGTGTAAATAGAGAATTAGCTAAAACAGTTACCTTATTAAAACAACAAGGTAAAACAGAAGAAGCTAGAGAAGCTATACAAAAAGAAATAGCTATGCAAACTGGTGCAGTGCCAGGAACATCTACAGATATAGCAAACAATATTAATTTATTAACTGCTGAATTTCAAAAATTTGGAGCAGCAGCAGCGACAGCATTAGGAATAATTAGTGCTCCATTTATTACTGCTTTAACTGGAATATTACGATTAATTAATGGAATTTTGTTTGCATTTAATAGCCTTGCTTCTATTATTGGTTTTGTATTAAAACAATTAACTTTGGCGATAGAGAAATTGCCTTTTGGAAAGAAAATTATTGATGCAATAAATAAAGATATTGAAAATGCAAATGAAATAGTTACTGGTACTGGTAAAGCATTTGACCAATATATTATAGGTTTAGGAAAAGAAAAAGATATGATAATGCAACGAATTGAATTAGGAGATAAAGAAGCTGCAATAAGACAAAAGATAGCAGAAGCGGTTGCAATGTATGGAGAAGAAAATAGAGATGCTATAGAGGATGCTGTAAGAGCAGTTGCTCAAGCTGAAGAGCAGATGGTTCAAGTGCAAAAATTAAAAGACTTATATAGAAGTATTGGTCAAACAGTAGAAGATGGTTTGGTTAATGCTATTCAAGGTGCGATAGATGGTACTAAAACTCTTGGTGATGTTGCTCGTAGTGTATTCCGTGAAATACAAACATCACTAATAAGATTCGGTGTAAACGCATTTTTAGGTGGTTTATTTCCAGGTTCTAGTTTCTTTAGAGCTAATGGTGGTCCTGTTAGTCGAGGTAAGAATTATATTGTTGGAGAACGTGGACCAGAAATGTTTGTTCCAAATGCAGGTGGTCGTATAGTTTCTAACGCTAATATGGGTGGCTCAACTAATGTTGTAGTTAACGTAGATGCTTCTGGTTCTAATGTTCAAGGAGATCAACAAACTGGTAAAGAACTTGGTGCTGTGTTATCAGTAGCTATACAGGCAGAATTATTAAAACAAAAACGACCTGGAGGTTTACTTGCATAATGGCTACTTTCCCTTCAATAAAACCTAGTTATGGACAGCAAAAAAGTTCTGCTCCATTAACTCGTACTGTTCGTTTTGCTGATGGCTATGAACATCGCATATTGTTTGGCCTCGCACAACATCAGAACCCTAAAGTATTTGACTTTACTTTTGATGTTTCAGAAACAGATGCAGATACTATAGAAACATTTTTAGATGCCCGTGCAAATGATAGTGATAGCTTTACTTTTACCCCACCAGGAGAAAGTTCATCTTCTGAATTTGTTTGCGAATCATGGAGCAAGTCGATACCATTTAATAATAGAGCTACAATTCAAGCAACTTTTAGAGAAGTATTTGAACCAGCATCCTAATGTCAGTAAATTCAGCAGTATTTAGTAATTTACAATCTATCAATCCATCAGCAATTATTGAGTTATTTACTCTTCAGTTATCTACTGCTTTACATGGTGCAAATACAATATATAGATTCCATGCTGGTAGTAATTTAGATGCAAATGGAAAAATAGTTTGGGATAGCAATGAATATCTTAGATTTCCTATACAGGCCACAGGCTTTGCTTTTCAAAAAGGTCAGTTACCTAGACCTCAAATAACTATTAGTAATGCCACAGGATTAATCTCATCAATACTTTTATCTGTAAACGAAACAACAACTGGTAATGATTTAACAGGAGCCACAGTAACTAGGATAAGAACATTAGCTAAATTTATTGATGCTGTTAATTTTGCTGATGGAATAAACGCAACTGCTGATCCAACAGCCGAGTTTCCAAGAGAAGTTTATTCAATAGATCGCAAATCAGGAGAAAATAGAGAAGTTGTTGAATTTGAACTTGCTGCTCCTACTGATCTTGCTGGTGTAAGGATTCCTAAACGTCAATGCACCCGTTCAGTATTTCCTAGTATTGGTACTTTTGTTCAATGAGTTGGAAATATAAAGCATTACTTCATGCAAAACGAGAAGATCCGAAGGAATCTTGTGGTTTGTTATTAAATGTAAAAGGTAAAGAAAAATATTTTCCTTGTCGTAATCTTTCAATGACAGATCATCAATGTTTTATTATTGATCCAGAAGATTATGTAAAAGCAGACAATACAGGAGAAATAGTAGGTGTAGTTCATAGTCACCCCATCACCCCACCCAATCCTAGTCAAGCAGATAAAATAAGCTGTGAGGATAGTAATTTACCATGGCATATTGTTAATCCTAAAACAGAACAATGGGCATATTTAGAACCTTGTGGATATAAGCCACCTTTATTGGGTCGGCAATGGGTTTGGGGTATAACAGACTGTTGGAGTTTAGTAAGAGATTGGTATAAAGAAGAAAAAAATATAGAACTGAAAGATTGGGATAGACCTGTAACGCCAGAAGAGTTTTTACATAATCCGTTGTTTGAAAGTTGTGCATGGCGAACAGGTTTTAGAGAATTAAGACCTGATGAAAAATTACAAGATGGAGATGTTTTACTTATGAGTATTCTTCACCCAACTTTAAATCATGTAGCATTATTTTTTAAGGGTGATGTCATACACCATTTAACCGATAGACTATCTTGTAGAGAGCCTTACTCTGAATGGCTGTTAAAATGTACAGGAAAGAGGTATCGTTATGCTTCGTAAAGTAAAACTGTATGGACAATTAGCAGAATTTATTGGACATAAAGAGTTCGAGGTAAAAGTTAGTAATGTAAGTCAAGCAGTTAGTTTTTTGATACATAATTTTCCAAATATAGAATCTTATATGAGTCCTAAATATTACCAAGTAAAAGTTGGTAATTATGATATTGAAGAACATGAAATAACTTATCCTGTCGGTCAAGAAGATATACATTTTATTCCTGTTATTAGTGGTGCTGGTGGCACAGGAAAATTTTTATTAGGTGCTGCCTTGATTGGAGCTTCGTTCTTTTTTCCTGGTGCTGGTTTATTTGGAACGTATGGTTTTGGTACTGCTGGTGCAGCAGGTGTAGTTGGAGTTTCTGCTCCTTCAGTTCTTTTCGCAACAAAATTAGGTACAGCTATTAGTGCGATTGGTGCAGCCCTTGTCTTACAAGGTGTTTCAGAAATGTTATTTCCTTTGCCAGAACCACAAAAGTTTAGTTCAGAAGAAGATCCGCAGTTGTCATTTAATTTTAGTGGAGTACAAAATACATCAAGGGCTGGTACTCCAGTTCCAATAGTTTATGGTGAAATAATTACAGGAAGTGTTGTAATAAGTGCAGCAGTTGACACCAATCAGGTAGAAGCATGATAGATAAAACTAAAATTATTAAAGGTGCTGGTGGAGGCCCACCAAAGCCACCCCCACCCCCATATCGTGCTCCTGATACTTTACATAGTAGAAGTTTTGCTACTGTTCAAGATTTAATATCTGAGGGCGAAATAGAGGGTTTTGCTAGTGCATCAAAAGAAGGTCTTACAAAAGGTACAACTGCGTATGAAAATGCAAGTTTAAAGGATGTTTTTCTTGATGATACTCCGATATTAAATTCAACAGCTACAAGTGCTAGTCCTGCTGATACTGACTTTAATTTTCAAGACGTAACTTTTAAATCTAAGTTTGGAACTTCAAACCAAACTGCAATGAGTGGTATTCCTGCTGAAAGCAGATCACCTACTGCTGTTGCGGTTACTGTGACTACTTCTTCTCCTGTAACTAGACAGGTTACTAACACAGATGTAGATGCAATTATTGTTACCTTAACTTGGCCTCAAATACAGGTAGCTGAAGATGATGGCGATATTCGGGGAGATACTGTTGAATATAAGATACAGGTTCAATACAATTCTGGTGGATATACAGATGTTATAAGCACATCGGTTAGTGGTAGAACAGCAGATGCCTATGCTAGAGATCACAGAATAAATGTCACGGGTGCTTTCCCTGTTGACGTTAGAGTGGTTCGAGTCACAGCAGATAGTACAGATGCAGCCAGAGTAAATGCGTTTCAGTTTACTAGCCTTCAAGAAGTTATAGATAACAGTTCTACTTATGCTAATAGTGCTTATGTTGCTCTTCGTTTAGATAGTAAACAGTTTAATCGTATTCCTACAAGAAAATATCGTATTCGAGGAGTAAAGGTAAGAATTCCAGGAGCAGGTGCATCTAGCTCTGGTACTCCAAGCGTGGACAATGCTACGGGCAGAATAGTGTACCCAAGTGGATATATTTTTAATGGAGTCATGGGTGCTGCTGTTTACACAAGCTGCCCTGCGATGTGCTTGCTTGATCTTCTCACAAACACTAGGTATGGTCTAGGAGATCATGTTACTGATAGTAATTTAGATTTATTTAGTTTTGTAGCTGCTAGTAAATATGCAAACGAAGAAGTAGATGACGGAACAGGATCAGGTGCAAAAGAAGCTAGATTTAGTTGCAATGTAAATATTCAAAGTCCTAAAGAGGCATTTGCAGCAATAAATGATTTAGCTGGTGTTATGAGATGTATGCCTATATGGTCTGCTGGTAGCGTAACTATATCGCAAGATAAAGAAACTTCATCTAGTTATTTATTTAACTTAGCCAATGTGGGTGAAACAGGTTTTACTTATCAAGGCAGCAGTTTAAAACAACGTCATTCTGTTATTTCTGTTAGTTACTTTAATATGGATTCAAAAGAAATAGATTTTGAAGTAGTAGAAGATACAACAGCAATATCAAAACTCGGAACGATAGTAAAACAAGTAAAAGCATTTGCTTGTACTTCTCGAAACCAAGCTGCAAGATTAGGTCGTGCAATACTTTTTGCTGAACAAAATGAAAGTGAAACTGTCACTTTTCAAACTTCAATAGACGCTGGAATTGTTGTTAGACCTGGTTCTGTTATTGAAATAAATGATCCAGTAAGAGCAGGAGCTAGAAGAGGTGGTCGTGTAGTATCTGCAACAACTACAACAATTACTATTGATGCACTTGAACAAACAGGATTACCAGCTTTAAACGATAACCCAACAATAAGTGTGATTTTATCTGATGGAACAGTTGAGACAGGTTCAATATCTGACTTTACAGGAGCAGTTATTACAGTTAATAGTGTTACAAAACCTGATGGTACGACTGCTTCTGCTTTTACTTCCGCACCAAGCACAAATGCACCTTATTTAATATCTAGCACTACTTTACAAACTCAATTATTTAGAGTTATTCAAGTTGAGGAACAAGATGATATAAATTATACAGTTTCAGCTTTATCTTATGTAGAAGGTAAATATGCGTTTATTGAAAATGGAACTGCCTTGCCTACAAGAACAATATCAGTATTAAATGCTCCTGCATCTCCCCCAAGTAACTTAACAGTTACAGAACAAACAATTGTTATAAATAGTATTGCTAGAAGTAAACTTATTGTTGATTGGCAACCTGTTGTTGGTTCTACTCAATATCTTGTTAATTACAAAGTCGAGAATGGTAATTATGTTTCTCAAACTGTATTTAGTAGTGATTTTGAGCTTTTAGATACTGTAAAAGCAACTTACACATTCCAGGTATTTTCATATAACGCTTTAGGAGAAATATCTACTAATTCAACTGACACAACATTTGTAGCTCAAGGTAAAACTGCTTTACCAGAAGATGTTTCTGGACTTACTATTGAACCTATCAATGAACAGTTTGTGAGACTAAGGTTTACACAGGCAACTGCTATAGATGTTCTTCACGGAGGTCGGGTTTATATAAGGCATACAAATCAAACGGGAGGATCTGCTACATTTCAATCTGCACAAGATGTAATTGAAGCTGTATCTGGTAACACAACAGAAGTTATAGCACCTGCCCTTGCAGGAACTTACCTTCTTAAATTTCAAGATGATGGTGGCAGATTTAGTGCTAATGCAACAAGTGTAGCTTTATCTATTGTTGATATTTTAGATTCGATTACTGTTAAAACTGATCGAGAAGATACCGATGGAACACCATATAACGGAACAAAATCTAATCTTACTTTTGATTCATCTCTTGGTGGATTAAAACTTACAGATCCAACAGCAAATGCTAGTGGTACTTATGACTTTGTAGATACTCTTGATCTTGGTGGTACATTCTCACTTGTCTTAAAAAGACATTTTCAAGGAGTTGGATTTTATACAGGAGATCAATTTGATAACAGGACAGACAATATAGATACTTGGACAGACTTTGATGGAACTATTGCTAATGATGTAAATGCGAAAATGGCAGTACGAACCACAACTGATAATCCTTCAAGCTCTCCAACATATACATCTTTCAATGATTTTGCTAATGGAACATTTAAAGGTCGAGGATTTCAGTTTAGAATTAGTATAGATACAGCAGATACAGCACAGAATATGAATTTGCAACAAGCAGGATATACAGCGACAATGCCGTCAAGAACTGAGCAATCATCTGTCATAGCATCAGGAGCAGGAGCAAAAGCTGTTACATTTACAGCACCATTTTTTGTTGGAACGTCTGGACTAGGTAATCTAAATAGTTTTTTACCTTCTGTTAATATTTCTCCACAAAATATGGCATCGGGAGATTATTTTGAACTTAGCAGTATATCTGGAACTGGCTTTACAGTTCATTTTAAAAACTCAAGTAATGCTAGTATTGATAGGAACTTTACCTACAGTGCTGTTGGTTTCGGCAAAGGAGGTTAATATGGAGAAAAATAGTTACTAACTATGTCTGACGTTACAAACTATACAATCGAAAATGCCTCTGGAGCCAATGTAAGAACTGATCTAAATGCTGTTTTTGCTGCGATTCAATCAAGTAATTCTAAATCTTCTGACTTAGCATCAAGTCAGTGCGTAGCTGGTATGCCTTTTCTTAATACTACTACAAATATTTTAAAAATAAGAAACTCAAGTAATGGTGCTTTTACAGAGATAGGCAATATAGATCAGGCTAATTTAGGTTTGTTATCAAAAGCTGGTGGTACTATGACAGGCCAGCTTCTAATTGATGATTCTTCAAGTGCTTCTACTCCTGCATTAAGTTTCGATACAGATACAGATTTAGGTTTATTTAGAAAGTCTGCAAATGTAATGGGATTTTCTTCCAGTGGTACAGAGCAAATGATATTTGATGCTAATGGATTAACGCTTCAAGCTCAAAATGATCTTAGGTTCGCTGATGCTGATAGTAGTCATTATGTAGGATTTCAAGCACCAGCTACAGTTTCTTCTAGTCTTACTTGGACATTACCTTCTGCTGATGCTGCTGTTTCTGGTTATGCTCTTGTATCTGACGCTTCTGGTACGTTAAGTTGGGCTGCTGCTGGAGCAGGTGCTCAAGGTGCTGGAGGTGACAATATTTTTTGGGAAAATGACCAAACAGTTACGCAGAGTTATACTATTACTAATGGACAAAACGCTGGCAGCTTTGGTCCGATTACTATACAATCAGGTGTAACAGTTACAGTTGGTGCTGGTGAAACCTGGACAGTCGTTTAAATTATGAGCACATTAAAAGTTAACAGCATAATACCAGTATCAGGAGTACCTACAGGCGGTGGTGGAGGAATAGTTCAAACTGTAAAAGCAGTAAAAACAGATACAGCAAGTCAGTCAAGTATAGGCAGCCCAGGCAGTTGGAGTCTAGAGGGTACATTTGATGCTTCTATAACTCCTACAAGTACATCAAGTAAAATTTTGATAACAATGATGATTTCTTGTGGAATGAATTTAGGAGGAGGCATTACAACTCGTTTATGTAGAAAAATAGGAAGTGGCTCTGAAAATAATACTTTTGCTGCTGGAGACTCTAGTTCAAATAGAACAGTTGTTACAAGTAGTACTGAAATAAATAACGCTCACCCTGTATCAACTATTCCTTTATCATTTTTAGATTCTCCGAGCACCACAAGTGCCTGTAAATATTACATAAGAATGCAACACATGACAGGTGCTACGCAAACGCTTTATTTAAACAGAAGTGATGTTGACTCAGATGATGCTAGTTACCCTAGAGCTATAAGCACAATAATTTTACAGGAGGTGTCAGCATGATTACTTCCATGTATAATCTAATTAAAAACTGATTATGAGTTTAGATCACGAAGCCATAAGAAAAGCCTATCCAAATGCTGTAACAATAGACGATGGCACAGGAGCTTTTGATGCAAGCGGTAATGCAATATCGCTTAATGCAAGTCTTGTAACGGCTGCAAGAACTACTTTAGACGCTGAAGCTGCTGCGACTCTTTATCAACGTCAAAGAACAGGCGAAGCTGGTACAACAGATACTATCTATCCATCAATAGGAGATCAGTTAGACTCATTGTATAAAGACATTCTTGCTGGAACAGTAACAACATCAGGTGCTTTTGCAACTGCAATTAAAGCAACTAAAGACAAGTATCCCAAGCCATGAGTACATTAAAAGTAAACGAAATACAAAATACGTCAGGGACAAAAATTCTAACTCAAGGTGTTTCTAGAACAGTTGAAGCAGGTGCCTTGTCTGGTGCTACAAATTACGATTTTACATTGCCTTCTAATTGTTTTAGAGTTGATTTTGTAGGACATAATATTTCTACAAGTGGCAGTGGTACCCCTGCTTTTAGATTAGGAACTTCCGCAGGAATTCTTGATAATAGTGATTATAACTTTACAAATCAATCTGGTTATCAATCTGGTCAAAATCAGATAGACCCTTTTGATACTAATCTAAATGCTGGCAGTGATACAGGAGAAATTTATATGTCATTTCTATCATCTTCAGCTACTAATATGTGGATATTTAAGGGAATAGCAAACAGACGTACACAATCATCAAACATGGAAGTAATTGGAGTTCCTGATTTAAGTGGAAATGATTTGACAACTATAAGATTTTTTCCTTTTGGCACAGCATTTGATACTGGTCGATTTAGTTACACTGCATATCATACGATCTAATGAAAACACTTACATACAATCCTGATACACAAGAATGGATAGAGTCAGATGACGGTAAAGATCCCGAAGTACCTTCTAATGATTGGTATTTAAAAGTTTTAAGAAACAAAAGAAATCAGTTACTAGCTGAAACAGATTTTTATGCTTTATCAGACGTAACCATGTCTGATGAAATGAAAACCTACAGACAGGCTTTAAGAGATTTGCCTGCAAATACTTCTGACCCTGCAAACCCTACATATCCTACAAAACCTAGTTAATTATGAGCCAACTTAAAGTCAATTCAATCGTTCCTAGTGGTGGTTTATCATCGGGAGCTAACGGTGGGATTATTCAAACTATACAAACAGTTAAAACAGATACTTTTAGTACATCTTCAAGCTCATTTACAGATATAACAGGATTAAGTGTTACTATTTCACCAAGTTCAAATTCTAATAAAATTTTAGTAATTGTTGATTTAATGGTTGGAAGTGACAATGATAGTCAGTGTATGTTTCTTTTGAAAAGAGGTTCAACATCTATTAATTTTGGAGATAATGATGGTTCAAGAAGTCAAAATTTTGCTGAAATAGGAGGTGCGGAAGATTATGATCAAACAAGTTGCTCAACTCATTTTTTAGATTCTCCAGCTACAACATCAGCTACTACTTATAAAGTGCAAATGAGAGTAACAGGAAGTACGCATTTTTTAAATAGAAGTCAATCAGATTCAAATAATAGTAATGAATCTAGAACAACATCATCAATCACAGTGATGGAAGTGAGTGCATAATGGCAATAATTCCAGGAAAGAAAAACTTTACTGTAGATAGGAGAGCAGATTTTCCTATCAGACTTACATTTAAAGATTCCACTGGATCGGCTATAGATTTAACTGGATATACTGTAGCTGCACAAGTTTACGATGAATCACGTTCCACAAAGTATGCAGATTGGACAGTTGCTTATACCAATAGATCAGGTGGAATTGTAGATATTTCGTTGTCTGATACTGATACTGCTACTTTTACTCCAAGTATTTTATTTTATGACGTATTATTAACAGAACCTTCGGGTAGCAAAAACTATTATTTAGAGGGTAAACTATTTATAAGTGAGGGTTACACAGCATGAGCAGTCCTAATTCCATAACTGTAAGTCAGGTTTCTGATGTAACTACAGTTGAAATCACAACGCAAGGCCCACAAGGTCCTGCTGCTTCTGGTTTTGAATTTAATGGCGATAACAAAGTCAATGGTTCAATTCCTGTTTTCAATAGCTCAAACAATAGGTTTGAAGCAACTGCAACTCACACTGTTCTCACACTCGTAGATGGAGGTAACTTCTAGTGGCAAACACAATTAGAATTAAAAGATCCACTGGATCGTCAAACCCAACGTCATTAGAAAATGCTGAAATAGCTTTTAGAGAAGGTGATGAAGTTCTAGTTATTGGTAAAGGAACAGGAGGAGCAGGAGGATCTGCAACAAGTATTGAACCTATTGGTGGTAAAGGAGCATTTTTTGATAAGGCAACTACAAGAACAACAAACCATGTTTTAGCTGGTGCTGCTTCTGGAAGTGCTGCTGCACCTACATTTAGGGCATTAGTAAGTGATGATATTCCTTCGTTAGCACACACAAAAATAAGTGATTTTGATGCTGGTGTTCGTACCAACACATTGGCAGAGATGGCTGCTCCTGCTGCAGCTGTATCTCTTAACAGCCAAAAAATAACATCATTAGCAACACCAACAGCCACAACTGATGCTGCAACTAAGGGATATGTAGATTCTGTATCTCAAGGATTAGATGTAAAAGATTCAGTAAAAGTTGCAACTACAGCAAATATTACACTTTCTGGAACGCAAACTATTGATGGTGTTGCGGTTTCTGCTGATGAAAGAGTTTTAGTAAAAGATCAAAGCACAGCAAGTCAAAACGGACTCTATCTTTGTAAAGCAAGCACTTGGGAAAGAACAACAGACTTAGCTGCTGGTGCTAACGCTGCTGGTATGTTTACCTTTGTTGAACAGGGAACAGTAAATGCTGATAATGGTTTTACGTGTACTTCAAACTCTGGAAGTGCTGTTGTAGGAACAAATAATTTAGTATTTGCACAGTTTTCTGGAGCAGGATCAGTTACAGCAGGAGATGGATTAGCAAAATCTGGTAATACATTATCTGCTGATCTAAAGTCAAATGGTGGACTTGTTATTGAATCTGCTGAAATTGCTGTTGATCTTGCTGCTAGTTCTATAACAGGAACACTTGCGATTGGCGATGGTGGAACGGGTGCTACAAGTGCAAGTGCAGCTAGAACAGCTTTAGGTGTTGCTATTGGATCAGATGTACAGGCATTTGACGCACAACTTAGTGACATAGCTGGTTTAAGTCCTACAGATAGCAACTTTATTGTAGGTAACGGATCTAATTTTGTTCTTGAATCTGGAGCTACAGCCAGAGCAAGTCTTGGAGTTGCGATTGGAAGCCAAGTACAGGCTTATGATGCTGACCTTGATAACTTATCTGGTTGTCAATCTGGTGGATCTGCTGCTTTGGCTGCTTTAACTGAAGCTGAGATACAAATACTTGATGGAGCTACTGTTACAACTGCTGAATTGAACATTTTAGATGGAGTAACATCTACTGCTTCAGAACTTAATATTCTTGATGGAGTTACATCTACAACTGCTGAACTTAATCTGCTAGATGGAGCTACATCTGCCACTGCAACAACTTTAGCAGCAGCCGACAGAGTAGTTCTAAACGATAATGGAACTATGAAACAGGTTGCATTATCAGATCTAGTTACATTTTTAGAAGATGAAAGCGCCTCTAGCTTCGATATAGATGGCGGTTCATACTAGAGCTAGGAGGTAAAAGCTCATGGCTAACACAATAAAACTTAAAAGGGGTTCTGGGAGTGATCCAACTGCTAGTGATTTAGCTGTTGGAGAAGTAGCACTTAGAACGGATACTGCTTTACTCTTTACAAAAAATGATGGTGGTTCAGTAGTTCCTATAGGCATTTCTGATGGAGATAAAGGAGATATAACAGTTAGTAGTAATGGTGGTACGTTTACTATTGATAATGATGCTGTCACTTATGCAAAAATTCAAAATGTATCAGCAACAGACAGACTTTTAGGTAGAGATAGTAGTGGTGCAGGAATTATTGAAGAGATTGCTCCGAGTGCAGTAAGGACAATGCTTGGTCTTGCAGCTTCGGCTACTACAGACACTACAAACGCTTCTAATATTTCATCTGGAACGCTTGCAGCAGCTAGAGTAGCGACTCTTAACCAAGATACTACTGGTAACGCTGCTACAGCAACAGCTTTAGAAACTGCAAGAACTATTGCAGGAGTTTCATTCGATGGAACATCAAATATTTCACTAAATAATAATGCTATTACAAATGGTGCTGGCTACATAACTGCAACTCTTACTGAAGAACAGGTTGAGGATTTTGTAGGTGGAATGGTAACTGGCAACACTGAAACAGGTATTACAGTAACTTATCAAGATTCAGATGGAACTCTTGATTTTGTAGTTGCTAGTCAAACTGACGAGAATTTTACAACAACTTTAAAAAATAAATTAGATGGGATAGCTACTGGTGCAACTAATGTAACAAACAATAATCAACTTACTAATGGAGCAGGGTATATCACTGCAACTCTAACCAATGAGCAAGTTCAAGATATTGTCGGAGGTATGCTTACTGGCAATACCGAGACAGGTATAACAGTGACGTACCAAGATGGCGATGGCACTATAGATTTTGTTGTTGGCACGTTGAATCAGGACACTACAGGAAATGCTGCAACTGCAACTGCTCTTGAAACTGCACGAAATATTGGTGGAGTGTCATTTGATGGAACAGCAAACATAAATCTTCCTGGTGTAAACACTGCTGGAAATCAAAACACTTCTGGAACATCTGGCGGTTTTACGGCTGGTAATGCTTCAAATCTCAACTCTGGAACATTACCTGACGCACGTTTTCCTTCTACACTTCCTGCTGTTGATGGATCAAATTTGACAGGAATATCGGCTGGAGCTACAGGTGGTGGATCAGACGAAATATTTTACGAAAATGGTCAAACTGTAACGACTAACTATACTATTACTAACGGCAAAAATGCTATGTCTGCTGGTCCTATAACAATAAATAGTGGCGTTACTGTTACTGTAGGAGCAGGAGAAACTCTTACCATCGTTTAATTTATGAAACCAATTATCGAAAAACAGTTAGTTCAATGGAAAGAAGAACTAGCAAAACACGTTGAGACTAGAAATCAAGCACAAAAAGTATTAGAAGATGAAACAAAAACTATTTTACTGATTGAGGGTGGGATACAGGCGAAGGAGATGTTGTTGAAGAAGATCGAGCAAGAATCCCTGCCAACAGGTACAGTGGAGCTAACCCAAGAATCAAAGCCAAAGTCATCAAAGTAATTGGCACAGTAGCTTTTAGGAGGATTTCTTTAATCATGTTTCAAAAAATTGCTAACATATTGAGTATTATCTCATTTGTAATGGTAGCTTCGATGAGTGGTGGAGCATACCTTGGTTATAAATATGTAACTTCAGAACAGTTTAAATCAAGAGTTATGAATGAAATTCTTGGTAATGTTCAAGGCATGATGCCAAAAATATTAGATAATGGTTTGCCTAAAATGACAGGCCCATCAATGCCAATTATTAAATGAATTGCTGGCACTGTAAGACTGAACTAATTTGGGGTGGAGATCACGATATGGATGGAGAAGATTATCCAGTGATGTCTGGAGAATATAGCATGGTAACAAATCTTTCTTGTCCTAAATGTAATTCTTTTGTAGAAGTCTATTTGCCTAGAGATGCCTACGATTGATATACCTGATATAAATATTCCTGATATTTATATTCCAAACGTACCAGAACTTTATAATCCTCATTACATAAATGCAGCTAAAGCACCTGAAATAAATGTTCCTGGTTGTACTTATCAACATCGTGATATAAAAAATACTGGTAATCGTAATTTATTATTGGAAGATCCAAATGGTGTATTTACAACGTGTGATTTTCCGTTTCCTAGTTTTATACCACTTGATTATTCTCCTGAGAATATGGTCATTACAGAAGAACCACTTGTCGATAATGAACCACCGCCCTTACCAGAAACAGAGCAGCCAAAAATTCCTCCACCACCTGACCCTCCCCCACCAGATTTTTCTCCTTGCCCTGGAAAAAATGACCAAAGAGTAGGAGACTTTCGTAACGATAAAAAGCTAGAACGTGTTATCGGGCATGAAAGAGGGCAAGATGGAAGTGAATGTATAACTCTTTATGAAGCAGTTGAGTGGAAAGAACAATACATTCCGTCTGCTCCTCAGTTTGTTGGGGTCTTTAGCCTTGCTTTGGTTGGTGCTTCTGCACCATTGGTACTTCAGCTTGTACGGCCTATTGTAAAACAAGTTGTTACTAAGTTTACTAAAAAGAAAAAGTAACATTGTTACGATTTGAGAACATATACAAAGTGATGACACTTTAATGATAAACTATAAAGGCAATAACATTTATGAGGTTTTATGAAACTTTCCATGCAAAACAAAACAAGCCATCATCTTGAAGATAATGATGAATTTTATTTTGACAATGATATTTTGAACGATAAAGTTCATTTATTTTTTAAATCAAATCGAAATAGTGTTGATGAATATACCATAAGGGGTCATCAATTTCTAAATTCTTTTGAGCTTTCTATCAATACTTTAGGTATTGAGCATGACACAATGCTAAAAAAACTTGGCAATATTATTTTTGCAAGAATTAAACAGATTGAAAAAGATTTTGAGATGGTTCGTGACTACGAAGATTCACAAAAAAAGCCAAAGATGGCAACCCCAGAGCAAAACGCTGAGTTTAATAGACAGCTTAAAGATGTTCTTACTAACCATGCCAAGGAGGAAGCATGACCTCCCAAGTTCAAAATGCCCTTTCAACTATTTATGAGGGCATAGAATATTCTTTAGAATTTATTACACCAGAAAAAGCACAGTTTTATCTGACAAAAAACTTTGAAAATAACCGCAAGATTAGTAGAAATAATCTTGAAGAGTTAAAAA
>VTLG01011416.1_pt1 | contig 22140 bp, 24 predicted proteins | sample 4694571 | NCBI WGS metagenome assembly VTLG01 (sample SAMN12604809, study PRJNA352737) | marine metagenome | biome: ENVO:00000447; feature: ENVO:00000209|ENVO:00000569|ENVO:01000036; material: ENVO:00002151; isolation source: viral sequences binned using virsorter ... | reverse complement strand
ATTAAACTCATACTATGACCACGTTACCTGTTATTGTTACTGTTCCCGTATAGGAAACTGGCCCTGCCAAGACAGCCGATTCAATGTAATGATCTCCGTCTATGGTTGCCTGGTGGGTAAAGAACCCATCTTTGGCGGAGTCCTGACCAATGTATAAAGTTCCGTTTTGATCTTTTGTTTCAGCCATGTTATTCCTCCTTATGTACTGATTGTGTCAATGTAAGATGTAGTTATGTCTGCCGCATTGCTTTCACTTGCAACGGCTGTAAGAACATCTCCACTAGCGGCAACTATTTTAGCCCCGCCTTGAATTAATTCGATGGATGATCCAGGTGCGATGCTTAATGTTTTGGCAATATAATAATTATTACCGCCCTTTACAAAATAAACATCAACTGTAATTGCGTTTGTAAGTATGTTGCAAACCCTAATTCCAATGACAGCATCATAATTTCCTGCCGTCAATAGAGTTGCTGCCCCTGTACCGACATTTCTATTTAAGACATTCCTAAAATCCTGTGCCATGTTTTATTCTCCTTTTTTTTTGTTATTTCTATAATGCGACGCTCATGGCAATGCTAAATCCCTGTGTTGCCTTGGTGTCTAATTGTGTTTGAACATTTGAAGTTACAGAATTAATGTAACTTAATTCCGCATCGGTAACGTCCCCATTACCAATTTTTGTTGCCGCTATCGAATCGACAGCGAGAGTTATTGTTCCACTTGAAGTTATGGGGGAATTAGCAACAGTAAATTCTGAAGCTCCTGCGTCAGCAAGACCGATAGATGTTACAGTTCCAGTATTCGAGGGAGTAACTTGCGTATAAGTTATGTTAGTTACACCTATTGACCCCGTTGAATCAGTAGTGCAAAGAAAAATCTTGTTATCATTTACAGTACCCTGATTGACAACAATCAAGCCGCCAGATAATTCAGCAATCGTATCATGCTCTGGGTCCCTTGAAGCCGCTCCACTTGCAACTGCTAAATATAAACCATTTTCTGTTGCTGTTGATTGATCTTTTAAAAGAACTCTATCTCCTGCAACCAAAGTAACGCCATCAATAGCATCTCCTGCCTCTAAAGCATTTGAAATATTTACATTGGCAGTTGAAGCACATTCAGCAATAACCCTTGTTCGAAGTCCAGCTACGGCCTCATCAACATAATTTTTAGTTGCCGCATCACTTGAAGCGGAAGGACTACCCAGCCCTGTAATTGATCCGCCTGTTACGGCTACATTATTTGATGCTTGGGTAGCAATCGTTCCTAGTCCTAAATTTGTTCTTGAAGTTGAGGCAGAGGCAACATCGCTTAAATCACTTGCCGCTACCAATCTTGCACTAATTTGAGTTTGTGCGTTTGAGGATAAGGAGTTTATGTATTGAAATTCTGTGTTTGATACAGTTCCATCAGCTATTTTTGCTGCATCTACTCCTGTTGCTACTTGTGCATTAGAAATAGTTCCTGTTAATGATGATGTGGGATAGCTTGTTGCATCCGTTAAATCAAATGCAGGAGTTGCGTCAGTACCACCAAGGCTAAGTGATATTCCACCATACGAGACAGTTGAGTTAGATAATGAGCCATTCGCAATATTGGATAAAGTATTATTTGAACCATTGATTGTTTTGTTTGTTAAGGTTTGTGATCCTGTTTTTGTTGCTACATCTCCTGTTGGAGTGTTGATTACAGGACTTGTTAAAGTTTTAGCAGTTAAAGTTTGTGTTGCATCTTTTTGAACAACTGTTGTATCTATGGCATGGGTAACTGTGGTTCCTGTCGCTGATGAGGTAATTCCTGTCCCTCCTGAAAGGGTTAAGTTGTCTCCATCAAGATCAATGTCTATATTGCCAGAATCAGTTATAATGTCTAAATCTTCAGCAGTTATTTTATCTTCAACAAACTTTTTTATACTTTGTTGAGAGGCAACTTTAGTCGCTGAATCAGAAGCCATGTCATCTTCATCAAGAAAAGCCGTGCCAGACAAAGAGGTATTAAGAACAGGAGTTGTTAAAACAGGACTGGTTAAAGTCTTGTTTGTCATTGTTACTGTTCCGCTATCAACGTATGCCTTAACGGATTGCTGTGAAGGTGGAAGAATGGCGCTGTCTTCCGTCATTGCGTCAGTATCAATAACTGGTACTGAAGGATTGGTGTAAACCGAACCTACCCAAAGGGTGGGATTAGTGTCGGAAGAATGGATAGTTCCGCTATCCAGGGTAAAAGATATAGTAGTATTAGGAGAAGAATAAGCGCTTGTAGCAATTTTTCCATAAATGGTTCCTGTGTTGGCTCCGTATATTTTAACCCTGCGACCAACATGATAAGTAGTTGTAACATCGGCTGCAATAGTTACGGAAGTTGTTGAAACCCTGGTAACAGTATCCGTTCCCGTTCCTGTTCCAAGCTGGAACCATTCCTTGTCATTCCATTCATCACGAATGGAAGCCATCATCTCCCTCGCAGAGTTGTTCACTCCGCTAGGGGGCATACCTTCTGGCCAACCATTAGGACTAGCTGAATTGTTACTAGCTGCCGTGGTACTCCATGTATATATTTTAGTCATTTATTCTCCTAGGATAATCCCGTCCATTCGATGAACTCTGATGTTTTTTCTTTAACTTTTTTAACAATTTTCTTTTCTCGTTCTTTTCTTAATTCTGTATCTTTGTTATATTTAACGATGCTATTGTAAGTTTTCATGGCATTTTCATTTAGTGCGCCTACTTGAATACCTTCTTGCACTTTTGCTTTTGCTTGGTCTTCTGTCATTATGCCGCCAAATGTCATGGCACTAATAACTTGCAACGCTCCTCTGGTGTACATACCACTTCCTACTTCATGTCTTGTTGTTGAGGTTAATCCTTTAATAAAATTAGGACTTGTAAATAATTTAGCAATCAATTTAGGACCACCAAGAACAAGACCCATACTTACAACACCCGCACTACCTGCCCATGCAACGTCTCCCGTTAAAGCTCCCGTAGCAAGAGTAGGAACAGCAGAAATTGCACCTGCTTGAACTAACTGAATAAACATTCCACCAGGTACATTTTTCATACCTTTGCTTTGAGCCAGTTCTAAAGTCCTGGCAAAACTTTTAAAATCACTTAATAGTTGTGGGCTATCCTTGAATAATTCTTTAATTGCCCTATCTCCTCTACCACTCCATGTTTTTAAATGGCCTAAAAGAGACTTTGCACTTAATGTTCTTGTTTCTTTGTCTATTGATCTTCCAATAGTATCAACAAAAAATTCCCCTTGGATACTTCTCCACAGTTTTTTGGCTGCTAATTTATTTTCTAAAACACCATCTTTAACGGCTGTTTTAAAAATTAAATCATGAAAGGCGGCAACTCTTTGAGGGTGCTTGCCTTGCAATAAACTTGAAAAAACTTTATCAGCATCGCCCTTAACAAGTTTAACCATCAGATCACTTTGAAAAGTGCTTTTACTTGCCTTATAAACTGAATTAGCTCCCCGCCATGCCTCTCCTAAAACATTTTTTGCAGCAACGGCTTTTTGTTCTTCTTTTGTCAATGCTTTAAAGGATTTATTAAACATTGATTGAGCCAGACTTTCTTGTTGGTCTTTAATAATTCCTCCTATGGATTTTTCCATAGACCCATCAATAATTTTTTGTATTTGTCCCGATACGTGAGAACTTATATCTTTAAGTTTTCCTGCTTTATTTAAAAATCGTGATCGAAGCTGTTGTGCATAAGCAAAAGAGACATTATCTGGTAAATTTGCTATTTCTTTTAAAATTTCTTTAACTCCAGGATCAATTTCTAATTTTGAAATATTTTTTGCATAAGACTTTAAACTTTTTGCACTAACAATATCGTTATTATTTGTCAGTTTTTTAACAATAGTGTCTAAATTTCTATAACCTGTTTTAATTAAACTTTGTTGTACTGCCTGACCTTTAAGAAGAAAATCTTTTAAAACCATATCCATGTTTTTTTGACTTCCATTGTTCAAAAACACTTCTATAAAATCATCAGTAACTTTTGATAATTCTTTATTATTTAAAACAAATTTTGTATTTAAAAAATCACCTAAATCTTTTGTTGCGGCTTCCATTGCACCTTTTCGAGCAGTACGAATAGAACCACCACCCACCCAGGCATTAGCAGCGATATTCTCTAATGTATCTATAACTCTGTTATTTGAAACTATGGAAGGAGTTAAAATTTGACCAGAGGCATCTAATTGTTTTAAGGCAGTTGCAGCTCCTGGTTCCATTTCAGACTTTGCCATGTTTTGTAGGAACTTTCTGTTTTTCCAAACCCAAGCCCCACTTTGAAACACACTTTCTCCTGCTGCTTCAAAAACGCCATATCCTAGTGCTTCTTGTCCACTTTCAGCTAAAGGATAAGAAGCGCCCGTACCACCCATAAAGGCAGAAACAATTTTTGCTAGTCGAGGATATTTTGTTATGATTGCGGCAACTCTGGCGGGCAAGGTCGCTTGACCAATACCAGGCAAGATAGTAGGAGCAATAATACCCCCTGCTGTGGCCGCAGCCAATTCCCAATTCTCGGGATTTGTAAATACACCTTTAACAGTTTCTTTTGTTTGATACATGTTGGCATAATCATAATCATTCCATTCAACTTCCTTGGTTTGAGGTAAGAAAATATTAACTATTTCCTTAAATCCCTGAATTTCTTCAGCATTTAATTGATTGTATGCAGTAGGTATCTGTCCTTGTGAACGTAGGTCATTAACGGCTGTTTGTTCTTCTTGACTTAAAAGATTGAATCTCTCCGCATTTAAAATTTTTTGTATGTCCATGTTATAAGTAAGGGTTGTTATTTAGGACTCCTGTTGCTTCAGTAATTTTACTGAATCTTGGAAAGTCTAATTTTGGAACAGCTCTTTCAACATCAAAACCATTCTTTTTGGCGATTTTAGAATATTGATTATATGTATTTGTGTAAGTAAATACTCTTTGAGACATTAACTTGGTTGTTACAGCTAAAATTTGTTTTCTTTGGTTGACATCTAAAAACTCTCCTGATTGAGCTTTCTTAAACATTGTTAATACTTTTTCTGAGATGCCTTTAGTATCTTTTAAAAGAACTTGCTCTCCTTCACGAACAACGGAATCTGGGTCTAGCATTTTCATGTAATTGAACATGATGGCCAGATCTTGTGGACCTTCTGCAAATTTTCCGTTATCTCTATTTTGTTCTGCAATAATTACCGAAAGATCATTGTAAAATGTTTCTGAAACAATCGCATTTTTAACTTGTGGAAGAGAATTATATTCTTTTCTAAATGTTCCCTCAACTTTGATTTGGTCCCAATCAACATCGGGATTGTCTATTTTCCATTTAGCTTCAGCAATGGCATCTTTATTTTTTTGAATAATTAAAAGATTATTTTCATCATTAAACTCAATAGTTTGTAACAATTCATTATTACGCAGTTCAAGATTGTCTAATTCTTTTTTTGCTTTTTCAGGAGCAAATTCTAAATCAATTTCCTTAAGCAGGTTATCAAGTTGTTTACCTTCATTGATTAATTTATTAACAATAGGAGCATTAACATTATCGAGTCTTGTTGCTTCGTTTTTAAGAAGAAGACCATCAATCTCTAAACTCATCTTGTCTAGTTTTAGAATGTTGGCGTTATCATCAAATGCAATTTTTTGTCTTGTTGCTTCAATGTTTGTTTTAAGATTTACTAATTCCGCTTCTTTAATGTCTGGTAATGTTTCTAATTCAACTTGTGATTTAAGATTGGCAAGTTGCTTACTTTCAATATCTAATTCAGCTATATATCCTTGATTACTATTAACAACTTCTTGATGTTGATTGGCTAATTCCAACCCTGCGTTATGTAGTGTTTTATTATCAATTTCTAATTCATTAATTTCTTTTGCAAATTGATTGTTAATGTCATTTATGAATATTTGTTGTTCGTTAATTTTTATTTTTTGATTAAATAATTTTGTATCATTTTTAGTTAAAGCCCCTACTTGTGATTTAATGTATTCTGCTTGTGCAGCAGGGTCTCCTGGGTGTATTTCTTCTGCTATTTTTTTAGCTTTGAGATATTCATTTTGATAACCTGGGTCAGCACTATGTATTGTTTCATCAAATTTAGAAGGTTTAATAAATGTACCTTGTTGTGTTTCATCTATTTCTGTTTTAGGATCATCAAATAAAGGATAAACTTTTAAATCACGTTTTTCAACTTCATCTAATTCTAATCTATGTAATTCAGGAGTGTATTCTGATCGTTTAATGATGGTTTTTGTTTTTGTATCATCGTAAGGTGTATCAGGATTATCTTCCGTCATATAGACTTGTATATCCTCATCTACTTCACCATCATCAGTTAGGTTTTCTATCTGAGCGCCTTTAAGCATTTCATCCACGGCCCCTGCTCTTGCCTGTTGCATCTGATCAATACCACTAGCAAATGCTTGACCAAAAGAAACAGGAGTTGTGCTGGGACCAGACATAGCCAGTAAACCTTTTGCTAAACCTAAACGTCCCCTTGATTGAACGGCTTTGTTTTGATCGGGAGTTAATTTATTCGAGATCAGTAAGTCTAAAGCGGAACGAGGTTTATAACCATCTAAACCTGAGCCAGACATCATCATTTCAAAAAAATCTGCCATTATAACAATCCACCTAATATAGCTCCAATTCCTGCTCCCATGCCACCACCTAGACCTGGAATCATACCCGCTAGTTCAGCGCCACCCAAAGCACCACCTAATAAACCTGCCCCCACATTACGGGTGAGAGGTTGTATTTGTGTTGATGTTTGTCCGTAAGAACCACCTGTAGCAGCTTGATAGTTTCGCAATTTTTCGTAAGGCATCATTTGTTGATATTGAAACCTGTTCATTGCATCGGCTAGAACATTTTGTTGCAATGCTTCACGTTCCCCTCCGATTGCCCGAAGTTTAGAAATGTCATTGTAATCCGCTTCCGCTATGCCAGGGGCTTGAAATAAAACATTTTGCATGTTCGCGCGTTCTGCTTGATAATTAGGAGCATAAACTTTTGTCGCTAAATCTCCTAAAGAGTCAGCTAATACATCTTGATTGGCAGCACTACCCAAACGTCCTGCTTTGGAGAATTGTGATTGCACTCCCGCCGTAACGTCTCCCGCCATTTGATTGTAGAGGTTTTGAAGAAAGGGATTGCTTGTTGGGGAAAGGTAATCTCCTTTGGATTGTTTTAATAATTCACTTTGAGCTTGTGCCATTAACGGAGAACCCGCAACAGCCCTGTTTTGTGCCGCTGTTAATGCTGCTTCCGTCTGGGGAGCAAAATCAACATACGTCTTCCCAGGATAATAACTTGGTCCCGCTTGTCCGTATAATGATTCCGCACGTTCAAATCCCTTTTGCAAATAGGGAATTTGTGTTTCCCATGGTGTTACATTGGTTACTGAACGTGCTTCTCCTGCGCCTTTACTCATTTTTAAATTCCTTCATTAATATTATGTGTTTTTGTTTGTAGTCTTTCAACCATTTTACCCAACCTTTTCTTCCCACCAATTCAATGCGTTGGCAGTTGTTTTGTATCGCCCATTGTTCAATCTGTTCCTTCATGGAATTGAACCATACTTTCATATTCGTTCCACCTGCCAAAAAATATCGGCAGGAACGGAGTCGTGGATAGTCTATTATTTCCGTTACAATAGCCGCTTCCACTACATTTGTTTTTCCATTCCAAGAAATCCATAACTGCATTTTTTTCTTTAAAATGCTGTCAAAAATATCTTTAGGCATGTACGCGAAGCCATCAATCTCCAATGGCTTTAAAAGAAGGGGTTCAATCTGTTTCCAAATTAAACCCACATCTTCGGGAGGAACGTAACTTATTTGACTATCCGAATACTGTGTATCCGAATGTTTGATCTGTGTTTCCTGAACTGGCATGTGTTAATGTCGCTGACCCATCCGCCCTAGCCGATACATATAAATTTGCATTGGCTGTTGAGGCATTTGCTGTAGTCGGCATAAATAAAATAATTGAATTTACGCCAATTCGAGCATCGGTTACTGTTGTTGTTGTTGCACTTGCGGTCAAGGTAACACTTCCTGTGCTATTAACTTTTCCATCAATCGTATTGTTCAATGCGCCAGAAACTAATCGTAAATGTAGGCCGTGATCGGGCATAGACAGAGGTACATTGGGATATTGGTTTGTTGCCATTATCTTTTCCCTTCTGGTCTAGCTTCTATTTCAACGCCAGACATGGTTGTGAAATTTCCTGTTACATTGACTCTCACTCGATGAAAACGAGTTGTACTTCTCATGGGACATGTGCCATTCGTTTGTGTTGACACAGCCGTCCCCGTGGCAATAGTATCTAATTGTGAAGCTCTTGACAATGGGGTTACTGTTACTGTTGTTCCACCAACTCCATCAACAATAGGCATGACGTTAATTAATGTAGAACGTCTTCCCTGCGCTCCTTCAAATTCTGTTGTATCTACTGTGGCTGTTAAGCTCGTAGCAATAAATTTACCAAATTTTTTATCGCCAGAAAAACCTGCCAAACCAACTATTCCTTCTCCGTAATAGTAAGAGTCTAAAGATTTTGGTAAATTATCTAAATTTCCTAACACATCTAAACTTTCCAAAGTGTTAAATGCTTCTTGTGATGCACTTGCTAAATATTGTAATGATAAATCGGAACCCGTACTCCATCTATCCACGGAATAATTATAAATTAAAAGTTTATTGTTTATCTCTCCGCTTGATGACCCTGTTGCCCCACCTCGATAGGACCATGCAACAATGCTGTTATTGGGATCAACAGCGGAACAAATACCATCCAAGTTTGAAGAAAGATCATCAAAAAAGAAATTATCTACTTTTGCCTCTCCAATGGGGGTTAATTGTTGACCACCTGTTAATTTATAAAATCCGTCTTGTGCCAGGAAGAAAATCATATTACCATAAGACACCACGCTTCTTGGAGAAAAAGCTCCAATATTGTCGGCAATCTTATCAAAGGTAAAGATGAGGGGAGTTCCCACGTAACTCATTCTGTAAATGGCACGTTCAAAAAATATGATGCCAAAACTTTCTCCACCAACAATCGCCTGTACGTTTCCGTGTGTACCAACAACATCTTGATAACCTGATTGTGTGGTTTGTGATGGAGTCCACGTAGAACTATCGTTTAATCCTGACCATTTAACTCGTTGATTATTAACATTATATTTTTGAAACTTATGTGTTTCACTTCCACCAGTAGCAGTTAAAGAAATTGCTGTTCCTGCTGTTGCGTTAGCCGAAGTTGTTGCTACTTTAAAAGCATTTGCACTAACATAAATAACATAATACGTTGTACCATCAGTTAAGTTGGTTAAAGCAGTATTGCCATTTTTATCATAAACAACTGTATCGCCAGTTGACCAACCATGACTTGTAATCGTTATTTGATTACTAGAAATAGTATTAGAATCAAAAGTCTTTGCTGTATCATATTCCGTTGTAAAACCTGCAACAACAAAATCTCTTATAACAGATAAATATTTTACTTTAACATCTGAAACTAAATCTGAAAAAAGACTATCAACTCCTTCTTCAAACTTTTGAATATAATTTGCATTATTAACGGCAATAATATTTTTACCAAACTGTGTAAAAGCCCAGAAATCTCTTTCGTTTTCTGTAGTAGAGTTTGAATATCCACCTGCTTTTGATTTATCAATAAATTCCTGTGAACTATTCATTTGATACAATTTTGTTGCATCACCCGCATAGTTGGTTGTTCCACCACCAGAGAAAGATGTAAATAAACCTACGGCATTTCCTGTTAAAGCTGTTGTGCTTAACTCTTGAAAACCAGGTAGGGACTTATACCCCACTTTCAAAGGTAAAACATTGTCAGCTTTTAAAGCGCCTGTGTTCTGAAACGTAGGCAAATCAGCTTGTAACTCGCCAAATGGTATCATCGGTAAACTCTGCGTTTAGGGGCAAATTGCGTTGAAGTCATTTGCATAGGAGAAGAAGAATGTTTTCCCTTCTCATCACTCAAATTAGCTTTCTGAACAGCTTCATTAAAAAGATTAGCCCATACAGGCAATCTTTCATCATTTTGAATAAAAGGAGTTGCTTCTAAAATACTTCCATACAAATACAGTTCGGGGTAGTTAGTTAAAATATCATTCGTGGTGTTAGAATCAGATAAACCTGTAACACGCTTATAATAATACATGTTAATCGTGTAAACGCCATCTGGTGTTGGACCAAAATAAACCTTGTTTCCAATAATTGTGTAGTACACAGGCATACTATTTCCCGCATCTACATACACCCTGTTCAATTCATTCGGAGCCATGTATTGCAGTTCTGTTTGAGGACTTGCTGAAGTATTTTGAATTGCAATAAATTCTAAAAAACCTGTTGGTACATCAATGTACTTTTGACCTGCAACTGTTGGAGACGTTGTATTAACAGCCATTTCACGCAAACGTAAATCTTTTGCATGGCGTGATTCAGCTAAATCAATAAACGTATCTATGTTTGATGTTAAGTCATCCCTATTGAGATAACTTGCAATCTCCGTTTTTAAATTTGAATAAGTATCTAATGCCATTTAAACTGTTCCTTGCCATACTCGAAATGCTCTGTTGTCTGAATTGTTTAACCATTTTTTAAATCTTTTATGGTCTTTAATACCCCCTGTTGGAGACATAATTCCTTTTTTTGCCAGTTGTTCAACAATAATCAAGGGGATAGATGCAACATGATTAAGTTCCTTACTCTTGCTGACACCTTCCCCTAAACTTTGTTTTTTTTTATTTTCTTCAATAACAGGAGTTACATCCTGGGTTCTTTCAATGTGAAATTTTCCTTCACTTTCATCGGCAATAAAATTTGTATCAACTATATCTTTAGAAATAGGTAATTTTTTTGACATTACGATGAAAGTTCTGTTACTGAAATTTGTCCTGCTCCCGTTGCGTATGCAGAAACAGTATCAGAAGGACTTGTTTTCATAGTTATTGAATCATCGGCACTCAATAACATTCCGTCTTTACTTGCAGCAGTACCTTCTAGTTTAATATAAGCATCAACGCTTGTTGATACATGGACTAAATATACATCAGCAGAAATAGCAGTTGTTAAAACTCCTGCTCCTGAATGATCTTGTACTGTATATTTAATTGGTCTGTATTGATAAGTTCGTGCCATGATGTATCCCTATCTTCTAATAACGTAACTTACATCTGCCGTAGTAGCCGCTGTTTGTTCGCCATTGCTTTTAATGTGAAGTGCGTCTCCTGCATCAAGCAATACTTCTCCACCAATAGCTAACGCTATACCAGTTTCATCAACAGTAGCATCAGCCAAAGTAGCATCAACAGTTGTGTCCGTGCCATTTTTCATAATGTCGAAAGTTGTTGTTGCATCAATGACAGTATGCACATTCATGTAAATTTCTTTTAATTCTCCCCTATCAGGAATTACACAAACAGGACTTGCATTGTCGGCTGTTTGAATGGCGGTCATATTGCCGCCCATAATAAAATAATCGTTTAAAGTTCTCATTGTTTCCTCATTGTTCCGATCTTTCGATCTTCAATAAATAAGGGGCCTATAAAGGCCCCCTAGGTTTCCTTAACTTAACCTAAAATTAAGAAGTAGTTAAATCTGCAACTATGCCAGAAGATGATTGGTTTCTTGCAACCACTCCACCTTCCATTAACAATAACATGTGAGTGTTATCACCAGTTTTTGCTAGTTGAGTGTTTTGGAATGGACGTAGAACATTGAAACCCCAATATTCAGAGTCTATTACCCAACAATCCCTGTCTCGCTGAAAACGATTGGGTTTGACTGTTAAGGTTCCAAAATCTGACTGGTACACATCTATTGCCGCAACAATAGTTTTTGCAGGAACTTCTCTGATTGCAGTTGAACCGCCTGTGAAGCCAGAGATCGCTTGTTTGTTAAATGGACCCACCATAATAGTGTCTGGGTTTCCACCTGCAACAAAACATTCCCTGATTACTTCTTTCAGCATTGATTCTGCAAACACTCTTTGAGTTCCATCAGTTCTTGTGCCTGAAGGTACTCCGTTTGTGTGAGCTGCATCCGCTCCACCTGCACCAACACTAGAGTTTCCTCTTATCCATGTTAATAATCCTGCTGTTTTTCTAGCTGCGTTAGACGCACCTACAGTAGGAATAACATTTGATTGTGTGATACCTGCTTCTACGTCTCTTTTTAGCTCCTTACTATTTTTGGCCAAACTATATGCGAGTTGAGTGCTGCGTCCTGCCGCATCAACAGCATCGTCTGTACCTGTGATGGTAAAGTTCTTTGCGTAGATTTGTGTATAGTTATGAATCTCTTCTGTAGCACTTTGTGCGGTTGCTGTGTAATCATCCCCTTCAACTTGAAAGTTATCTTTATCAGCAGCAGCAAGAGAGTCTGTAAGCCACTTAAACTGTGTGTTAGTAGCTTTTCCTTTTCCCATACTAGAGAACATAGGTGTATCAGTTGGTGAAATATTATAGATAATATCACTAAGCTGTTCACGTATGCCCGACATATCGTATGTGTCAAAGGTATTGGTTGGCTGAGCCATACTTATTTTCTCCTAAAGTTGTTGGGCCTCCGTCCAAGCAAGAAAAGCATCTTTTGTTTTTCTATCATTCCCCTTATTGGGCGTATCCTTTTGGGAAGCCATTGCTTTTTGAATCGCAGACGCCTCTTCAGAAGACATTGGTTGTGAACCAGATGTTGTAACTCTAGGAACTCGTTTAACTTTCTTTCCGTCTAGTTTTGCTTTTTTTAATTTATCTAATTGCATTGCGTTGTACGCTACCAAAACTGTTCTGTGATCTGTTAAATTTTCAAGTTCCTGTGGAGTATACCCTTGTGATGTTAAAAACTTTTTAATATCAGTTCGAATTTTTTCCGCTTTATTAGGATCGGCAAGTTGCGGCAATTTCTCTATCAATTTCTTTTGTTCATTTTGCAGAACAACATTCATTTTTTTTTGATAATCAACTGCTTGATCTTGCTTTTCTTTATCTAATTCAGATTTTAATTTCATCTGCCGTTCACGTTCTCTTGTAACCATTGCCTGTGCCTTAACGTATTCCGTTGGATCTTCTTCAAAGAGACGTTCCAATTCAGAATCGCTAATTTTAGGCGGTTTAAGATTTCCAACAACTTCTTCAAGTCGTTTAACGTATTCGGATTTTTTTTGATTAGCCACGTTCATTTCATCTAATATTTTTTGACGTTCTGCCTCTATGGACTTACGTTCTTCACTTAGCTTAGATGTCTTTTGGCGGTAATCAGAATCTTTGGCGTAACCACTTTGTAATTCTGCTAAAGTAACTTTAATTGTCTCGCCATTGACTTTGACTTCATAAAGCTGCTCGTCAGTTTTCGATGTGGTGTCCTCTGACACTAATTCCAAATCGTCAGGTGTTAATTCCTGCTCTTCACTTTCAACTTTAGTAGATTGCTCTACTTTTGTTTCTTGTGTTATGTCCTCATTCCTTGTGGCTTTTTCCTCTTGCGAAGAATTTAAAAGGTTGATGATTTCGTTTTCTGCTGTTTGCTGATTAAGCGCAACAGATTCCTTTCCAGGTTGATCTGCCATTGTTTCTCCTTAATTTTTAATTAAAAATTTTATTTTCTTGAATGTCGGTCAATGTCTTATTCGCCAATTTTCCTGTCTCCATGACAGACGTAATTTCGTTGATAAGACTTTCCAACATTTTTCGCATGAGAAATATTTTTTCCCTTGCTTCCGTATCACGAAGAGGGGAGTTCAACCATTCCTGGTTTAGTCTCTCTTCGATCTTTTTTACTGCATCAGTAAAAATCTCGTCTTCTAGGATTCTCTTTGCTTGATTGCCTAGATGAATTTCTTTTGTTGACATTTATGCGGCTTTTAATTTATTGTTTAATGTTTCAATATGTTCGTCATCATAGTCCGCAAACTCATTATCATTAATTATAAATGTTCCGCCCTTGACTATAGGAACATAAACAAATTCTGGTTTATCATCTATAATAAATGAATCTGGGTGTTTAGAAACATATATCCAATTATTATTATATTTAACTTTGTGTGTACCTGTAACTTTAACATTATGTAAAGAATACATTTCTTCGTCTAATTTTAATTTAACCATTCCAAGAATTTTAATTCCGTTAATCAAATCTCCTGGCTCTAAATCTTTTATAAGTTTATTTCCAATTATTTGTTCAGGATGGAAACAGGAACCTTTTTTGTATGTTTTAGTTTTATCTATATTTTGAGAACTATCATTATTATCTTGAATTTGATTCCATGATTGATTGATGTCATCTTTTTGGTTTTGTGTTAAAGTTTTAGCATCATTCATTTTATTTACCCATTCTTGGTCAAATTTATCTGGGACTGCGCTGCTGTTGCCAGACTGTGCGGCAGCTTTCAGCGTATCAATGGCATCGGACATGGAACCATGGGCCTGTACCACTCCGTAGGCAGATTGAAATTTTCCATTCTCCAAATAATGTCCTCCTGAACCCGTGTGATACACAACATTGTCTTCTCCCTGACCAGAGGGAGCAAACTGATTCATTATTGCGTTCACTTTCTTAAACGTGCCAGGAATTTTAACTGTACCAGAAGAACCTGTGATGTTTAAACCTTTATTAAGCATCTGTGATAATTTATTTGCTTCCTGAAAAATTTTTGAAAATTGTGCAAACGCGGGGTTTTCCTCTGTTTGACCCAACCACATTTTTTTCTTTTTAAGCGCATTGGTGAACCATTCATATTTTTTATCGTTCATCATCTGTACAGGTTTAGATAAAATATTTCCCGCTAAACCTATTTTTTCCAAACCTTCAACTTGCATAGGACCAAGTAACTCGTCTGTATCCTTATCAATATATCCTTTACGTATGCCGTATTCCATTAACTCCTGTTCCGTCATGTCATTGAGTGGAACGCCAGATATGTTTAGGGTTTCAGGTACATTGTCCCTGATTGTTCCGTATTTCTGTGTAGAAATTGTGTCAAAACTGTCTGAATCCTTTTTTCCGCTTTGTACATTGCTGTAATCAATTTCAGTTTCCTCTTCTTCCTCTTCCTCGTCAGAAACATTAACCTGTGGAACCACTTCATATTGCGCGTAATTTTGTTGAGGATCAGCTATTGATTTATAAGGAAATTTTTTAAAAATTCCAAAATCTTCATCATATCCCGTAATTTGATCTTCACTTAAACCTTTGGATAATAATTCATTAAAAATAGGAAGGGTATATTCATAGCGTGTCTGTCCCACGCCACTAGAGTCTATTCCCAATAAATTTGTTAAATAACTATTCTGTGCCATTTTGAGTCCTTGATTGATTCATGCTGTTGGTTTGCATTATTGTATTTTCAATGTCCGCAGCTTTGCGTAATTCCGCTGAATCATTTTTTTCCGCCTCAATTTTAAGTTTGGTTTCAAGTTCTAAAATTTTAACTTTCATATCAACCATCATCTCTTCACGTTTTTGCTGAATAGTAGCAATGGCTTTTTCTTTACCCGCTTCTATCTCTGCCATTGCAGCAATCAATAAAGGATTTTCCTTCATTGGGTCTGGTGGCTGAGGAGGAGGAACTGTGGAAGGATCAACAAAGAAAGGTTCTGCCGATTTGAAACCCGCGTTGACAACTAATTTTTCCAATGTGTTGTAAATTTTATTTTCATCAACCAATCTTCCGTACCCACCTTCTTTAACAAGCATTTGCTGTATTTGTAAAATTTGAGAAAGTAGATTAACTCGCTGATCGGTATTGCCCGTTCCTAATCCAACTTGGATGGAAACGTCCATATCCTTATCAGACCAATCCGCAGGGTTCATTTCAACAAAATTATTGCGAAGTCTAATAATGCGTGATTTGTCCTGATACTTTATTATAAGTTGCATGATGCACTTGAATAAATCTTTCACACCTGTCTCTGCAAAGATGCGAGCAATAAGTTCTATGCGTTGTGTTGCTGCATTAACTAAAGCATTAACACCTGTGGCTGTCGTGTGTGATTTTTGAATTGTATTGGGGTCCGCTCCCATCTGGGAACGTGAAATGCCAGTTCTAGCTTCTTTGAGTTGGTCTATTTTTTCCAACATTGCCAAACCTTCATTCAAGAACGAAGGAGTTGCTAATGGCGTTACGGCTCCTGGACCTTTTGTTCTCACAATTCCACCAGGACGTGAAGTTATAAGATCATCAAGTTGAACTTGTCCGTCTATAACTAAATGCCTTGCGTTGTTTTGCAAATACATGTTGTCCATCGTCTGACGAAGAACAGTTGATTTCATTAACTGTAAATCCATAACCAAATCAGCGACACTCATTCCAAAGAATAAATGCGGCATAGGAATTGGTGTTACCATGGAGAAAGGAATGTAATCTATTTCCTCATTATCTAAAATGATAGACTCATTACCGCCCATGGTAATTTTGCGTAAAGTTGGTTTTCCTTTTTTCTCGTAATCAATGTATGTATAACATTCAACAAGACGAACATAGTCTGTTGATTTATCTATACTTTGATATTCCGTATCAGGAGATTCAGTTTGATATAGTTCTCTTTCGGTGTGTTCTTGATTGTAGAAACCATCGCTGTAACTAGGAAGTTTATCTACGAGTTTTTTATCAAAACCCATTGCTATAATTTCAGCTCTAGTTTTTATAACTCTTTGTGCGATAAATTGTGCATCAGTTAAACTTTTTGCATTTTTAGAGCAAAACATTTCTTCTGGTGCTACGTTTTCTACAACTACACGTCCCTCTTTTTTTCTTCTTATGATTTTAACGTCATGTAAGGTTTCAGTTCCGCGTTCCGCTTCTGTTTCTCTTTCAAAATCCTCTAAAATCTCCACATCTTCAGCCATCAGGAGTGATGTGTATTCCGTATCGGTTAAATTGACGTATTCTTCTTTAGTTTCTTTTTCAATTTCCCTATAGTAGTGCTTGACGAAGCCATTTTTCTGTAAAAGGGCGTCCTTGAACATGGTATAGAGGATCATAAAGCCAGGATTGTCTTTCATAAAAATATAATTGACATAATCCGTGCATTGATCCGCCATTTGCTGATCTTCGGGACCTTGTGGGTCAAATTTTACAATTTGTTCTCCCGCTGTGAAGATGCGCAGCAAGGAAGGAAGGATGTTTTCAACAACTTCCAGCACATCTTGCGTTACTACTTGGGAACGACCTTCAATTTCGTTGCCATAGGGCTTTCCTAAATAGTATTTAAAGGCGGTTCTGCGTTCAGACCCTATTGTGCCTTCTAAAAATCCAATGGAATTTTCTAATAATTGTCCCAGAAGCGCTAAAACTTCTGAATTTCTCATTCTGGCCATCTAATCTTCCCACTTTATGTGCAATGGTCCGTCATCCGCGCCTGTAATTTGCTGCTGTGTCTTGTCTCCGTACACTTTGGGAACTAATTTACCTGCCGTCCAATGCGTATCGTGCATTAAGAGCTTTAAAATATGCGTTTCTTCCAAACCCACTTTGCCTTTTCCCTCTTTTGCGCGTTCCAATGTCTCTAATGCCTTCGCCCTATTGTCTCCAAGCATATATTCTATGCCCTCTTGCTTGCTTCTACTGTACTCTTCTTGAAATCCTTCTTTTTTTCGAAGCCAAGTTCGTATCGTTTCCCAATCAGGCATCTGTTTATCACGGCATATTGAACGAATAGACTCTCCATTGGCTAGTCTATCGCAAATATCCTTAACCATTTGCTTGTTATATTTTGTTGGCATTACCATTTTAAATCCATTCTCATTATTATTTTAAATCCATTCTATTGTTGGAAATCCATTATAATTTACATCATAAATAAACCATCCAAAAGCCATTAAACCTCCTGCTAATTTATTAGTTGATTCTTTTTTAAATGGAACTCTCCTACTAAAAATTAAAACTTTTTCTAATTTTTTTTTATTAAAAATTTGTTCTCGTCTTTTGATGCCTTCTAAATAAGAAATTTTAGAAAGCATAACTACTTTCTTTTTTGCTAATGTAAAAGAATGTGTAGTAAATTCTGTTGCTAAATTAAAAGGAGGATTTGTTACTATATTATCAACTTTTTTAGTTGATTGTAAAAAATCTATTCCTGTTTCTCCATATCCTCTGTCAATTAAATCTGATGAATATACATCATAACCATTGTCAATTAAAACTTTTGACATTGCACCATTGCCACAAGCACATTCCCAAATATTGCCTTCAAATTTTTGTTTATCTAAAAGAGATTGTGTTGCGTTAATTGGTGTTGGATAAAAATCATCTTTTTCCCTATCTCCATTTGCATTATGTCCTACATACGCAAGAGCTGAAGTAGTTTTCATACAATACCCATGTTTTTATATTTAATTTTATTTTTAAAATCACTTGTTTCATTCATTCCTACACTCATATAGCGCAGGGCATCACAAGCATGACTCGCCCATGAGTGCTTTGGTTTATTTAACAGTTGTCCTGTTCTGTCGTTTCTTTCCCATTGGTACTGTCGCATTGCTTCAATACCCTGTTTACATTTATCCCGATCAAACCACATACGAGAAAAAATCATACGCGTTGCATTGATACCATCTTCGATGGATAATTTAGGAACGATTGTAAAATAGAGTCCTAAATTATTTGCAATTTCATACCTTGACTTACCGCTTGATAATTCACGCTGCCGTAAATCATGGGGTCCGTAATGGTTTGAATATTGATACCCTTTTTGGGCTAATACTTTTACATAATGGTCCAAGCCCATTCCTGTATTTTCGTAATAATCAATTAAGTGTATTCTGTTTCCCACACGTTGGAAGAACCATATGCTTGTCGCATCTCCAACTCCAAGGTCCCATGCCGTGTCCACTTTGTAATTTTCATCGTATTCTATTTTAGTAATGCGATCATCATCTTGTGCCTTCGTTAAAGAACGAGTGTAGATACCACCAAGAACACCTGCATCAAAAGATACTTCAAATTCTTGTTCGTATTGTTCCTCACTCATCATCTTGCGAGCGGCGTTTAATTCATCCTCATCAATGATACCTGTTTCACTCGCCTTAAAAATAGCGGAGTACCATTCATCAGAATTATTAACGGCGTTGTCATACAGATCAAAAAACGCGTTATGGCCAGCGGGAGTTCCTATGGCTATAAGCCACCCTTTCCTGTCCGCCAAAGCGGGTCTTAAAACTGTCCATATGTCGGGGGGCATCATCGCAATTTCATCCACCACGATTCCGTCAAATCTCTGTCCCCTTAAATTATCGTAGGAGTCAGAACCAAACATTTGTATCGTCCTGTTTCCAGGAAGAGTAACGCGAAGCTCTGTCGTGTGATAATTCACACCAGGAATTTTTTCGGTGTAGTCTATGCAGTATTGCCATGCCGCCTGTTTCGCCATTCTGTACGTAGGGGCGATATATCCATACTTGGGACTTGGCAATGTATTCAGCATACATTTTTTTAATATTTCATTCAGGACTAGGCATGTCTTTCCGAAGCGCCTGTGTGCCACCAGTACATTCCATCGCTTTAAGTTCTTGTGAACTTCTAACTGATGTTTTCTTGGCTTGTAGGGTATCGTTATTTTCATTTATGTTCAAAAAGAACTTGATCGGCCAAAGCTGTTGACCCCCTTTTTTTTCTGTGCTGATAGCCGCCCTTGTTATTCGGACCTATCCTGCTGTCCTGCTGTGTCGGCGTTCTCCACATTGAGGGTTTGGATAATTGATTGCCCGATGTAGAACGGGATTTGAGGGACGAGGCTGTTTCCGAGTGCTTTAAGTCTGTCCACCCTGTGGGGTATCCCATTAACCACTCGACCCACGTTGGGTTCAGTTTCCCAGAGGTTGTTGATTCCAAATGTACTTGACCTGGAAGGCCAAGTTGTTTTTTCTTCTCTTTTCTTTTCAGATGATATTCTTTGTTCTCCACATCTTGTTTGTGCATCCCTTGATATGGTGTTTCCCACATTTTCGGAGTCCAGGGTTTCATTCTTGCTGGAGTAAGAGAACCCATTTGCATTTGTTCCGCTTCCTCTTTCGTCAATACTCCCTGATCCACCAGTTTCCTGTATCTTCCTATTGACCCTTCCGATGGCATCATTGACGCCGTAGGCGTTGGCCATAAATTCCATTTTGGTTTCTCCCCCTTGTTCGGGGAATGTTGAATTTGCTCCGCTAGTGATCCTGGCGGTATCGTCTGTCTGCCCGTTGCCAATCTCTTTATTCTTTTGTTCTCCAATGATTGCTGGCTGCGCTGACTCACTCCCACTACTGTCGGAGTTTGCCACAATCCAGATTCTTTCTCTTTGGTGGTTGGCGCCGACGCTCGAAGCTGAAATACTAAACGTCCTTGCGGCGTAACCTTCACTTTCCAAGTCCTCGATAACGGAGTCGAGACCGAGTTTAATGTGTCCACCAACGTTCTCTCCAACAATGAAAGAAGGCCTGAGCTCCTTGATAATTCTAAAATACTCTGGCCAGAGGTGTCTCTTATCTTCAACACCCTTTTGCTTTCCAGCAACGCTAAATGGCTGGCAGGGATAACCCCCTGTAATAATGTCAACTGTTCCAATGTCCGTTCCTTTTAATTTTCTGATGTCCTCAAATATGGGTACACCTGGCCAATGCTTCTTCAGTACGCTTCGGCAATACGGGTCTATCTCGCAAAAGGCAGCCGTTTCAAATCCGCCTGTCGCCTCTAGTCCCAGGCTAAATCCGCCTATGCCAGAAAAAAGGTCAAGAATTTTTAGTTTTTTCATCATCGAGGTGTCTGTGCATCGCATCCACATCGTCAGATTTCACTACTCCTCGGCCAGACTCATTATGAACGGGAGTCGGCTTGTTGATCTCCATTACAATATTCTTGAATATGTCCATAAACTTGTCAGGTTTCTTCTTAACATTTTTATTATTCATTTCTCTACCTTTGTTCTACTTTCGTTCTTCTAGGGGCTTATATGAGCTTTTAAGGGCTATATAAGGGGTGGGTCTAGTATGTGTGTGGGACCCGTTGCAACAGCGACAGACCCTTGGGGGTGTCCCCCTGGATTTTTGGGAGTTTTTGGCCATTCTTGAAGATCACCTAGTAATATACTATGTGTTCTACTGTGTTTTTCCCTTGTTTTCTGGTGTTTTCTGAAGCTAATTTTAAAAGTGTCATACTTTTTGTATGACTATTGAACTTAAACTATTGGTTTTAGTTTGTTTGGTTTGGTTTGAACTGAACTTATATACAGATTGTACGACTTTGAACTTAAAAGAAGAGTTAAACCAATAAACCTGGTAACAACTCCCTTACTTTCCCTTGTCTATCAATCTCAAGGACTTTTGTATTAATTCTCTTATTGTATTGGACAGACTAGGTATTTTGTCCTTTTTCCGTCTAAAATCCTCTATTTTCTTCAATTCTTCCTTATTTAACAAGGTTTGAACTGTTTGGAGTGTTTCCTTATCCATTACCCCTATTTAATCATTATTTATTTTAAATCAATCTATTAATGTATTGTCTTATTATCCTATTATGTTATTAACTTATTAACATATTAAACAAGGGAGAATAAATATGGACGATAAGAAAAGAACTAAACTACAAAACAGACTAAAAGAAATTAACGACACTTTACACAATGAAAGGGATTGGAATAAAATTGATTCTCATTCCCTTATTGTTGAGAGGAATGAAATTGAATTTAAACTTAATTCAGAAAATATAAATTTATCTTTGAGGGATCAAAGGACTAAATATTATTTTGCCTCTCAATGTGCCTTGTTCACGAATAACCTTTTAAAAAATGGATATGACAAACGGACTACTAAAGACGAGGTAAAACAAAAGGGTATTTGTTTTAATAAGTATTCAATCAATGTTGGTTATAGTCAATACGGCACAGACTTAAAAAGATTCAACTCTAAAGAGGAAATGTTGGGTTTTGTTATTGGATACAATCAATCCCTATTTAATAAGGGGGAATAATGAAAAAGAATAATTTTGTCCATTTCCTTACAAATGTTCCCAACTCTTCAGAGGGTTGGGATTTTATCCGACAATTAAAAAAACACCTTAACACGGATAGATATAAAATAAGAATCAAGGGGAGAGGATCACGAAAAAAACACGGCA